>Ga0209642_10001718_pt1 | contig 14632 bp, 13 predicted proteins | sample RifCSP19_2_FD_184025 | JGI IMG/M metagenome (GOLD analysis project Ga0209642, IMG submission 184025) | Soil microbial communities from Rifle, Colorado - Rifle CSP2_sed 19_2 (SPAdes) (version 2) | ecosystem: Environmental > Terrestrial > Deep subsurface > Rock core/Sediment | place: Rifle... | reverse complement strand
TGCGGCTGGAGAAAGAAGAAGACCTCGAACGGGAGGCGCTGGCGGCTTTGATCCGCGCCGCAGCCGAGACCGCCCGAGGCGAAGCGTAGAAGGCGAGAGGAGACAGGCCGTGCCCGCGGGGGCCCCGTGCTGACCGCCGGTCTCCTTGCCGAGATCCTGTCGCAATACCGACTTCCCTGGGATGCCATTCACGGGGTGGCGCATTGGGCACGGGTGATCGAGAACGGCCGCGCCCTCCGCAGCCACCTGCAGCGCACCCCCTTCGGGCCGCGCCCCCTTCGCGGCAGCGAAGGCGCGTTGCGAGGGTGACCTCGAAGCTGGTGGCGCGTGGCTCGACGGTGCATGTTGACGGCATTCCCGCGAGGACGCGGGCCGCACGACAGCCGTAGGGGCGACGCATGCGTCGCCCCTACGGATTCACGGAGACGCGTGTTGTTACAGGGGACGAAAGGGATCGACGGAGGCCTTCGGCCCGTTCGGGCCGCGAAGCCTCGGCCCGCCGGGGCGAGACGGCCCCCGGCCCCTTCGCGTGCATCCCGGAGCGCCACATGCACCTGCACTTGCACGCAGGTGCAGTGCAGGTGAGCGGAGGGACCCCCGGCAGTTGCTCCCATGAGTGTTGAGGATCTGCCGGGGGAGGCGAGGTTACCTAAGGACGCGTCCTTAGGCCTTCAACCCCCTCTCCGCTCTGGCGCGAGGACTGGGACTGTCGTGCCAAGCGGAGAGGCCCCTCGGCTTCTGCCTCGGGGGGCTCACCTGCACCGCACCCACCTGCACCGCACCTGCGGTGTGTCGCAGGTGCAGGTGTGCGGTGCGCCGCAGGTGCAGGTGTCGCGCGGGCAGGGGGGTGAGGTGGAAGAGTACAAGACAGGGCACTGCATCGGGCGTGACGGCCTGTAGCGGGGGACGTGGCAGGCCCTGTGATGTGTATTGCGAACGGTATCAGGGGGCGTGGGCCGGCGCGGCCGCCATCTCTAGGGCGATGAGCGCCGCCCCGTAGGCTCCCGTGAGCTCGGGCTGGCGGGGAAGGGTGACCGGCTCGCCGGTCTCCTCTTCGAGGAGGGCTCGCACCGCCTGATTGTGCGCCACGCCCCCGGAGAGCATCAGCGGCGGGGTGAGGCCGACGGCACGGATCAACGCCACGACGCGGCGCACGAGCGCCCGGTGAAGGCCGCACAGGATCGCCTCGATGGCGACGCCCCGGGCCAGAAGCGAGATCACTTCCGACTCGGCGAAGACCGTGCACGTGCTCGAAATGGGCACTTCATCCCTGGAGGCAAGCGACAGCGGGCCCATCTGCTCCAGCGGAACCCCCAGCCGCGAGGCGGTGTTCTCCAGGAAACGGCCGGTGCCTGCAGCGCACTTGTCGTTCATTGAGAAATCGATCACTTCGCCGCGGTCGCCGAGCACGATCACCTTGCTGTCTTGCCCGCCGAGATCGACCAGCGTGCCTCCATGGGCGACTTCGCGGAAGATACCCCGGGCGTGGCAGGTAATCTCCGTTACCTTGCGCTGGGCCACATGAACCAGATGTCTCCCATAGCCCGTGGCCACGAGGGGAAGCCCGGAGGCATCGGCGGCCGCCACCAGGGCCAGGGCGAGAAGCCTCTCGACTTGCTCCTCCGGCCTCGGCGCAGCCGGCTCGAGACAGTGCCAGGCAATCTCACCTCCGGCGTCGACGCCGACGATCTTGGCGGTCGTCGAGCCGAGGTCGATCCCCAGTGCGCGCAGGGAGGTCACGGCCGGGCCTCCAGCATCTCGAGGAACGCTGCCAGGCGGGAGGAGGCCTGCTCCTCATTGAAGCAGCGCGTGTCGTTGTGGTCGGCTTCCAGGAGCAGCGCGGGGAGGCCGTGCTCGCGGATCAACCGGTCGCGCTGATCCATCTGTCCCATCGAGTAGGGCTTGCAGGAGCGGTCGGAATGCAGGATGACGCCGTCGAGCGCGTAGTCCTGCGCCATGGCGAGCATCGTCTTGAGCTTGTGCCCGGTGCTGCGATTGAGGATCGGGTAGAGATAGGTGCGGGCGGCGGATTCGAGCGGCTGATCGGGATCGATGAGGGGAGCGAGCTCGCCCCAGGCGTTGGTGTAGGTGGAGGCGGCGAGAACGACGCCCTGCGCGCCGAGCGTCTCGCCCAGGTAGCGGAGCCGATACCAGATGGGGAGATTGTCCCAAAGCAGGCGGTGGCGCTCGAGCCGCACCGCGGCCACCCCATCCCGAATCCGCTCGTCGACCTCGCGCAGCAGGTCGGCGTAGAAATCCACCGTGACCGCGTCGCCGCGCATCTCCACAATCGGCGCCATCTGAATGAACTGATCGATGGCCGAGATCGGGGCGGGGCGATGCCGGTTGCGCTGCATCACCTCCATCCAGAGCTCGGAGGCCTGCTTGCTGAGCCGGGCCACGCGGCGCAGATCCGCATCGACCAGGCGACGGCCGGCGATGCGCTCGGCCAGCGGGACGGCGTCTTCGAGTTGCCGTCGGACGTAGTCGATGGCGTGCGGGGGAGCCACATCGTAGTACACGAAGGGAGTGTCGATCAGCAAGAGAGGGGCGCCGAAGTGTTCGGCTAGGACTCGATACCAGAAGAGGACGGTCTGGCAGATGTTGGTGCAGGCCAGCAGGAGATCCGGCCGCGGCAGGCGCCCCACCGGCGTCTTGCCGGAGAAGGCGGCCCCGAGATCGGTGCGGGCGTAGGAGCACAGGTCACGCGAGTAGCCCCTGGCCTCGGCCTCCGAGGCGATGCTCACCGCCACTCGGGCCGTGCCGCAGATGGCAGCGTGGTTCTCGGGATAGACGACGTAGAACCCCAGCGCCTTGAGGAGCTCCACCGGCGCACCGGAAGTGACCCAGGCGACCTTGCGGTGTGGATTCGCGTAGCGGCCCTCGAGCCAGTGGCGGGCGACGAGCTCCTTTGTGCGTGGGGCCAGGCGGAGGGGCGGGCCGAGGTGCTCGCTGGGAGAGCGCGCGGGCCGGATTTCGCTGCGCAGGCGTTGGAGGCGCAGAGCCGCCCTGCCGAACGCCACACCGGTGTGATAGCGAGCCGCAGCGCCGGCGCTCACGCGATCATCTCCAGGAAAGCTTCGAGGCGGGTCTGGACCTGCTCGGGAAGACCCTCGCTCAGGTCCACCTCGACGGAGGTGGTGGGGAGCCCGGCCCGCTGGAGGCCGCCACGCAGGCTGGGCAGATCGAAGAGCTCGGGCTCGCAGAACTTCAGCGTGTAGAAGATCACTCCCCGCGCTCCGCTGCGCCGGGAGAGAGCGATGAGGCGGCGGAGGCGCTCGGCGATCGGGCTGCCTCGGGTGGGGTCGGGAGGGCCGCCGAGAAGGCCCTCGGCCATACGCCGGAAGGGGTCCGGGTCACGGCCGGGCGGGTAGAGGCGCCGGCCGGAGCAGGCGAAATCGTCGGCAACGATGGTGGCGCCGATTCGGTCGAAAGCTTCCAGAACCCCGGCGGGCTCCGGGACGATCCCGGAGAGGAGGACGGGCAGGCCTGAGGGAGCCGGGACGGGAGGCCGCTCGAGCGCCTGGCGGGCAATCGCTGAAAACACTTCGGCGGGCAAGTACTCTCGGGAGCGAGCCAGGGTGTAGAACTCCGCCGAGTTGAGGCCGAGGCCCCGCCGTTGGTCATGGAGCAAGGTGAGCACTCTGTCCGCATCCTCTTCCCGGGTGATGCCATCGCGCAAGGTCTCGCCGGAAGGAGTGAGGCCGGTGACAGCCTGCAGGCGCGTGTAGAGAGCTCGCAGCTCGGCGGTGAGGTAGTCGAAGTCCGACGGGCGCGTGCCTCTCGGAGGGTAGAAAGGAAGGACAGTCTGGCGGGGACGCACGAAGTCGATCAGGATGCTTCCCAGTCCCTGGAGGGAGTCGCAGGCGTGGGGGACGACGAGCACGTCGGCCACGTCGAGGCCTCCGGCAAGAACGAAGGAGAGGGCATTGCGGACGATCGAGCAAACGTAGGGCTGGAGGTGGGCCGCGCCGTGGCTGACGTCGACGTGAGGCGGCCCCCAGACCTCGACCGGCAGCAAGCCGAAGGCGCGGAGCAGCGCCCGTGGGCTGTGGATGGGGAACACGGCCGCGATCCCGCCGCCCGCGGACTTGTGGGCGCGGATGACCTCCGAGCGAGTGGGAATGCCGCCAATCCCTGCCAGAGGCACGGCCAGGCCTCCCGTTGGCGTCGCCATGGTAGCATAAAGGGGAGGGCGGGAAAACCTTCCCTTCGGCCCCTACGACCGATCTCCCATCAACTCGCCGAAGTCTTCTGTGGTATAACTCGCGCGGAAAAGGAGTGAGGTTGGTCTTTGGCAATCGACCGGGATGTGATGGACGAGGATTGCAGTCAGACACCCGATAGGGCGGGCCCGCCTGCCCGCCCCAGCCCAGGCATACGCCTCCGGCTCTTCCCCGGATAGCCCCGCTCGGCGGGCTGGCGGTCCGAAGGGCACAGGCCCGTAAGCCAGGGCACCGCCCAGTTTCAGCGGACCAGGAGCGCCAGCCCGATGGCTCGACGCCCGAATTCCCTGCTGCGAAAAGACAACCGCCCGGCCGCCCACGAGCCGGCGCTGGATCGCGTCTGCGCTTCTTTCGCGCTGAGAGTCCGCACGCGTTCACTCCCCAGAACCTATCAGTAGGCGCCTCCGCACGCACGCCGCTGGCGATCGGGCCACTCGGGTCATACGACGGTGCGGAGGACAAGACCATGATCACCATCTTGAGGAGCACAGACACCGGGCTGGAGAAGATCGAAACGCTGGCGGACGGCAGCTGGGTGAATCTGGTAAACCCCAGCCCGGAGGATGTGGGGCTGTTGAGCCAGGAGTATCGAATCCCGTCCGACATGCTCACCTCAGCCCTCGACCTTGACGAGACGGCGCGGATGGAGAAGGAGGAGGAGGCGCTGCTGATCGTCTTGCGGGTCCCCCAGCACCAGGGGCCGACCGCGGATATCCCTTACGCCACCGTTCCTCTCGGGATCATTCTCACCGAGCGGGTGATCGTAACGGTGTGCAAAGTGGCGAGCCCGATCATCGAGGAGCTTGTCGCCAGCCACCCGCGGGGCCTGAGCACCACCAAGCGGAGCCGTTTCTTCCTCGTCCTCTTCCTCGTTGCGGCCAAGAAGTTCCTGCTCCATCTGCGTGAGATCAATCGCAACGTCGATTCCCTGGAAGATAAGCTGCAGCTCTCTCTCCGCAACCGGGAAGTGCTCGAGCTCCTGAAGTATCAGAAGTCGCTCACCTATTTCACGACCGCGCTCAAGGCCAACGAATTGATGATGGGCCGGCTGCAGAAGGGCAGGCTGTTCCGGATGTATCCCGAGGATGAGGACCTGCTCGATGACGTTCTGACGGAGATCGGCCAGGCGCAGGAAATGACCGCCATCTCCAGCGGGATCCTCAGCCAGATGATGGATGCTTTCGCCTCGATCATTTCGAACAATCTGAACGTGGTGATGAAATTCCTCACTTCGGTGACGATACTCCTGGCACTGCCCACCCTGATCGCCAGCATCTACGGGATGAACATCAGCCTGCCGTTCGAGCACTTGCCCTGGCCGTACGACTTCGCCGTGCCGATCGGGGCCTCCCTTCTCCTGGCTGGGGGAGTAGTCGTGATCTTCATCCGCAAGGATTGGATATAGGGATCGCAGAGGCAAGGCCCCAGAGCCTAGGCGCACGGTCTTGGTTGACCATCCGATTCCCGAACACCGGGCGCCTTCCCTGACGCGGGCCCGCGAGGTTCTGGCGATCTCCGCGCGGGCGCCGGCCTGGCGGCTTCGGGCCGCGGACCGGCTTCCCGGGATTCCGACGAGCCGGTCTCTCTGGCCCTCGCGGAGGGCCTTAGAGCCGCGCTTCTTGGTCCGCCGGCTCGTGCATGGCAGAGGCGAAGAGAGACGTGGAGCTTCGGCGCCGAATCCGCGAACCGCGGCGTTGTATAATCCTCCAGCCATGAGTGCTGCGCCTCCAGGCGTCCTCCTTTGCCCGCAATGCAGCGGGGAGCTTCACCCCGACGAAGGGCAGATCTTCCTCACTTGCCCATTCTGCGGTTCCGCCGTCCACGCCGACAAGTCCCGCATCGTATTCCACTGGTATCTGGCGCCGACGCTCGACGAGGCGCAGGCGAAGGCTGCCCTAGCGCGCTGGATGGCAGGAAACCAGACCGTCAAAGACCTCGATCGCAAATCGCAGTTGACGGGGATCTCGTTCGCGTATTTCCCCGTCTGGCACATCCGCCAGAAGGTCGCCGGCCGCGAGGAGGCGGTGCTCGAGCCGGCGGCGGCGACCTCGGTGACGGAGCTGAAGAGCCTCCGCCTGCCCGCCGGGGACCTGCGCAAGTATGAGGCCGGCCTGGAGGCCCAGTCGGTGCCGCCAACGGTGCCGTTCGACACCGTCATCGGGTGGCTCGCCGAGCGCGGTGTGGCTCGGGAACAGCTCGCCGAGGCGGCGCTGGTACACCTGCCCCTCTACACCTTCAAATACACCTATGACGGCCGGGCCTACACCGTTCTGGTGGAGGCGGCCACCGGAACCGTGTTTGCCAATATCTACCCGGCCAAGGCGGAAGCCCCCTACCTGGCCGCCGGGGCGGCCGCAGCCGGGACGTTCCTGTGTCTCTCGATGATTCCGCTGGTCGCGTATGCCTCCGGCGGCTCGGAGGGAATGGGTCTGGGCCTCCTGGTGTGTGGCGGCCTGGGGTTGGTGGCCGCGCCGATCCTGTTTGCCTTCGCCGCGTGGGTGGCGGCGCGCGTCTAGCGGCACCCGCTGGCGCGAGGACACAAGATGCCCGAGACGATCACCGGCCTCGCCTGCCCAAGCTGCCAGGGACGCCTCGAGATCCCCGAAGGCACTCGGATCGTGATCTGCCCCTACTGCAGCCAACGATCGCTCGTCCGTGGCGAGCGAGGAGTCTATCGGTATCAGGTGACCCGCCGCGTTGACCGCGAGCGGGCGCTGGCGTCGTTGCGAGGTTTCCTGCGCGGGCTGAATCGGGCGCCCGATTTGGCGTCGAAGTCTCGGCTTACCGAGCTGTTCACCGCCTACCTCCCATTCTGGTCGGTGTGGGCGAACGCCGCCGGGTGGGTGCTGGGCGAAAAACAGGTGGGGAGTGGCGACCACCGGCGCTACGAGCCGCGCGAGGTGAAGATCCAAAGGCCGATGAACTGGAACGCGGCCGCCTGTGATGTCGCCGAGTTCGGGGTCGAGGCGGTGAGGCTCGAAGGGCGGGCGATGGAGCCGTTCCAGCCGGCAGCGCTCCACGCGGATGGCATGGTCTTCGAGCCCGTTGGATCCGTCACGGAGGGCGAACGCCTGGCGCAACAGAGCTTCGAGGCCGAGGTGCGCCACGCGGCGCACCTCGATCGCATCGGGTCGATCTACGTTCGGTTGCTGGGCAAACGGTTGGGGCTCGTGTACTTCCCGCTTTGGGTGGGGCGCTACCTCTACCGCGGACGCGCCTTTCAGGTGGTCATCGACGGATTTTCCGGGGAGGTTCTGTATGGGAGGGCCCCGGGCAACACCTGGTATCGGGCGGCGGCGCTCGTGGGAGGAACGGCGCTGTGAGCCCTGCTCATGGTCGACGGCACGGCGTTGGCGCTCAGCCTGCTCTCGGGATCCGACGAGGGATCTCTGGTCTTCCTCGTTGTCCCCTTCCTGGCCGGCGCGGCGCTGATGGCGGCGGCCTACCGCGCCTTTCGCTACGGGGAGCAAGTGGAGCACCGGCTGCGAGTGGGACGGAAGCCCGCCCCTCCGCAGGGGCCTCTGGGTGGGCTGCTCGACGAGATCGGGGTCAAGGTGGAGCTGTGAGCGCCACGGTCGAAGTTGTCCCTCTGTTTTGCACTCGTTGCGGCACGGCCGTGCCCGCGGCGCAGGACGAAGTGGCGTGGTTGTGCGCGACATGCGGCCAGGGTCTCACTTTGGATGAAGAGAAAGGCATTCGGCCGCTTGACGTGCGTTTTGCCCGTGCGGCAGTCGAGGCTGGCCTCACGTGGAAGCCGTTCTGGGTGGCCGTGGGTCGCGTCAGGTTCGAGGTCCGGCAGACCTACGGGCGCGATCGCGGTCCCGACGAACTGTGGGCCTCGCCGCAGACGTTCGTGCTGCCGGCCTTCGAGTGCACGTTGGAGGAGGCGGGAACCTGGGGGCTCGGCTTTCTGCGCCACCCCCCGAGGCTTTCGACGGGAAGCCCAGGTGTTCTTCAGAGGGTGACGGTGGGAGCCGAGGAGGCAAAGATCCGGGCGGAATTCGCGGTGCTCAGCGTGAGGCTGAGAGGCGAGATCAGCTGCGAGCGGTTTCGTTTCACCTCGACCTGGAATCCCCCGTCCTCTGGGGGCTTCCGTTCATCGGAGCGGAAGGCTCGCTTCAACTGACGCTGGCTCCCTGACCTCGAAGATGTCGTCGCGCCGTCACCACGGGCGCGCTTCGTGGCTGCGCAAACCAATGAACCTCGTCCCGTCTTGCCTGGCAGGCGCTTGGCCGTCATGGCTCGGCCGCAGGTCAGACCCTCCGTTGGTGGCTGCCATCCTGCTGGTTGTGATGGCGGTTCTCTTCCTGCTTTTCCAGCCTGGGGGATCTCAGGCACCGTCCCCGGCCGAGTCCTCCGCCTTCTCCCGGGCGCCGATTGAAATCTATTTCACCGTCCCGGGATCGCCAGCGGCGGAGAGCTTCCGGGGCGGCCCGGACGCGGCCCTGGCGGAAGCCATTGACGCTGCGGTTCACACTGTGGACGTCGCCGTGTATAACCTCAACCTGTGGAGCGTGCGCGACGCGCTGATCCGGGCCGCCGGGCGCGGCGTCCGCGTGCGGGTGGTCATCGACAGCGACAACATGCTCGCCCCGGAAGTCGGCGCGCTGGTAGAAGCGGGGATCCCGGTCTTGGGCGATCGCCGCCAGCCTCTCATGCACCACAAGTTCACGGTGATCGATGGGATCGAGGTGTGGACCGGATCCATGAACTACACGGTGAGCGACGGGTATCTCAACGACAACAACCTGATCCGACTTCGATCGGCCGACGTGGCCGAAAGCTACTCCCGTGAGTTCGAGGAGATGTTTCTTGAGGACCGGTTCGGCGCCCTCTCCCTGGCCGACACGTCGCCGCGCCAGGCGATGGTCGGCGGCGCAAGGGTGGAGGCGTGGTTTTCCCCGGACGACGGCGCGGCAGAGCGAATAGAAGAGCTCATCCTGGGCGCCCAGGAGAGCGTCGATTTCCTGGCGTTTTCCTTCACCCTCGATCCCCTGGGGGCGGCCCTTCTCGAGCGCGCAGGGGAGGGCGTGCAAGTCCGCGGCGTGATGGAAGCGGATCAGTCGGGGAACGAGGGCTCGGAACTGTGGGATTTCCTCGCGGCCGGGCTCGACGTTCGCCTGGATGGCAATCCTCGCAACATGCACCACAAGGTGATCGTCATCGACGGCTCCCTGGTGATCACGGGCTCGTACAACTTCAGCACGAACGCCGAAGAGAGCAACGACGAAAACGTTCTCATTCTCTACAGCCAACCGATCGCCTCCCTCTTCCTGATAGAATTCGAGAGAGTCTTCGATCTGGCGGTGCCCTGAGCGCCCGTCGGGCGGACGAAGGCTTGTCCCTGAGCAGGGCAAACCCACGGGCGGAGCGTTGGCATGACCCGTTGGGAGCGGCCCGGAGGGGCAGATCTCCAAGGAGCGAAGCGATGATGGAAGACTTCGAGAAGCTGGGGACGTTCTACCTCGGCCGGCCCTATGACCTCGAGAAGAAGAAACCCGGCCAGGGTCTACTGCTCTATGACTCGAAGGACCTGGTGACTCACGCCGTGTGTGTGGGGATGACCGGGAGCGGAAAGACCGGCTTGTGCCTGACGTTGCTCGAAGAGGCGGCCCTGGATGGAATCCCGGCGATCCTCATCGATCCCAAGGGCGATCTGCCGAATCTCCTCCTGACGTTCCCCCAGCTCCGCCCCGAAGACTTCCTACCCTGGGTGAACGAGGAGGAAGCCCGGAAAAAGGGCCTCTCCCCCGAGCAGTTCGCCGTCGAGCAGGCCGCTCTGTGGAAGGAAGGCCTCGCAGAGTGGGGGCAGAGCGGCGAGCGAATCCAGCGTCTTCGTGACGCCGCCGAGTTTGTCGTCTACACGCCCGGCGCGAGCACCGGGATCCCGGTCTCGATCCTGTCTTCGTTCGCCGCGCCCGATCAGGCCGTCCTCGACGACGCCGAAGCGCTGCAAGACCGCATCAGCACGACCGCCACCAGCCTGCTCGTCTTGGTGGGCCTGGAGGCGGACGCGGTCAAGAGCCGGGACCACATCCTGCTCTCCAGCCTGTTCGGTTGGGCGTGGAAACGAGGCGAGGACCTCAGCCTGGAAGCGCTGATCCGCTACGTGCAGGAACCGCCCATTCCGAAGATCGGCGTGCTCGAACTCGAAGCCTTCTATCCGGCCAAGGAGCGCTTCCAGCTCGTGATGGCGATCAACAACCTCCTGGCCGCTCCGGGTTTCGCGGCCTGGATGGAAGGCGAGCCGCTGGATATCGGCGCCATGCTGCACACGCCCAAGGGCAAGCCACGGCACTGCGTCTTTTCCATCGCCCATCTCAGCGACGCCGAGCGCATGTTCTTCGTCTCACTCGTCCTCTCGCATGTGCTCAGCTGGATGCACTCGCAGAAGGGCACGAATAGCCTGCGCGCCGTCCTCTACATGGATGAGATCTTCGGCTACTTCCCCCCGGTCGCCAATCCGCCCTCGAAACCGCCTCTGCTGCGCTTGATCAAGCAAGCCCGCGCCTTCGGCCTGGGCGTCGTGCTGGCGACTCAGAATCCGGCCGATCTCGACTACAAAGCCCTCTCCAACGCTGGCACCTGGTTTCTCGGCCGCCTGCAGGCGGAGCGCGACAAGGCCCGCGTGCTCGAGGGCTTGGAGGGCGCCGCGGCCGCAGCCTCGACCTCATTCGATCGGAACGAGATGGAAGAGATCCTCTCCGGGCTCGGCCAACGGATCTTCGTGATGAACAACGTCCACGACGACGCACCTGTCGTCTTCCAGACGCGGTGGGCGATGTCCTACTTGCGCGGGCCCATCACCGGGCCGCAGATCAAGGCTCTGATGGATCCCATCAAGAAAGCTGGTCCCCAGGCAGAGTCGAGGAAAGCCGCCGCCCGGCGAGCGGCCCCGATGTCCGCGCAGGCGGCTGCTGCGCCCTCCGTGGCGCCGGGGGTGGCCCAATACTTCATCCCGATCCGAGCGGCTCAGCCGGCCGGGAGCTCGCCCGTCTATCGCCCGCACCTGATCGGAGTGGCCCGGGTGACCTTCTCCGACGCCAAGGCGAAGGTGGATACCACTCAGGAGCTCACCTTCTTGACGCCGATCTCCGAGGAGGCCATTCCGGTTCGGTGGGAGGAAGCGGCCGAGGCGGGTTTCTCTGCCTCCGATCTCGAGAAAGGCCCTGCGCCAGGAGGCGGGTTCGCCGCGCTGCCGGAGGCGGCGGCCAAACCAAGAAGCTACGCCGCCTGGGAGAAAGACTTCGCCACGTGGGTCTACGGGAGTCAGCGCCTGACGCTCTGGAAGAGCCCGGGCCTGAAGCAGCTCTCGCAGCCGGGCGAAAGTGAACGCGATTTCCGCGTCCGTCTTCAGCAGGTGGCGCGGGAACAACGCGACCGGGCGGGGGAAGCGCTGCGTCAGAAGTATGCCCCCAAGATCGCGGCGCTCCAAGACCGGCTGCGACGGGCGGAGCAGTCCGTCGCCCGCGAGACCGAACAGGTTAGGCAGCAGAAGACGCAGACAGCCATCTCCTTCGGCGCCACTCTGCTTGGGGCCTTCGTCGGGCGCCGCGCCCTGAGCGCCACGACGCTCGGGCGCGCCACCACAGCGGCCCGTGGCGTGAGCCGGACGATGAAAGAGCAGGAAGACATTGGGCGGGCGCAGGAGACCGCCGAGAGTCTTCGCCAGAGGCTCTCGGCTCTCGAGGACGAGTTCCACGCCGAGACGGAGGCCCTCGAAGCGAAAATTGATCCCCAGATCGAGGAGCTGGAGAGCCTTACCCTAAGGCCGAAGAAGGCCGACATCTCGGTGGCGCTCGTTGCCCTCGCCTGGGCGCCTTTCTGGGAGGGCGCAGGCATCGAGAGCCCTGCCTTCCGCTGAGGCGCCGCCTGCCGGCCCGGGCCGGATGGACTTCGATCCCGTTCGTCACCCGCATCGACGCCGAAATCCGCTCAAGGGAGAGTGGGTGCTCGTCTCGCCGCAGCGCGCCTTGCGTCCGTGGCAAGGGGATGTCGAGCGAGCTGCCCGAGGAAGAAAGCGGCATGGCCGTATGAGACGTTGCTCCTGCCGCGGCGCAGGGTCGGCCGGCTTCCGGAGCTGGATCAGGAGGAGCGCCGCTCGCTGGCGCGCGCCTTGAGACGCCTCCTTGTTCGCTACGACAACTTCTTCCAGGCGCCATTTCCCTACTCGATGGGCTGGCATCAGGCTCCTGGGGCGGGGAAAGACGAGGGCCATTGGGTGGTGCATGCTCACTTCTATCCTCCGCTTCTTCGGTCGCCGCTGGTGAAGAAGTCCATGGTCGGCTACGAGATGCTCGCTGAGCCGCAGCGTGATGTGACGCCCGAAGAGGCCGCCGCGCGTCTCCGTTCTCTACCGGAAGCCCGCTATGCCGATCGGGCATGAATCACCGGATGCGACCCGCAGCCGAGTGAGGCGAGCATTCGGTGAACAGTTTGGCGCCTCGCCGGAGTTTGTCGTGCGCGCGCCCGGCCGCGTGAACCTGATCGGCGAGCATACCGACTACAACGAGGGGTTCGTCCTGCCGATGGCTATCCAGCGGGCAGTTTGGATCGCTCTTGGCCGTGCGCCGGACGAGAGCGTGGTCGCGCGCTCGCTCGATTTCGAGGGAACCGTCGAGTTTCGCGTCAGTCGTCCGGAGCATGGTGGGCCGGAGTGGGGAGAATACGTGAAGGGCGTGGCTTGGGCGATGAACGACGCCGGGCACCGTCTGGCGGGGTGGCGAGGCGTTGTGGGGGGCGAGGTGCCGATTGGCGCCGGCCTCTCATCCTCGGCTGCGCTCGAGCTAGCCGCCGCCCGGGCTTTCGCTGCGGTGAGCGCTTTGGAGTGGCGCCCGGCATCGATGGCCCTCCTGGCGCAAAAAGCGGAAAACGAATGGGTGGGCGTGCGCTGTGGGATCATGGACCAGATGGTCTCGGCCGCAGCCCGCGCCGGCCACGTCCTGCTTATCGACTGCCGGTCGCTGGAGCTCCGGTATCTGCCCCTCCCGGCGGGAGCCGGCGTCGTGGTCGTCGATTCGGCGACGAGACGTGGGCTTGTAGAGTCGGCGTACAACGAGCGCCGGGCGCAGTGCGAGGAGGCCGCCCGGCGTCTCGGCCGGCCGGCATTGCGCGACGTGAGCCGCGCGGAGTTCGAGGGGAGGGCCGCCGAACTGCCCGGGGACGTCAGGCGGCGGGCACGCCATGTGATCACCGAGATCGAGCGCACCCTGGAGGCGGCCGAGGCCCTCTCGAAAGGCGACGTTGTGAGTTTCGGCCACTTGATGAACGCGAGCCACGTCAGCCTGCGGGACGATTTCGAGGTCTCGAGCCGCGAGCTGGACCTGCTCTTCGAGCTTGCGGCAGGCGATCCGGCCTGCTTTGGGGCCCGCCTCACCGGGGCGGGGTTCGGAGGCTGCGTCGTCGCGTTGGTGAGAGCCGAGGAGGCCGATGAGTTTGCCGGGCGAGTCTGCCGGGCCTATCAGGATGCCTGCAGCCTGGAGCCGGCCGCCTATCTCTGTGAGGCCGCCGATGGCGCGCAAGTGATGCGGCCGTGACGGCCATGGGATTGGACGGGAAGGAGCCCAGGAGAAGCATGGATGCGAAAGCGTTTCAAGACTACTACACGGGGTCCTTTGCCTATTGCTACGGCTGTGGCAGGCTCAACCCGGACGGGCTCCAGATCAAGACCCATTGGGAGGGCGAGGAGAGCGTCACGCGGTTTACGCCACGGCCCCATCACATTGCCATCACCGGATACGTGTATGGCGGCCTGATCGCCTCGCTGATCGACTGCCACGGCACGGGCACCGCGGCTGCGGCCGGCTATCGGGCCGCCGGCCGGGAGATGGGCACGGAGCCGGCGTTTCGTTTTGTGACGGCCTCGCTCCATGTCGACTACCTCAAGCCGACGCCGCTCGGCGTCCCGCTCGAGGTCCGCGGCACCGTGAAGGAGGTCAAAGGCCGGAAGATCGTTGTGGCGGCAACGCTCTCCGCGCGGGGTGAGGTCTGCGCGCGAGGTGAGGTGGTCGCGGTGCAGGTCCCGGAGAACATGGTGCCCGCGGAGGATCGCTAGGAAAGCGGGCTGCACGACCCGGCGCGGGCAGGAACCCTCACCGCAACTCGTATCGCTGCTGCGGCCGGGGCAGGGTCACATCGCACGCGCGATCAGCGCACGATTGCGGCCCGTAGGGGCGAGGCATGCCTCGCCCCTACTAGGAAAGCGGGCTGCACGACCCGGCGCGGGCTTAGACCTTGGGGTCACCCTGACCGGCGCGGCCCTCCCCCTGTCCTTCGGGCCGGACCTTCGGCACCTGGTCCAGGGCCGGCGAGACCCTCTACGGATCGGGGTAGCACTCCGCCTCCATCCCCGTTTGGCACGATCCAAACTCGGCGCCCGGCGGGCGATCGCGATGCGTAGAGGCGGG
>Ga0209642_10001714_pt1 | contig 14654 bp, 19 predicted proteins | sample RifCSP19_2_FD_184025 | JGI IMG/M metagenome (GOLD analysis project Ga0209642, IMG submission 184025) | Soil microbial communities from Rifle, Colorado - Rifle CSP2_sed 19_2 (SPAdes) (version 2) | ecosystem: Environmental > Terrestrial > Deep subsurface > Rock core/Sediment | place: Rifle... | reverse complement strand
CACGAGCCTGTCTTTCCTCTGGTGTAATCTGGCCAGCTGCCTCTCTCGCTCGCAATTCGGCAATAAGTTCTGCCTTTCGCGCTTGCAATTGCGCTTGCATTTCAGCAATCTTGGCTTGCGTTTCCAGCCTAGCCACATTAGCGGCCACCGCCAAATCTTGAATACGAAGCTGAGCTTGGGCCTTAAGGTTCGCCTTCCTCACCTCAACTTCCTGCTTCAAAATCAACAATCTTGATTGTGCTTCAGATTGAGCTATGGCAATTCCGGCTTGGATGCCTTGCCTAGCAATCTGCACTTTAAGTTCTTCAATACGCTGTCTCTCATTCAATTCCGCAAGCAACCGTGTCCGACGCGCATTGGCTTGCTGTTCATCAAAGGTGCGTTCATCTAAGAAGCCCTTCTGTAGAAGGTCAGCCCTTCTTGCAGCAGCACGAACTTCTTCGGCCTCTCCTGAAATCCGCCGAGCACCTGCCAGCGATTCGCGAGCAGAGATTAGATCCTGGCCTATCTGCCTTTCAATATCCACCATTCGCTTGAGCATTCCAACGCGAGTTTCTTCCTCAAGCCGTAGAATCTCAAGTCTACGATTCCGGCCTTCTTCGGCCACTTGAGCTCGCGCTTGTTCAACATCCTTAGCTGTTTCAATTGTTCCTTTCTCTGCCTCCAATTGCTGTTGAATTGATGCCTGAGCAATTCGAATTCGTTCTTCGGCCAGAACCTTTTGCTGCTGGACAATCGCATTGGCCGTTTGCTTGGCCACGTCAATGCGACTTTGCTCAAGTGCATTCTCATCATCAAGAAGTTCTTGCTGCGCCTTAAGCAGCGCAGTATCTCCATCTTTGCCTAGCTTCTTGATATTAGCAATCTCTTCTCGTTTTCCACTAATACGAATCTGAAGCTCAGTTTGCGTAGCTTCAGCAACAGCGCGTTGTCGAGCCTCTTCTATAGCAGTAATATCTTGTATATTTAAGCCTGGCTGGGCAAGCTTTGTACGCGCTTGTTGAGCAGCAAATAGCTGCTGTTGGGATGAGAATAACTTAGCGGCAGCGGCTGTCTTCGCAAAAGCTTTGTTTAGTTCATCTACGCTTTGGCGCAATTCTTCGGTAGCCTTCTGCGTCTTATCTTCTTGACTTTCAAGCAAGCTTAGAGTATCACGAAATGTATTTGCGCCTTCCTTCCCGGCCTTCTGAAGCGATCCACGAATCTGATCCACGCCCTCCTTGAAATTTCCGGCCAAGATCTTCCCAATTCCGCTTCCTACCTCCACAAATAATGTAGCGATAAACTGAGCACCCGCATTAATTGCCGCAACCAATTCACGCCAATGTGCAATAGCTAAGACAATTCCAGTAATAAGTAGCCCAATCAACGATGCTTTCACCGCTAAGCCAAAAATGTTAAGGGCAGCCGCCGCAGCAATACTTCCTCCGCTCATGGCAGTAAATGCTGCCGTATCTACGCCCACAACAATAGCGAGTGATTCTAGCAACGCAATAACCTTCGGTATCACAAGTGTATAAGCTAATAAGCCTCCCGCGCCAAGAAGCATCAAAGACAAGACAGCGAGAAAGACCGTACCGGCTTCTGCAACAAGAGGGAATGCTTGCGCCAAGTCACGCACAGCGATAGCGCCATCTCCCATGACGGTAATTATGCGTATAAGAGGAGTAAGCAGGGGAGATCCTACTATTTCTAAGACATCCTGTATTGAATTCTTAAGACGATCTAGAGATCCAAACAAACTACGTCCAGCTGTTTCGGCAGTTCCAGCGAAACGTTTATCCAAAAGCTCCATTGTACCGGCAAAATTATCAGTAAGGTTAATCCCCTCACCCATCTTTCCAAGCACTCGACGTAACGCCATATCCATGCCCGTAAGACCACGAGCAAAGATTAGCGTTGATTCCTGAGCATCACGTCCGGTCGCAGCTGCAAAATCAAGAATTCGGGGTATGAGCTGCGTAACCTGATCTTGATTAGCTCCATATTGAATAAGCAAGCGCTGCATAGAAATAACAGCTTCATCGTTAATGCCTATCAAAGTCTGCATTGCAGTAGCTTGTGCGGTCAGCACCGTTATATCAAAAGCTTGTCCACTTCCGCGTATGGCATTTTCAAGAAGCTGATATTCTTTCCGCGCATCTGCAGCGCTCTTAACTGATAAGGCTAAGAAGGCCGCAATCGCAGCTCCCGCCACCGCTAAGGCGGTTCCCAAAGCTCCCGCTGCTACTGCGGCACCAAGCTCGGCAGATTCAAATTGTCCAAGATCAGCACGTCCTTGCTGTAATGCACGCTGGAGCTCGGAGACATCGCCTCCAATACGAACTAAGAGATCAGCAACCGTTGCCATCTATTGTGCCTTCCGCTTCGGTCCCTTGCGTAGATACAGAGGATTCTGCTTTCGTTTCTTCTTGAGACTCACTTTGGCCTGGATTCGCCGTTTCATGAGCATCCCTCACAGCAAAGGGAGTTTGCTCTAGCATCTTCCTGAATCGTATCGGATCAGCCCAAATTGGCTTGGCGTCTTGCGGAGCATTCGCGGCTGAAGCAGCACGCATCAGTTGCATTACCAGACGCCTAGGATCTTTGGGATGAGCTACTGCTACAGCCAATGCCATTCTCCTCCACTCGCTTGCCTTCACGGCATTATAGATCGCCACCCATGAACTCGGTGGAAGTGCTCCCAATTCTTCTACGGTGAATCCGCTCCTTTTGAGCTCGACCGCAATTTCGAGGAACTCTTGCCCAGATCTACGCCTAAGTCTCCGTACAGGCCTGCTAGCTGCGCGAAAAAATCCTTGTTCTGCCTCATAACCGCTCGCATAATGCGCATAGAATCGCCAGCCGGCAGATCATAGAACTCTTCTTCGGTCATCTTAGCCGTCCAAGCAATCAGCGAAATCAACTCTCCTGCTGCCTGTTTCATGAACTGGCCAATGATCTCGGCCGATTCCAAATCTCCGCTCTTGATCAGATCACGCAATGGAGCGAGTTTTCCCATCACACGCCCAATCAGCACAGGAACATCCTGTACCAATTGTCTGGTGCCCCATGGGTTGATATGAATTGGCATACGCGAGATTAGATCTACGGTTTCACCAGGGAAGAGAGTCAGGGAGGAATGATCCGGCTCCTCCCCCGATGCACGCTCGTCCGGAACCGAGGACTTGGTGCTCATTCAATTATCCCTCCTACGGTCCTCCGAAGAGGACGAAATCTTACACGAATGTGAATGTCCCGAATGGAGCGGTTGGAGTTCCAGTATTCTCCAGGATCTCCGCTTCCAGTTCGAATGGCACCCAATCCGAGAAGTCTCGCATATCCATTGCAGATGCTGGCCGTACCGTCACGCGAGGAGCACTGAAGGTCCAGATGTTCCCGGCCTCATTCTTGAACACTATGTAGATATTGGTCTCGGCCAGCGGATTAAGCAACGGAGTTACGCTAGTCGTGGTCCCTCCGCCCATGAAGAATAGACGATAGAGATCTTCCTGGTGTTCATCGAGCGTGAAGCGCATCGTGAAGCGCTTCTGCACGACAACCTGCTTATCTACTTTCCGTGCTCCAGATCGCGCGGTGAAGTGCTGAAGCACAGTCACGCCCGATGGATCCATATTGAATCCAGCAACGTTGCCCAGATCCAATCCACCGATAATGGCGGTAATCCCGCCAACTTCATAGTTATCAGTGCTAGGTGGCGCTGGCATAGAAACTCACCTCTCTTCTCTCATGCTCCGAATCGCTCGGGCAAGGATTCACGCGGGATCCATACTCGGCCGGTCCCGCCACGGCGAGCGTCCGCCTTCCTCCTGGTTGGCTCCTCACACAGTTTCATCTTTGTCGAGGCACCCGTGGGCGCCACGCCCCTTCACGAAGAGCCTCTTGCCATTAGGACGCGCAAACGCATTGTACGATGCTCCAGTTCACTGGTAGGATCTGGTATGTCATCTGAAGACTCCACACGAACGAATGACCGATGTGGCGATTCTACAGTCAATGAACGCCACTGATCACGCGGTACCGATGGATGAAACAGCCTCCAGAGATCCCGCACAATCATATCCGCAACATCAGATTGCAAGGCATAGACATCAAGTGTCACTGTCACTTCATTTCTGGCGCCAATGCCAGGAACTAATGAAGCTTGCATTACTATTGAACCTTTGTTACGTGTGTGAGATGCTCCATCCGGCAATCTACCGATATAGGGCGCCTGCATAAGACGCCCCATGATCGTACCATCGGAAGAAACCGCCACGTAGATTGCCGATCGCACAATATCTTGAGTCATCGCCCACTCGCGATCCGCTGTTTCAGTCCGCGGAAGTCAGCCAGAATCTTTGGGATGTTCTTTACAAACGCTGGATACAAGAAGGGTTGCGCCGGAATCCCCTTACGACCGATTGATCGCGCAATAACCCACACCAAGCTCTCATCTATTCCCTTTCGCTTTGCCCACTTTGCAATCGCATCAACTGGAGGAAAGAAGTTTCCTGGTCCATGCCGATATCCTAAATCTCTCATGGCTTTCAATGCTTGTGGCAATAGCTTACTTTTCTTCCCTGCGGGTCCAGTGCCGAATTCAATGAACTTGGCATAGGCCGCTCCCACGATCACTTGCCAATAGATCTGTGATTGTTGGATGATTGGACCAAAGACATGAATTGATGCTCGCATAATACCGAAAGCCACCGTAGCACGCTTCTTCGCATCTGCCTCGATTCGAAATGCACCCTTCTGCAGAATCGAAGAAATCTGTTCCGAAACGGTACGAGCAATGAGCTTATCGTTGAAAGGCTTCTTGACAATAGTCTTGATATCAATGCGCATTAACTAAGCCTCCGACACAGAACCTCATAATGATGGCCACGCTTTGCGGGATCGTGCACTGTAATGACACGCATTTCTTGCTCTCCAGCTTGACCCGGAGTGCTCACAAACAAACTCCACCGGCCTGAGAGAAGAGAATTCCAAGGCTCCATTAACACTAGATGATCTACTTGATCCTGTAATCCAAGGGGCACATCTGCTGGATTACGAATCTGACTAGCCAGCACAGGAATGTTGCTTTTCATAACAGTCCAGGTTTCAACCTCAGCTCCCGTGTCAGGATTGCGAACCACGGTTGGCAAGGCATCAATTTCTGGAATGCCCGTTCCGCCATCTGAAGTACTTGTAACTGCCGATACGGAATAGGCATACTCCGGAAATCGCTCGCTAGACAGACCCTCCCGTCCACGTCTTGCCAATTGATGTCGAATCCAGGCCAACAACGCTTCTTTGTAATCTTCAGGTACTGGACTCATGCCAAACGTACCTTCTACTGCCACATTATTGATGCCCGCAGAAAAGCCACTCAGCGGACTGAATGCAGCCCATCCTCCATCACGATAAAGCTGGCCACGCTCAGCCAGAATCTTGTAGTCTGCCACCACCTGGCCATCCATGGTCACGCTAGTAATTGCTAACACCTTCGCGCCCAAGTCAAGCAGGGGATGATTTGGACCACTTAGAATCAAAGTGACATCACGTGACTTGATGAATTCACGACAATGTCTCTCAATAGCACGGCTACCCGCACCCACAAGACGCTCGATTTCATTTGTGCTATCTTCACTGAAACCAAGCGCCATAAGAACTTCATCCACACTCATGATTGCAAGATCTTCGTTGAGAGGCATTAGTATGGCCTCCTTCGAACTGGCAAGCGCACTACAGCAGTCACTTCTCGCCCTGCGCTTGTAGTCACGACAATATAGAAATCATACTCTTCATTGTGAATACCAGCCTGACCTTGCCAGCTCACAGAGGTTCCTGTAAGCACAACCGAGCCAGTAACCAATAATTCATCAGTGACATCTTCACTGTCGCTAACGCGTAAAGCAGTAACAATAACATCATCCAATGTCATGGTTTCTCCTGGCAGCGTTAGCTCATCAGCAAATTCGATACCTGGAAAGTGCGCAATATCGCCAGGTTGCTTGGGCTCTGCTAAGAAAACTATGTTACCCATTACTTGGCTCCTCCTTTGCGACAGCCTGATGGAGAAGCACGGCAACGCCCTCCGGTCCTACACGCTTTCGACGCCAGAATACAATCTCAAAGGTAGGGCCACGCTGTGGCGAAGTAACATGGGCGCGAAATGCATTCATTCGCTCACGCTCTTCTGGTGTATCCACGCGCAATATCATTTTGCCAAGAATAGGCAATTCGGGATTATCATACATCCTGTACTCAACTAATAAGCGCCCAGTTGTGCGACTGTTTACAACATCCCGCTGTGCCATTATCGTCTACCTGCACGAAGAAGTTTTGCTCTACCAGAATGACGAAATGTCTCTCTACCATCACGTCTCCAGACAGCGGGAATAAGTCCTGCACCAGCCAAAGATGCTGTAAGCGCAAAGGAAATTGGAATGGCCACAACAATTCTTCGCACTACACCAACGGATGCAGTAACCGCTGTTCCGATTGAGACGATTGCGGCAAAGGTAATAACTTCCGCTCCAGTGGATAGATCAGCAGAAATAGACGATGTTACTACAACGCTCGCAACCAAAGGACGGGTAATGCTTGTAGCAGATACAACAACTAGGGCCACAGAAACAGTCGAAGAGAATGTTCTTGCCACTACCGCAGTGGGAAGTAATGTGGATGCCAAAGAGATTGTGGCAGAGAACGTTCTAGTGATTCCTACGGTAGCAGCAACCGTCGACGAAGTTGCTATCAAAACAGACAGCGGCCGCGTCGCCGAGAGCGCGCCCGAGAGTGAGGACGCGATGGTAACGGTTGCCGCAAAGGTCACCTGCCCCTGGATCGCGAGGTTTGCGGTAAGGGTTGAGGCCGAAGAGATGACGGCCACGAGTCGGCGAGAGACCGCGACTGCCGGGGACAAGATAGAGGATGTCGAGACCGCCGCGGCCATGCCCCGTTCAATCGCAGCGGCTCCTGAAGCTGCCGACGTGATCTGAATCGTTGCGGCAAACGGACGCGCAACCGAGGCCGACGACGCGAGTGAGGACGTGACCTGAACCACCGCCGAGAGCGGGCGCGCCACGGAGATGGCCGGAGAGAGGATCGAAGACGCCGCTATGGAAGCGGCGAGGCCGCGAGCGACCGCCGCGCTCGCGGAGGCAGTCGAAGAGATCTGGACAACGGCCGCGAACGCCTTGGTCTTCTGCAGCTCCGCAGAGACCGACGAAGCGAGGGCGAGCGTCGCTGAGAGTGACCGCGTAACCGCAACGGCGGGAGTCACGGACGAGGCGAGCGCCACCGTCACGGCCATCGTCGCGGAACGCGCGAGCGCGCCCGACGCGGTCGAAGCAATAGCAACTGTGCTAGAGAGCGGGCGAGAGACAGCCGAAGCCGCCGAGATTGCCGAACTGATCGCCACCGTCGCGGCTATCGTCGCGGAGGGGGTGATCGGGGTCGGCTGCCACCAGAACATCGTCCTACAGCCCGCTCGTCAGGTACGTCACGGCCACCGCGCGGATACTCCAGTAAATCGTGCGGTCGGTCCCGCTGATCTTCTTGACGCCAATCTCCCAACCATCCTTCAGATAGACGCCTGGGATCCAGACTGGGATCGCCTGCACTCCGACAAGACGCAGCGGCCCGATGACATTCCGCTGCGTGTTCCCGTTGACCTTCTCCAGCACGCGGTACTCATACACGTCTGCGGCCAGCATCGCACCGAAGTCCATGAGAATCTGCGCGAAGACATCCACCGTCCGGTCGGTCTTGGAGGTAGACTGCGACACGAGAAAATATTCGCTGGTACCGATACTGGCACTGCCGTCCGCATCGCCCGCTGCCATGTGATCGACCTCCTAGTAGGCGTAGACCATCGCAGTCATCGCTTCCGCTGCCGCTCCATCAACATCAATGTAGAGCGGAGACCCTGCAGGTAGTGGAAAGCACGACGGAAAGCAGGGGTATGGGCCGTTGATGTCTTCGTTATTCGACAGGGCCACGAAGTCCCAAATGCCAATCACTTCGGTCCCGCCGGTATCCTTCGATAGGCGCACACGATAGGTCCCCAGGCTGATCGTCGTGTTGCTACCCCAGTCAATACCCACGTGGAACCATCGGTGATCTCGCGAGGTGCTAGCGGTAATCTGTACCTCCGTCCCGTAGGATCCAGCCCCGGAGGTTACGGCCACACCTTGACTCGACGCAGAGTCCGCTCCATACTGTGTCCACTCCTGCGGCGCGTCCTCGGCGTAGCCATGTGGAGGCAGTTCATACGCAGACGCCACAACCAAGACCGTGTCGGCCGCGACGAACCCCTGGGCCTGCGCACGCATGGCCTTACCGGCCGGCACGTAGAGCGGGAAGAAGTATTGGCGCCCGATCCCGGTCACGAAGGCATGGCCAACGTCGAGGTAGGGGATGACGACCTGTTCGCTCCCACCGCCAGTCGGTGCAACGCCAATGTTCATGAGCATGCGCGTGTCCGCGCCGTTCGAGGAGACACCCCACGCCTGAAGGTGTACGCCGAAGAGGTCGTAGGAGAGCGGATCGAGCAGGGTCGCCCAGTTCCCCAGCACATGCTGGGTGCCGCACGTGATGGTGACACCAGCTTTCGCCACCTGCTGGTAGATCCGCCCGAATCCGTTGGCCGGTGTAATTAGCGGCATCAGCGCACGGTGTCCAGGGCGCGGAAGGTCAAGAAATTGACCCCGAAGACATCATGATAGATGAAACACTCTCGCATTTGTGGCACGCCGTGCATCACGACCTCCCCAAGAACTTTCGAAGATCCCCGTCGACCCGCATAATGGGCTGCACCTGTTGCGGGTTTACATAGAATAGCGCCGTCTCGCACGCGGGGCACCGGAGCGGCTGAACAATAAGCAACCCTCCCCCGGGTAGCAGGGCACCGAGGGTAACCTCCGTTAGATCAGTACCACACGCTTGGCAGGCGTTCTGAACCGGAGATCCCTCCGGCGGTTTCCATTCTTCTTTGATCGCGCGCCTCTCCATAATCGAATCCGCCTCAGTCGAGCGTAATGTCAAGATCGCCGATTGGGATCGAAGCCGTATCTCCATTCAGAACAGGCTTCGGCGTTGTCAGCGCGCCGTAGGCAACCGGATTGCCCGCCGAGACCGCATCGAAGATCAAGAGATGTGTCAGATCCACGCCAGCCAGCCAGTCCGCGGTCGCCTGCACGAAGGTGAATGCTGTGCCGTTGGCCTTCGCACCGCCCGATGCGGCCGGGAAGTTCGTCGCGTTATTCGTGACGGTTACGCGCCCATAGGCTCCCGTCGAGGGCTCGGTGATATTTCCTCCCGCATCGGTTGGTGTTGTGCTTGACAATCCGATATAGACTGTTGCAAGCCGCGTATAATCCGGACCTCCGAAAATGTGATCGAGAATGTCAGCCTCGACTGCGTCAATGAGTCCGGCGCCCCCGCTCATTGGGAAATGTCCGAGACTTCGCAACGTACGGTCCCATCGACGCCGCTCTCGCATCCTTGCAATTTTCACGTTAGCCGCAAACAATACAAGCCTCATAATCTTTCTCCTCCTTCGTTTTATACCATAGTTCATTTCTTTGTTACATTACCGCTTCGTACCATCTTATCTTTCGGTGGCCCGCTAAGTCCTTTTCCTTTGCCTTTCTTCAAGGCCGCACGCATAGTCTCAAGATCATCGGGATGAGTTCGCAAATGTTGTGCTAGCCCATTTCGTTGATCTTGTGTTAATGCCTCCAAAGCTATAATGCCTTGACGCACAGCCTCCATCAAAGGAATAGGAACGCCCCTCGCATATTTCAGCAGCTCAATTCCCGTTTTGGGATCTGCTTCTAGCACCCGTTCACGACTCCGCCATGGACTGACGGGTACACCTCGGCGAAGATCAATTCGACGAGGTTCTAGCAAATCAGATCCCGCAACACACGTGCTGTTGGGAGCTCCACAAATCAGGCATGGTCCCGAACTTGCTCCAACGCCAAACATCGAACTAACCACGCTCACAATTCATCGCCCTCCCTTTGTATAGAGTGAGGGGGTTGTGCACGACCCCCTCACTCCTCTCTCTCTCAACCCTCTCCCATTTTCTAGGTGAAGGTGATTTCCAGAAGTGCCTTCGGGAAGTACGTGGCCAACAGCTCACGGAACTCCGCGAGTACCGCCAGCAAGTTCTTAATGAACCAGTCGCTATGCGAATCCGTCACCCGGAGGGTCACATCTTCATAAGTCCACAGCGTGGCTGCAATGTCAAAAGCCGCAAGCAATCCGGTATTCTCCGTAATGGCGGGAGTAACTACTACCGGAATTCTCCAGATTCGCGGAGGAGCCCCATCGGCCGGTGTGCCAAGCATGGGAATAAGAATGTAGCGCTCATCCGCCGGGCTCTTATACAGCTCCATCTGCTCCCAATCATTGGGATGCAACACCACTCCAGTAGCATCAAAGCCGGCATCACCAAACGCAAGCTGGAGCTTAGTGATTCCGCGACGCACAGCATCGATTGCCGTATCTCCGGCCACAGCCGACTGAGAGTGGGTAAGAATGCCTGTCACGTTGAGCAGGCCAGACAGCTCATTGCTAGCCGCTCCTAGTCCATTCAGGATCTGTCGGTCTTCCTCCAACTGCAGGAAGTATCGCAGCACCTGAATTAATGTACGCAGCCAACGCGGCACATCATTCATGGCCTGACGTGTAACCGGAATGAATGTCGCAATGTTTGCGACACTCTCGGTTATAACAGACGTGGTAATCGCGGACTGAGGCTTGGTGCCTCCTTCTGCCACACCACCTGCGCTGTTGGTGTATCCCGTAATTCGGGCATACTCCACTTGGGGAGTACCCAAGCCAGCCACAGGAATCAGATCACGCAACCGATATCCACGCTGAGGGAACTCTGCCGGAGGCAGATAAGTTCGCTCCGACGGGAAGAACGTAGTGTCAATCGTGGCCTTCGCCCGTGGCGGCAAATACTCGCCAGCCTTAAGGCCATATCCATGCAATCCCTTGATTGCGACCGGCGCAGAGTTCTTTGACTTCGATGACACGAAGTCGCGAATTGCAAGATCCATGGCAAACTGCTGACCGGGACTTACTACAGTCTCGGCAATGGGAACCTTGAAGCGCTCGGCCATAAACTCTTGAATGGCCTTGATACTTTCCACGGACTGCTTCTCACCGACTTTCTCGGCTTCAGCACGTACGGCCGCAAGCAGTTCTTCCTTCGTCAACATCGCACTCATCCTTTCACATCAAGATTACGGAGCGAAATTCGCTCGATCTACTTTCTCATTTCAAGCAGATGAGGATCTACGCTGCCTCTGGCCTCGGCAATCTCCTTGTCCACAACGTCGCGCACACCAGCGAATACAACGGCGATAAGGTCCTTATAAGATGCATGAGCTGCTGAATCGGGACCGAAGATTTCCTTGACCACCTGCTTCGTAATCTCCTCTACTCTGCTTTCGATCTCTGCCTGCTTACCCTCCAAGAGTGATGTGACATCCTTCAGAATTGCTTGCCTGGCATCCTCTAGTGTTTTCGCAAACGCTTCAGTATCAAGCGATACCTTGACGATCGGCTCAGTTACTCGCTTCTTATCCTCTACGATTGCCTCGGGCAATTTTAGAGCAGCCTCTTCGAACATCTTAAGCAAATCATCGTCTAATTCGTGCTTATCTTCTTGGTTATCAACAACTTCTACTGGCTCGATCGCCTTCTCGACTTTGGTAGTTTGTTTAACGCGTAGCTCTGCCCAAAGCTCAAGAGCCTTCTCCAAAACGCCCATGGCTTCTGGACTGGTAACTTCATCACGAGTCTTGAAATGTTCAGCAAACTCCTTCTGAAGCACTCCAGCGACAATTAGACGCTGCATAGCATCCATATTACTTGGTATCACCACATGGCTGATCTCTAGCAACGACCACTTAGTGTAACGACGGCGTGGCTTCTTTCGCTCGCGTACTGCCTGAAACTCCTTTTCATCATCCAGATTTGCGTCTTCCCACTCAAGAGGCATAAAGCCAATCGAATAACGTGCCACGCCCATCTTTGCCAATACAAAACCCCAATCGGCTACGGGATTGCCCATGTTGAAGAAGTAACGCACCGTAGCATCAATGCGCTTAGCGCGTGGCTTGATCTCGGGAATATCACCAATTTGATTCAGAATGTTATATGAATGGCTTGACACCAAAGGCAACCGGCCTTTCATGTCAATCTGCATACCATCTGGCTCCATCACTTCACGATCAAGATCAAGGCGATCACTAGAGGCTATGATATCTACTTCTCCAGTCTCCTCATTTACGCGCTTAATTTCAACAGGAGGAACCCACTCTCGCCGTATAATGGGCTGATTCAAATCAGCCAACATCAAAGCAAGCTCATCATCTGTATCCTTGAACTTCTCCGGATCCTCCAACCATCCTTCTGCCTGAAACGTATCAAGCAGCTCCTCATCATCAACGGCATCATCCCAATCTTTGAGAAACTCCTTTATATTCCCAATGCCGAGGCTCTTCATGAAATCGTGATCACGTGCCCACTTCGAGGCCGTAGATTTTGTCCAGCCATCACCCTTAGGAAAACGTAGTGACTGTAAGGTTGTCTTGCTTTCTCCCTTCAGGCGACCGATGATGCCAAACACTCTCGGCTTGTCACGCTTCATTGGGACCTGTCGGAACGAATCACTCTGAAAATCGCCGGGATTACGCAAGCGAATACGAATTTCGTTCTCTGTTTCCTCTACAAGCTTTACAACAAGCGCTGCGGGCAGCATAGGATTACCTCCGTGTCATTCTCTTTTCCGGTGCGCCAGGCAGCGCACGATCATCTCGCTCAAGTTGCTCACGACATTCCTCCAGCTTATTTCGCAAATCATCATTCTCTTCATCTAATTCATGTACCCGTTTGTGTATTCTTTTTAGCTCCTCTTTTAGCATGATAAAAGTATCATGACGATTAGAAACTTCGGCCTTTCGCTCGAAAGCTCTAGCCTGTTTCCAGGAACTAATTGCCGCAGAAAAGGCTGCAAGAAGTCCAGTAACTGCAACAAGAATCGGCGCCCAGTATTCCAATTCACGTTTTCCTCCGGCACATTGCTTGAATGAAGGCATCGATCTGACTACGATAAACATAAAGCACCAGACCAGAGAACATCAGTACCTGTGATGGCCGAAAGAACGCCAAGCGCGTATTCATATCCAGGGCAAACCACTCTGGAGCTCGTATGAGATACACATAGAAAAATGCTTGCCAAGCGCATGCTAAAGCTACTACCGTTAGCCACCGTTGATGATATCTAATAACCGCCCAGACTGTAGAAATAGTAGCTGCGCTGGCTAACACAGCCATTACCGAATCAGATAGAATGTGACTCACGATAGCGCACTCCTTAGAGCACGAATCGTATCTCGCTGTTGCGCCTGGAAGATTCGTTTCATTCGAGCAACAAAGATCCGCTCCCATTTGGCATGCTCACGGCCAAGAGCAGTAATGTGCTTCTCGCGTTCTTCGCCCATCCAGCGAAATGCTCGAATACCCTTCTCTTCATCGCCTTCCACAATTGGAGCAACCGTGCAACGACAGTTTGGATGAGCAGGAGGCCATGGGATGCTCCCCTTGAAACTTTCCCCTACAAGCACAGGTCCATCATTCGCGATATCCTCACAAACCCCGCCATCTTGGTTGGGATCATAATCAGGAGCAAGCAACCATTCGATCTTTTCTACTACACCGCTGCGCTCATACGACCACCGAGCTACTGCATTGCTTGCATCAATCGTCTCTGTGCGCGCAATAGTCATGGCTCGCGCACCACGTGCTGCCTCAAAGACATCTGCGATACGCTCTGCAAGCCCAGTAACTCCTTCTCCTGCCTGTGCGCCTTCTGCCAGCGCATCACGAATTTTGTTTCGTGTAGCTTCATTGATTCGTGTGATACGCTGGCCCGATACCGTTCTAAGATACTGTACCACGCGAGGATCTTGTTGATCCAAGACTACGCTAATGCCTAATTCACGAGCCACACTCTGTAAACGAGCTCCCATTATACGCAGGTAGATTGGCTTAAGTTCCTCTCGCATTACATCATCTGAAATTGACGCCAAGATATCCAGCACATCTGCCGCATTAAGCTGCTTGATTGTAGAAGCCGAGCCAGGGACCGGGGTAGGCAAGGCCTTGGCTTCTATAGAGGGAAGTCCGTCTGGAGGGGATGAGGAGGCCTGTTGGCCCGCTACCGGCCCCGGCCGAGGAGGATTGGCTCCGTTGATGGGCTGAGGCACCGAAGATGCGGGTACATAAAGAATCTGCCCTTGCCCATCCGGTAATGGCTCCATGCCATTCTGTTCACGCCACTCATCCACAAGCACCGTTCCCGCATTCAAGCCAGCGGTGAATCGTTGAAGTTCGAACGCTTCATCCTCCGGCACCGGATTAGGCATCTGCACGCGAAGGCGAGGATCGAATTGGAGACACACCGGAAGCCATGCCTCTTCCTCATACCATGGCATACGCGGATCGATCTCTTGTGTCGCATGCGTATAATCCGCGGCTTTTGCATTAGCGAAAGTTACGTCATCACTGATGCCCAAGATATGCTTATGCACTCCACCCACAATCACATCACGAAGATACCGCTGGCCATCTATGAATTCCATGTCTCGATTACTTACGCG
>Ga0209642_10001712_pt1 | contig 14666 bp, 12 predicted proteins | sample RifCSP19_2_FD_184025 | JGI IMG/M metagenome (GOLD analysis project Ga0209642, IMG submission 184025) | Soil microbial communities from Rifle, Colorado - Rifle CSP2_sed 19_2 (SPAdes) (version 2) | ecosystem: Environmental > Terrestrial > Deep subsurface > Rock core/Sediment | place: Rifle... | reverse complement strand
ACCCTATGAGTCCGGCGCTCAACCAGGCTGAGCCACCCCGACGCCGCGCAAATCCCGGAGGACTATAGGAACGTTGTTGCGCCACCGAAAAGCGCCTCGCATCCCTCGTGAAAGCCGAGTGGAGAGAGATCGATCCTGCGGCATGGAGAGACGATAGGACCCCGCCATGACCTCACCGTGTGACGGGACGACGGAAGAGGCCGCTCGCTGCCGACAACGGGTTCCTATCTTGACGCGCGTAGGTTATCCCGCCACCTCCTGGAACGTGAACCCGGACCAAGGCTTCGACGGGCGTGAGCCACGCGGAGTTCGACCATGGCTCTTCGCGGTCATCCGAGATAGGTTCGGGGACTGCGTTCTCCTGCCGATGGCGAGTCGTGGGGTACTTATTCTAATTGCCCGGGAATGAAGTAGGTACTCCCGAATCCGCCGCTCCGGCAGGTAGCGACATGCCGAAGTCGGCGCGTCCGGGGGTTGTTCGGTGAAAGTCACACGGCGGGACGTCATCAAACTGGGAGTCGCGGCGGGGGTGGCGGGGTATGCGGCCTATCGGTTCGCGGGACTTGATTCGCTCCTCCGGCCCGCCGAGACGAGCGGCTACTCCCTTGGCGGGACGGAATCAAGGGTCGCGAGCGTGTGCCTGCAGTGCCCCGCTGGGTGCGGGATTCTCGTCCGGGTCGTCGATGGTCGGGCGGTCAAGATCGAAGGGAACCCGAAGCACCCAATCAACCTTGGGCGATTGTGCCCGAAGGGTCAGATCGGCCTCCAGATTCTCTACGATCCGGACCGAATCAAGGAGCCCTACGTGCGCGAGGAACTATGGCAGGCGTTCGGCAGCGGTTCCCTGGCGGCCTACCTCGCCGCACCCCTCCGAGACCGAACTCCGGAGAGTTTCATCCCGGTGCCGGGTGCTACCGCGGACGAACGGTGGGACAATGCCCTCGGGCTTGCCGCGGAGGTTCTGCGCACGATCCGCGAGAGCACAGGGCCGGGGGAAGGCCCCCACCAAGTGCTTTTCCTGAGCGGACGAAACCGGGGTCAGATGGGCGGATTCATCGACCGGTTCTGTGCCGCGTACGGCACGCCGAACCACATCGGGCACAGCAGCATCTGCGCGGACGGATCGCCGATGGCGCATTGGGCGACCCAGGGATGGAAGGCGTACTCCGGGTATGACTGGGACAACACGAATTACGTTCTCTGCTTTGGCGGCGCTTTCATCGAGGCGTGGCGGCCCACGACGCGCCTCCTCCGAGCGCATGGCACGATCCGCAGGGGCCGCCCGATCCGCGGGAAAATCGTGCAAGTGGACGTCCGGTACTCCGTGAGCGCCGCCAAGGCGGACGAGTGGATCCCCGTGAAGCCCGGAACGGATGGCGCGCTCGCCCTTGGCATCGCCCATGTGATCATCCGCGATGGCCTGTACGACGCGACGTACGTGCAGGACCGCACGTTCGGCTTTGACGGGTGGACGGATGCGGGTGGCGTACCCCACGAGGGCTGGAAGGACGTCGTGCTCCGGGAGTACTCCCCGGCCACGACCTCCGTAATCACGGGCGTCCCAGCGGAGACCATTGAGCGGGTCGCGCGCGAGTTCGCCACGGTTCGACCGGCGATCGCGGCGGGCGAACGAGGTTCGAGCATGCAGACGAACGGCGTGTACAGCCGGATGGCGATCCACGCCCTGAACGCGCTCGTGGGGTCGCTCGGTCGCGCCGGCGGTCCGATCCGGCAGCGCGATCCGCCGCTCGCTTCCGTGCCGGCCGTCGTCAAGGACGCGATCGCAACGTCGGGGGGAGCCCAACCGCCGTTCGACTTCCGCGGGACGAAGTACTATCCTCTCGCGGCAAAGGTGTACCAGGGGGTCCCCGATTTCATCCTCGGCCGACCGGATCCCGCCGGCCGCACCCTCCAGCCGCCGTACCCGGCCAAGGCGATGCTTTGCTACTACACGAACCCCCTGTTCTCGACTCCCGACAGCGCCCGGTGGGACGAGGCGATTCGCCAGATCCCGTTCGTGATGACGTTCTCCCCATTCATGGACGAGACGACCGCGCTCTCGGACCTAATCCTCCCGGACAGCACGTACCTGGAGCGGTGGCAGGACGACGTGATCTACCCCAGCTTGGGGTACCCGGTTGCGGCCATCCGTCAGCCGGTCGTGAGCCCCGTCTACAACACCCGCAACGCAGGGGATGTGTTCGTCGAACTGGCCCGCCGACTCGGGGGGACCGTCGCGGACTCGTTCCCATGGGCCGACTTCCGCGAGTATATGCAGGCCCGGTACCTCGGGATTCACACGACCGCCGCGGGCCGGGTCGGGGAGACGCCTGTGTCGTCGTTTTCCACGTTTGAGGAATTCTGGGACGCCTTCACGCGCATAGGGGTCTGGTCGAGTCCTCCATATGCCTTCGAAGACTGGGCATACACATTTCCCAGCCCCTCGGGGCGCTTCGAGTTCTACTCCCAGCTCCTCCACGAGAAGCTTGAGCACCTCGCAGAGGAGGAGGCGAAACTGATCCAGGACCCGCCGCCCCCCCAGCTCGTGGAGCAAAAGCTCGAGGAAATCCTGGTGGGCTTGCGAATCACGGCGCGGGGAGACATGGTGTTCATGCCGCACTTCGAGGCCCCGCGGTACGTGGGCGACGCCTCCGACTATCCCCTCCATCTGATCACGTACAAACTCATGGTTCACGCGGAAGGACGGGGGGCGAACGTGCCCCTCCTGCGCGAGATGACCACCCCCCACCTCCGAAGGGCGATGAACTGGAACACGTGGGCGGAAATCCACCCGGAGACCGCCCGCCAGCTCCGCGTCGCCGACGGATCGCGCGTGTGGATCGAGTCGCCTCCTCGCGATCCGCAGGGGACACCGCGACGCGTCCTCGTCCCGGCGGTCTTGTACGAGGGGGTCCGGCCCGACACCGTGGCGATCCCGTTCGAACTTGGGCACACGGCCTATGGACGGCTTGCGAAGGGGGCGGGGACGAATCCGAACCTGATCCTCGCGAACGAGTACGATCTCCTAGGAGGACTCGCCGCCTTCTCTCCGACCCGCGTCCGCGTCTACCCCGAGGGGGGTGGGTGACTTGCCCCGCTGGGGAATGGTCATCGACCTCGACAAGTGCACCGCGTGCCAAGCCTGCATCGTCGCCTGTCGGATTGAGAACAACGTGCCCGCCGCGGGCGCGGAGGAGACGGAAAAGGGTCGCGCCATTTTCTGGAACCAGTTCTTCTCCGAGCTGCGGGGTTCTTTTCCCGATGTGAACCTTCGCATGTTCCCCCGACCCTGCATGCATTGCGAGGATCCCCCCTGCGTCCCCGTATGCCCTGTCGAGGCCACGTACAAGGATGAAGAGGGGCGCGTCCTCGTCCGCTACGACAAGTGCATCGGGTGTCGATACTGCATGGTCGCCTGCCCGTACGGCGCGCGGTACTTCAACTGGTTCCCGACGCGGGACATCGAAGGCCAGGTGAATGATCGAAACCCGGACGTCGTCCGCGATTCACAGGGATGGGCCGTCGGTCCCTCCCCGCGTCCCATGGGGGTCGTCGAGAAATGCACCCTCTGCATCCAACGGCTCGAGCGGGCGAAGGAGGAGGGCGCACTCGTCGGGTCCGAGCATCCCGATGGCGTCGTCTCCGCGTGCGCCGAGACCTGCCCCGCCTTCGCGATATCCTTCGGGGACCTGGAGGACCCGGCGAGCGAGGTCCACCGCCTCTCGCTCGACAAGCGTGCGTTCCGCCTCCTCGAGGAACTGGGGACGAAACCCCAGGTGTACTATCTTACGGAGGGATGAGATGCCGGAGCGCGCGAAACAGAAGCCACGAAACGTCGACATGCCGTTCGCCATTGTGGTCATCGGGGCCGCGGCCCTCTTCGGGGCGGCCGCCTTCATCCGCCTCCAGGAGCTCAGCGTGGGGATTGACGCGGGCACCTCAGACGGTGTGCCGTGGGGCCTGCTGGTCGTGAACTACGTCGCCTTCATCGGCCTGAGCGCGGGGGGAGTCATCGTCTCCTCCCTCGTACATATTCTGAACATCCGCAGATTTCGGCCGATTGCCACGTTCGCGGAGCTGCTGGCGATCATCAGCATCCTCCTCGTCCCGGTTTTCATCTTCCTGGACCTTGGACGCCCGGAACGCGCGGTGAACCTGATTCTTTTCGGACGAATCGAGTCGCCGCTCGTGTGGACCGTGGTCGTCCTGTCGACGTATCTCGTCGTGTGCGTCGCCTACCTCTATTACGGTGTGCGCCGCGAGCTCGTCGCCCTCTCCGAGAGGCCGGGGAGGCTGCGTTGGCTCTATCGCCTTGTGCTCGCGGGCTACAAGGACGTTACGCCTCACGCTCTCGCCCGCGACGAGCGAGTCGTACGACGCCTTGCCTTCGTCGTGCTCCCCCTCGCCGTAGTCCTCCACTCCATCACGGGGCTCATCTTCGCGGTCGTGGTCGGGCGGCCCGGCTACAACACGGCGATCATGCCGCCGCTGTTCGTCGTATCCGCGGTCGTATCCGGCATTGCGCTCGTCGCCCTCGTCATCGTCGTCGCGGGGAAGCGAGTCAAGCTGCCGGTGGAGCGGGGGACCGTCGAGGAGTTGGGGCGCATTCTCGCGATCCTCCTCCCCATCCTCGGTTACCTCCTCCTCATGGAATGGACCGTCGTGTTCTACGGCGCGGAGCCCGGTCCCCTGAACGTCTGGCAATTCATCACGTCGGGGTCCTACGCGGCCCTGTTCTGGGCCATGGTCATCTTCGGGCTCCTCATGCCGTTCTTGATCCTCGCCCCGCGCCGCACGCGCACACGAAAGGGAGTCGCGGTCGCTTCGGCACTGATCGTCTTCGGCGTCATGCTGGAACGCTACCTGATCGTGATCGCGCCGCTTCTCTTTCCCTCTCTGCCCGGAGACGTGAGGGCGTATGCCCCCACCTCCTCAGAAGCCGTCATGGTCGCGGGCGTCTACGGCCTCGGCATCCTCCTTCTCGCCCTCTCGACCAAGCTCTTCCCGATCGGCGATATGTACGTGAGGTTGCGTGCACGCGAGGCCGGAGCTCGCGTCTCCGCCGCGACGGGCGCCCCGGAGGGCGGGGGCACGGCTGGGGGACGCGGTTGACCGAGCCGTCGGACCCCCCGCACTGGCGGCGGGCGCAAGTCCTTTCCCTTTTGGCTGCCGCCCTGAGGCCTCCGATCGATTCGGACTCCTTCCGCAAGACCGTCGAGGATCTGTCGCGCGCCGTCGCGGGTGACAAGGACCTCGAAGGCGCGATCCACAAGGCGGCGGTTTTGGCACGAGACCTGCGAGCAGATCGAGAGTACCACCGACTTTTCATGGGCCCGGGAAGGCCGCCCGCCCCGCCCTTTGAGTCCGTGTACCGCGGGGGCCTTGTGTTCGGTCCCGCCGCCCGAGACTTTCTCCTGGAACTCCGCCGCGACGGCCTCGAGCCCGTACCTGACTTCCGACTCCCGCCAGATCACATCAGCCTTGAGCTGGAGTACCTAGCGCATCTCGAGTGCAGGGCGGTCACAGCCCGAGCGGAGGGACGACCCGACGATGCCGCACACTGGGACGGGCGTGCACGGGAGTTCGTGGACCGTCACCTCGCGCGCTGGATTCCTGACTTCCGAAGGCGGTTGGACGCGGCGGCGCCGGACAGCCCGTATGCGCTGATCGCCCGCGCGGTCACTGCAGTCGCGGGACTGGAGCCGGAGGGAAGGTGACGGGCCTGCGCGTGCTCGTCCTCGGATGTGGACACTGTGGCGTCCCGGAGACGCTCTCGCGAATCGCCGGAGGCTCTGATGTGTCCGTCGTCTGGAGGAGGTCCTTGTGCGACACGATGGAACCCCTCCTTTCGACTTGCAGGCCGGATGCGGTGGTCTTTTTGGCGGCGAGGAATGTCGAGCTGCAAGCGCGGGCGGCAGAGGGCCTCATGCGCGGCGGCGTTCACCCTCTCCGAATCCGGTTCCTGGATGCATGGCGGCTGTTTCCTGACGCCATGACGGTTGGGACGCACGTCCACGCCGCGATCGCACGCCTCCGGGCCGCCGAGCCCGTCGAACGCGCCCCGACCCGGCCGACGAACGCGTTTCGCGGTGCCGTGCCCCGGCGGTCCCTGATCTACCCCGTCGCGCGATTTCGGGCTCCGGTCCCCCGAATCGAGCCGTCGCGCTGTCGAGCTCCGAACTGCGACTTGTGCGTCAAGGCGTGCCCCGAGCAGGCGATCGCACGAGGGGTGCCCCCTTCGATTGACCCCTCCGCGTGCACATCGTGCGCGATGTGCCTTGCCGCCTGCCCAACTGATGCCGCGGGCCATCGCGTCCTCTCGCGGTCGACCTTGGAAGCAGAAGCGCGTGCCCTGGCGGACGCTCCGGGCCTCGGTCTGCTCGTCGCGTGCCCTTCCTCGCTCTTGGAAGACAGGATCGAGGGCTTGGGACTTGCGCCTGGAGGGTGGCGGGTCCTCGAAGTGCCCTCCGTCGGCGCCCTCCGGCCGGTGGACGTCCTACGGTTCCTCGCCCTCGGATTTAAGACCGTCGTCGGTCTCGGGGCCGGGGAGTGCTGTCCCGAAGCTCCAGGCCCGTTCGCCGTCGCGTCCGCGTTCCTTGTCGGTATCGGGGACCCAGGAAGGGTCGCATACTGGGATCTCAGCGCTCCGCCACCGGACCTTCGGGAAGGCGCCACGTCCCACCACCAGTCCATCCCCATGGTAGAGTCCCTCCATGAACTCGCTGTCAGGATTGACTCGCACGCCGACAGAATCCCGCTTCCGGGCAGGGGGGCGGGTCTAGTCACCGTCGACCCCGCGGCCTGCACGATGTGCGGTCTCTGCGTCGAGCGATGCTGGTCCGACTCGCTCGCCATGGAGGAGCCCCGGCCCGGAGCCCTGACGCTCACCTTCAACGTCCAGGCATGCGACGGATGCGAGCAGTGCGTGGAGGCGTGCCCCGAGCGTGCAGTGTCACTCCAGCACGCCATCGAACCTCCCTCGAGAGACCGGACGGTGCTGAAGCGAGACGAATGGGTCCTCTGCACTGCCTGTGGGAACCGAGTCGCCCCGCGCGCAATGGTCGACCGAGTGGCGTCGCAATCGACCCTCCGGGCCGGCCTAGACCTGTGCCCCGCCTGCAAGCCCGTGAGGCTCCTCGCGGGAGCCCCCAACGCGTCCCCCTGACGACAAGTCCGGTGGCCCGCTACCGGCGCGTTCGCGTTTGGGTCCCTCGAACGCCTCAGGATCTCTTCCGGCTCGGCTCCGCCCGCGGCAGCCTGGGCTCGCTTTGCTGCCGAGGTCGGTCCGCCCTACGTCGTTCCCGCACAAGCGCCGCCGCCCGGGGAGGCCCTGCCCGCGCCCCTTCCTCCCGGAGTCCGTTTCGACGGTATCCGTTCAGCTGGGGGATCACTCGGAGGACTTGGGCACCTCCGTCTTGCGACGCCGGAACCAGGCTATGGCGAATCCGCTGACAGCCGCGACGACGAGCAGTGGCAGCGCGACGGTCAATGGCATGTTCGCTTCGTTCGACGGAGGGGACAACGGTCCCGAGGCGGGCGCCTCGATCGTGAACGCGAACCGATACACGGGCTCCCAGGGCCATGGGGACTGGTGCATGTTCAGGTACGGCCAAGCGTTCGAGCCTTCGTGGATCTCGATCGTGTGAAGCCCCGGAGCGCCGACGACCGGAAGGGAGACATCGACTTTCCCCTTCCCCGTGAACGCGGATACCCATCCGGACAGGCCCCCGTCGTACAGGATGTCCCAGACGGAGGTGTACTTCTCCCATCCGAGACCGGTCCCGTGGATCTCGATCCGGGTTCCGTCAGCGCTCAGGCCAGCGGTGAACTTGGGGATGATCCACCATTCCGCGCTGGCGAGCGCGTTGCCGCTCACGACGGCCTCGACCATGTGGAGCCCGCCGAAGTCCATCGGGGTCGCGAGAGTGCCGGATGCCTTCCCGGTCGCGTCGACCGGGACCGTGGCTAGGATCTCGGTAACCTCGGTCGCTTCCCACCCGTTGAACTTGTCCGCGAGGGCGCCCCCGATTGTCGTCTCCATCGTAACGGTCTGCCAGCGGATCTCGATCTGCGAGTTCGCAGGGAACCCGGCGAGTGCGTAGGGCATCTGCCCTCCCGCGACGGCCTTCCCGCCGTTCCCGAGGGTGAAGTGCGGGGTCCCGTCAAGGATGGGAACGGCAGCGAGGTTGGGGATGGCGAGGCTGTCCGGCGCGGTCACGTCCCTGAGGTCCGTCCCCGCGTTCCGTGAGATACCGGCGCCCGAGGTGACGGTGAAGGTGAACTCCTCGATCGCGTACGGCGTCGGCGCGTCCTGCGGGTTCATCATGGGGTGCTTCCAGGGGGTGGGTCCGTCGCTCGGCCCGTAGTACAGCGCCGGGTAGACGCCGAGCACATGGGGCCCGACGCCACCGACCGCCTGGACCCAGACCGAGATGTTCCCCTGAGAGTTGAACGAGCAGGCGAAGCCAAGGAACCGATTGTCCCACAGGATACCGATGTTGTTGTCGAACTGCGTCCAGCCTCCCGCGACGAGGCGCACTTCGATCAAGGTCCCTTCCGGACCCTCTGTAGGCGTGATCCAGGCGTCGCGCATTAGGACGAAAGACGACTCAGCGACCGCGGCCCCGGCGACGACCGCCTGCACGCGGTGCGCCGGTCCTCCGAGGTCGTAAGGTGCGACGAAGGGGATCGAGTAGCGGCCCTGCGCGTCGGCAACGCCCGTGGCGATCGTCTGGTTCACCTCGACGAAGCCGGACCCTGAGACCCGGTTACCCTCCATGGTGAACCACAGGATGCTCACGGTGGCCCCCGGGGGCACCCCCGCCCCCGAGGCGGTCACAGGGGTCTCCGGCGGCCCCTCGCTAGGCGTGAGGGCCATGGTCGCCTCCGCCATTGCCGGCGAGGGGACCGCAAGCACGGCGAGCAGGGAGGCCAGGGCCACGGCGAGCGCCAGCCCGGCCGACATCCTCTCGCCGCTCGTTCGCAGTCGCCGGCTCACACGGTGTTCCGCATCCTTGATTTTCATTTCGATTCCTCCTCTTTCACTTCCCATTCCTCCTCGATCTCCTCCTTGGCTTCGGCCTTCGAGGGCGTCCCACCACGCCCACGGCGCCCCAAGAGGACGCCCGCCACGACACCTGCCACGAGGAGCAGCAGGGAGATTGCCCCGACGACCGTTGCGTCGAGACCCGCAGGCGTGGGTGGCGGCGGCGAAGGGGGTGCCGCCCGGAACGCGAGCATCGTCGTGAACGCCTTCCCCGTGTTCGGGGGCGAGCCCGCGCCGTCGGACGCGCTGATGTACACCTGGAGGTCGGCCCGCAGGGGGTCTGTAGACTTGACGACGTAGTCGGCAGACCAGTTCTCCGTCGCGGCGTTGTGCGCGAGGGTGAGGGTGGCCACCGTGGTGGCGAACAGGCCCGACGTCGCGTTGAAGGCGCCGTGCCCCAGCACCGCGGTGACCTGGCCTCCCCGCGTCGCGTTCAGGGGGCCGGGGAACGCCCGGTTGTGGGCGTTGTGGGATTCGTAGGTCACCCGGGCCTCGATGCGGACGGTGTCGCCCCGCTCGAAGACGACGGTGTCGGCCCCGCTCTCATTGAGGATGCGCGGGACGACCTTCAGGACCGCAGGGGTGATCTTCCATGCCGTGAGGCCGAACGGGAAGGAAGACCCCGTGCCGGTGTTCCCGCGCCCGTCGCTGGCGTCGGCGGTGAACACGATGACTCCGGTGGACTCGTTCCACGTGGGGAAGAACGCCGCGCGCCAGAAATGGTACACGTTCTGCCAGGTGAGGATCTTCGTCAGCCCGAAGAGCGTGCCGGTGATGTTCCCCCGGGCGGAGGGGACACTCGTTCCGTTCACGAACTCCCCTGTGGAAGCGTACCGCACGTAGGCCCGCGCGATGACCTCTCCGCCCCGCTGGAACTCCTGGGCGATCGGGCAGTTGTGAACGTCCGTGAACTCGTTCGACGCCGTGGCGGCCTCTGTGACGACGAGGAGCTGATCCGTGGCGGAGAACTGGGCAAGCGCCGCAAGCAAGAAGGCGGTGCCGTTGAAATACTCCAGCTGAAGATCATACGTCCCTACGAGATTCACCGAGGCATTGAAACCGGAGGTCGCGTTCCCATAGACCACGGACTTCGATCCGACCGCGGTGAAGTTGTACCAGGCCGTGGCCGTCCCGCCGCCCGGCGCGATCGCCGTCGCGAGGTAGGCATCCTCGGCCCCGTAGAGGGACCCGATCTCGACCGTGACGGTGGTCATCATGGCCAGATTGATGTAGGACGGCGAGGCCCCGAATGCAAGCACATTGGGGTCCAGAACCCCCGCCGTGGCCTGGCGCGCCAGGTACGGCGTTCCCGCAAGGCCGACCGCCAAGAGGATCAGGGCCGCTACCGCGCCGCGCCGCGTTCTCCGCCGCATGCCCACAACGCTCTCCTCGAACTTGTCGCTCATGTTTCTCAACCTCGGTCTGCCTTGCTGCCGCGGCGCCGGCCCCGGGTCCGACGGGGGGCGACGCCGACGCGTCGAATCAAGAGGATTTGGATGACGACGAAGGCGTAGACGGAGGCGACCCCCGTTAGGGTTGCGAAGATCAAGGCGCGAACCGCAAGGTCCCCTGTCGACAATACCGATGGCCCCGTCGAACGCGCCGCAACGAGGGTCGTGTTCGCCTCGGCGGGCACGTACTCGAAATCCCCCTCGAATCGCGCGACGAACCGGAAAGGACCCGGCGACAGGAACGTGTAGTTGAGGCGAGCGACCCCTTGGGCATCCGTGTCCACGGCTCCGAGGAAGCCTCCCCCCACGGACGTGTTCACGAAGAAGTCGAGGACCGCCGAGACTAGGGGGAGCCCATCGTCCCCCAGGAGCCGGGCGACGAGGGTGACGTTCGCCGCCTCTCTCGGCTCCCCGAGACCCTCGAGCCCTAGGGATGCCCGCCGCGTCGGGATCCTGTTCGGGTCGCGCTCCAGGATGAAGGATCCGGCGGAGGCGCTCGTGTGGAGGGTGATCAGGTCGTCCGCAGTGTCGTGGTAGGCCAAGAGGAGCGAGAACGTCTTTCCGGTCCGCAGCGCGATGTCGTAGGCGTCGCCGCTGTCGAGAGGAATGCGGAACTCCAATGTTGTCCTCCCTGAGGCCTCACTCCCCGCGCGTTCGAGGATGTCGTCGCGCCCCCCGAGGCCGATGTCGGCGATGTGGTTGAGCCCCACCCCGTATTCGTCCGAGATCACCGTCGCCGCACCGAGGACGTATCCGATGATGATGTTCGACCCGTCCATCAGGATGCCCTCCGGGCCGAACCCGATGCCCGCCCACCCCGTCCCCGGGCTCACGAAGCCAACGCTAAGGTTCACGTCGTCGTGGACCCACGAGACCGCGATGCCCGTGACTGGGTCCGTGAAGGAGCCCGCGTACTCGCCGGGACGCACGACCCCGTCGACGATGGCGGTCACCGGCCTCTCGAAGGGGACAGTGGCGGGCTGCGCGGCGGCCGGTGGGAGAGGCAGCATCGCCGCTAAGGCGAAAGCGACGAGCATCGCCACCCGCGGCGAGCCCTTCAGTCCACCACCTCCGCTGTGGGCGGCTCCGGAATCGGGGACGGCTCGGAGAGCGGGGTCGGCGCCTTCTCCGCGACCTCCCACATGGAAATGACGGGGAAGAACCGGCAGAACGCAAGCAGGAGGAGCCCGAACGCTGCCACGGCCCCGGCGAGGATGGACCACTCCACCCAACTCGGCCAGTACGGGGCGATCACCGAAGGGGTCTGGGGGGTCGCCATCGTGGGAACGACAATCAGATACCGCTCGATCCACATCCCGATGTTCACGAGGATGGCCGCAATCACGACCGCAGGTACGCTCTTCGCCTTGGTGACCGCGACGAAGACCGCGGGGACGATGAAACCCCCGATGACCATCCACCAGAACATCGGGGCAAACTGACCGGAACCGAGGAGGGTGAGCCAGGCGACGTCCTGCGTCTCGCCCGGGTAGCTGGCGGTCAGGTACTCACTGAGGGTGAAGTAGAGGAGGACAATGTCGAGGGCGAGCAACATGAGGCCGAGGTTCCGGAAGTGGATGGGTTTGATGATGCCTTCCAAATGGAAGAGCTTGCGGACGGCGGCCATCACGATGATGAGCGTCGCGATCCCGGAGAAGATGGCCCCCACCACGAAGTAAGGTCCCAAGATCGTGCTGTGCCAACCCACACGCAACGTCATGCCGAAGATCCAGGAAACGACGGTGTGGACGGACACCGCCACAGGGATGATCAGGATGGCCATCGCGCCGAGAGATCGCTCGAGTCTGCGACGCTGCTCGGGGAGGCCCTGCCACCTGGCGGCCAACCGGGTGTAGAGCCACCGCCGGAATCGGGCCCTCGCCGGCATCTTGTCCCGCAGCGTCGCCAGGTCCGGGATCAGCGGGAGGTAGAGGTAGAGGAGGCTCCCCGTGAGATAAAATGAGATCGAGATGAAGTCCCACAGGATCGGGGATTCGATGCGTCCGAACTGGACGATGAACTGGAGCCGGTCCGGCCGGCCGAGGTCGATGATCACCATCGAGGCGCCGATGATGAGGGCAAAGACCGTGATCGCCTCGGCGAGACGGGTGATCGGCTTGCGCCACTCCGCGTTCGTGACGCGGAGGATCGCGGAGACGAGGGTGCCCGCGTGGCTGATGCCGATGAAGAAGACGAACGTGCTCACGTAGAGACCCCAGGAGATCCGATCGCGCATCGCGGTCACGACCAGGCCTTCCTGGAGCTGGACCGTGTAGGCGTAGGCGGCCCACGCGACGATGGCCGCGAGCACGCCTACGGTGGCCCAGTACCAGCGGCCGGGCCGGACGAGGGCCAGCATGACCGTCTTCTCGACGCGCGTGACGACGATCTTGGCCACGACGTTCACCTCCGGACCGGCAGGTAGTATACCCGCGGCTCCGTCCCCAGCTCTTCCTTGTACCGGAACGTCTGCTGCGAGGAGAGCACCGTGGAGAGTCGGAGCCGCTCGTAGCCGTTGGACACGAAGTCCTCGTTCGCGTCCCCGAAGTAGATGGCCAGCATCGGGCAGCCTTCCACGCAAGCGGGGAGGCGACCTTCCTTCAGGCGGTGGGCGCAGAACATGCACTTCTCGACGACACCTTGGCGGTGATCACGGTGGCCAAAGGTCGGGTCCGGGGGGTGCACCTCGAGGGGTTCCGGGGGGTTCGGCTTCGACCAGTTGAACACGCGCACGTCGTACGGGCACGCCGCCATGCAGTACCGGCACCCGATGCACCGATCCTCGTCGATCAGGACGAGGCCGTCCTCGGTCCGGAACGTCGCCTTGACGGGGCACACCTTCACGCACGGCGGGTTCTCGCAGTGCATGCACGGGCGCGGCAGGAAGAACGTGCCGCTCGCCGCGGTCAGGGTGAACACCTTCAACCAGTTCTGTCCCTCCGGGACGTTGTGCTCCTTGCGGCAGGCAACCTCGCACCGCTTGCACCCGTCGCACCGCCGAAGGTCGATCAGCATCGTCCACCGGCGCCGCCGGGCTGGAGACGCCGAGGCCGGCTCCGGCGCCTCTGCGAGGACGAACGGGACGCTCCCCGCGGCGGCGATTGCGACGCCTGCGAGCCCGGTCCACCGGAGGAACTCTCGGCGCGACATCTCGAACGCTTCCCGTTCGCTCGAATCAGCCATCCGACACCTTCCGGACCCTTCCGAGCGTCCCCGCGGCCCATGTCATCCGGTACTCGCAGTACGGACTCCCGTGACCCATGCACTCCAGCCGTTCCGTTCGCACGCCGCCAAGAAGGGCGTCGATGCCCTCGTGGAACCCGCGGTCCAAGGAGTCGCAGACGAGGTCCGGCATCCGCTCCGCGAGCTCCAAGAACGGGCACGTGAAGAACCGGTACCCTAGGGCGTCCGGTCCCCGGGAGATGACCTGCGTCGCGATACCGAACTCACGAAAGTACCGGCCTAGGACCACGCGCTCGAACGCCTCGGGCGTCCACTCAGCGGGATTCGCCCGCTCATCCCATGCGGCAGCCATCGCGAGGGCGACCTCGCGACCCTTCTCGCGCAGCCGCCGTGTCGCCTCTTCGGGGCCCACCGCGTCGACCAGGGTCTGCAGCGCCGCCCCGGCGAGGAGATCGAAGTGACGGACGGGGAATCCGGGCACGGCCACGTGCGATGCCGCCTGGTATGCGACCGGCGGGCGACCCGCAGACCCCGTGGCCAGGACCCGCACCTCCTCCACGAGGTGATGGCGCGCGAGAAGCGACACGTGATACCGGACGGACGCGGGCCTGAGGCCTAGCTCGCGCGCGATCGCGGACACCGTCTTCGGCTGGGAGGCGACGGCGCCGAGAATCTGACGGCGAAGCTCACTCCCGAGGGCCCCAAAGACCCGGTCCGCCGTATCCCGGCCCTTCAATGCAGGCGTCGGCGGCGCCCCGATCGCAGACAACGGCGTCTTTCTCCGTCGGACCGCTCGGCGAGGTAGGCGGGAGGGTTATCCTCGTTTGGTAGATACTTTTCATATAAACCTATATAACTCGGGTCTTGGACGGCGCGGCAGGAGGGAGAGGTACGAACCCACGAGTGACCGCTGACCCGGTTCTCGGCGCTCAGGGCACGCCCTCGGGGTCCGGAACCTCATCCTCGGGTGCCGCGGCCACTGGCGG
>Ga0209642_10001707_pt1 | contig 14693 bp, 11 predicted proteins | sample RifCSP19_2_FD_184025 | JGI IMG/M metagenome (GOLD analysis project Ga0209642, IMG submission 184025) | Soil microbial communities from Rifle, Colorado - Rifle CSP2_sed 19_2 (SPAdes) (version 2) | ecosystem: Environmental > Terrestrial > Deep subsurface > Rock core/Sediment | place: Rifle... | reverse complement strand
TCAGACCTTCACGAGCTTGACGAGCGTGTCGTAGAAGACCGCGCTCCCGCCGACCGGGTCGATCAGCGACGTGTTTCCGAGGTACGGGTCGATGCGCATCGCCGCATTGGCGTGGACCCCCTTCACCCGGCGGGCGTCGCCCACTATCGTGTTCCCGTCGACCGTGAAGTCCACGCCGCCGTACGCCCAATGCCCGAAGCCGAGGCTGAAGGCGATGACGCCGGGTCGGATTCCTTCGGTCGTCCTCACTTTGCCGTCCATCGGCACCTGGCTGCCATTGCCCAGATCCCAGAGACCTTCTCGGTTCGACGCGGACGTGATCCGCACAACATCGTCATCCTTAAGCCCGCGTGCCCTAGCATCGGCGGCGTTGATCAGAATGAAGTTCTCGGGGCGCAGGGCGAGGAGCCAGTAGTTCGAGGAGGTTCGGCTCTTCGTCTGCATGATCTCCCGGTACGTGATCATGCGGAGGTCGAAGCCCTGCGCCTCGTCGGGGAGCGGCTCTCCCAGGACGGACAGGGGCGCGGGGAAGTACTTCGCATGGCCGACCAGGTGTTCACCGGTCATCGGGCTCTTCGTGTCGTACGTCTTCTCGCCGTAGATGTTGACCATCGTCCCGTAGGCGTTCGCCGCCTGGACCGTGTCGAGACCGAAGTAGTTCGAGCTCGCCTCGGGGAACTCGCCCTCCGTGTACCCCTTCCTGAACGCCTGAAACCGCCCGCCCCGGTTGAGGACGTAGACGACCTTCGGCCACGGCTTGCCCGCGATCTTCTCCCACCGCGCTGCGTCGAACACGCTCGCGCGGATGCCCTTCCGGGCGGTGATGAAAATCCGGATCTCCTCCGCGTCTGCGTCGGGCACGGAATCCGAGCCGTCCTCCTTCTCGCCGAAGGCGAGGTTGGCGACCATCCGGATGTAGAGGTCGTCCGGGTGCGCCAGATCGCCGTAGTCTCCGAAGCCGCCCTTGCCGAAGCCGGGCAGGCCGAGCTTCTCGGCGACGGCGAGCAGCAGCGCTTCCAGGCCCATCGGCGTCTGCTGGCCGAAGACGGTCACGTCAGGGACCAGCGGGTCGATGGCCGGGTTCCGAACGGGCTGGATCTTGAACGCGACGCTCGGATGGCTCCCCTGGAACTCCCAGCGCTCGAGGTACATCTGGTCGGGGAAGATGTAGTCCGCGTACATGCTCGTCTCGCCGATGAACGGGTCGATGGCGATGAACAGAGGCAGCTTCTTGGAATCCAACAGGATCGGGATCTGCGCGTGGCCGGCCGGGAGCGAGTAGACCGGCGAGCCCATGTAGAGCATGAGGTTCTTGACCGGGTACGGATAGGCGTCCCCGATGGACGGGATGATCTCCTGGTAGACGTCGCTCGACATCGGATACCAGTTGCGCTTCGCCGGATAGCCATCGCGCAGGAAGAGCGTGTGCTTCTCGTACTTCTCGTTGTGACGGATGACGCTGGTGCCGAACGGCACGATGCCCCCGGCACCATGCTTGAGATTGAAGGGCTGGCCCTTCTTGCTGCCGTCCGCCTTGTACGTGGTGAGCTTGATCAGGCCGCCTGCGTGGTCGAAGTTGCCGAGCAGGGCATTGAGCGTGTACCAGGCGAGGACGTTGTAGAAGCCGTTCGTGTGCTGGCTGACGCCCCGGTGAATGTCCGCGACCGACTGCCGGCCGTGGGCGCTGAACTCGTGCGCCACCTCGGCGATGTCGGCCGCGTCGAGGCCGCAGATCTCCGCCCACTCTTCGGGAGTGTGTTCGTGGGCGGAGTCCGCGATCACCTGGAGCGATGACTTGACCGTGATCTCGCCGAGCACGCGGTTGTCGACGAGCAGATCGCCCCGAACGGCTCTCGCCGGATCCTCCTCGTATGGGTCGACCGGTGTCGGCACGTCGTCGACGAGCGCCACGAAGTAGTCGAACTCGAAGGTCTTCTCCGGGTCGGTCGAGAGCGGACGCTGCTCCTTCTCAGCAAGCCCGATCTCACTCGCCCGCAGGAACATCCCGGGCTTGCCGTCCTCGATCTTGACCAGCCACGTCGCTTCGGTCCACGTCGGCTCGCCCATGGCCTTTGCGGCGGCCTGGTTGGCGGCCGACAGGTATGGCTTGTTGTACCGGTTCCGGTCGAGCAGGTAACCGATCATCGCGAGCGCCAGCGCGCCCTCGGAGCCGGGCTTCGCCGGCAGCCACTTCCAGGCCCTCGCCGCGGTCTTCGAGTAGCGCGGGTCGACGACGACGAAGCGCATCCCGTTGTCGACGCTGTTCTGCATGATCCGGGGCGAGCGAAACGGCGGCCCGTAATTGCCCTCGAACGGCGACGCACCCACGAAGATCGCGAACTCACTGTTCCCGACGTCGCCCTGCCAGTAGAACTTCTGGCCGTTCTGCCACTTACCGTCGAGGTACTGCTCGGACATCGCCTTGCCGGTGAAATACAGGCTGCCCTGGCAGACCGTCGTGTGGCCGTGAGCGTTGGTGGTGCCGTACGCGCCGAGAAAGCGCGAGATCAGATCCTTCCGCGCGTCCTTGAGCCGGCCCCACGCGAACGTAAATTGGTTGTTCTTCGGCCCGAAGTCCGGATGGTCCGGGTCGATGAGGTCGTCGAGGTGGTCGGCGAACTCGACCTTGAAGGCCTCGACGCGCGCCATCTTGGCGTCCTTGTCCTTCTCGTCGTGGATCGTCTTGATCGCATCCGCCATCGCCTTCGCGACGCCCTTGTCCGTCAGGACGTAGGACTCGCGCAGGCCCGGGACGGGCCCCTCGCCAAACAGGTCGCCCCCTTCGACGATCTCGGACACCGCCTGATTGAACGGGACCGTGATCCACTGGTTCTCGCCGCGCTTCGTGCCCGGCTTGCGCTTGACGACGCTCACAAGCCGGTACGGGTCGTAGACGCCCTGGAGGCCCGCTTGGCCCTTGGGGCAGATCGCGCCGTCGATCGGCCCGACGTCCTTGATCGGCGTCTCGTAGGGGATGTGCGGGAACATCGTCATCGGGGAGAACGGGTTGCCCTCGATCTTGGCGGCCACGCCGTCGAGGAGCTTGACCTTGATCCCGCACCCGGTATTGCACTGGAGGCAAACGGTGTAGATCTGGTTGGCCGGATCGACGAGTTGATAGGCGTTCGAGCCTTCGGTCGTGCTCTCCTGCGCGCTGGCAAGCTTCACAAAGCCGGGCAGACCGCCCAGGAAGGCGACGCTGCCGCCCGCGAATGCGCTCAGCTTCACGAACTGCCGGCGCGAGAGGCCACACGCCTCCGGGCGCTCGTCCACGGCGGGGGCGACGCGATCAGCGCTCATGAAGCCACCTCCGGGGTGTTCTTGAGGAACGGGACTCGGTCAGTGCCGACGAGATAGGCGAGGGTCGAGAGTCCGACGACGCCGATCGTCACCGACCACTCCATCAGGCTCGGCGTGTAGTCGAAGTCGAGGTGCGGCCCGGTGAACGCCTCGGCGAGGCCTTCGAGCTCCGGGATCGCGAGGGCCGGGAAGATGATCGCCGTCTTTCCGACCGCGAGCCCGACGAGGACGAGCACTCCCGCGACACCCATGGCAACGGGCAGCCGCCTCGTGCCCGGCCAGAGCACGATCGCGACCGGGACGAGGATGCCGAGGCCGATCTGGAGGATCCAGAACGCCCACGCGTACCGGCCGAGGAGCACGATCTCCACCACCGCAACGGCGTCAGGGACGCGGCTGTAGAGGACCTGGCTGTAGTCGACCCACAGGAAGTACGACTTCGCGAACAGCAGCACCGCGAGCGCGAGCCCGAGGACGCGGAGCAGCCGGCCATGTCGCTCCCGTTCTGGGACGATGCCGAAGAAGGCCACGATCACGAGCAGCAGGGCGACCCCGGACGCCAGGTTGAGGACCGGGAACTGGGCCGGCAGCATCGCGTTTTGGAAGGCCACCCGCCCGGGGTTCACGCCGAACAGGGCCCCGACCGCGCCGCTGACGAAGATCGCTAGGACGAGCCCGACCGCCATCACCGGCTTCAGCCAGCGCCGCTGTCCGCGGATCGCGAGGACGAGCGACACGATCGCGATGAGGAAGAACATGGAGTAGCTCCACACGAGCTGGGCGAGGAGGGAGCTGAAATTCGGCTGGAGGTAGACCTTCCAGATCCGCTCCATGTGCCCGAGGTCGAGGCCGATCAGGGCGAGCGCCGCCGGAAGCGTGACGATGGTCGCCCACAGGGCGTACCGCCCCGTCCCGCGGAAGAGCGGGACGTCGAACACGTAGTCGAGGGTGGCGAGCATGAACGTACGTGAACTGAGGCCCGCGAAGAACAGGTACATGGCGACCCACAGGCCCCAGTTCACGTATGACCCGTAGTTGACGTCGCGCTCGCCGAGGGCAAGCCGGCTCCAGAAGCCGTAGACGCCGAGGACGAGGGCCACCGCGGCGAGGACGTAGAGCGTGCGCTTGATCGTGATCATCGGTCCGCCCCCGCCTACGACAGGTAGTAGACGCGAGGCTGCGTCCCCAGCTCTTCCTTGAGCCGGGAGACGTTCGGCCGCGCGATGAGTTCGGCGACAAGGCTGGTGGGGTCGTTTGCGTCGCCGAACAGCGTCGCGCGCCCGATGCAGGACGTGACGCACGCCGGGAGCTCGCCCACCTTGATGCGGTGGAGGCAGAAGTGGCACTTCCGCGCATTCCCGATCGGGGACTTGCCCTTCTCGCGACGGCGAGGCGTCCCGTATTCGTAGTTCTCGACCTTCTCGTACTGCCCCGTGAGCTCGGCGCCGGCGATCTGCCCGGCCGCGACCGGCAGGCCCTCGCCGTACGTCAGGCCGAAGTCGGACGTCCGGGCGCCGTAGGGGCACGCAGTCAGGCACGCGCGGCACCCGATACACTGGTCGTAGTCGACGACGACGACCCCCTCTTCATTCTTGTACGTAGCCGTGACCGGGCAGACCGGAACGCACGGCGGGTTGTCGCACTGCATGCATGGGCGCGGGAGGAACCGTCGGCCCACGTTCGGATACGTCCCGAATTCCTCCTCGATGACGGGGCGGTAGACGACGCCAGGCGGAAGCTTGTTCTCGGCAACGCAGGCGATCGTGCAGGCGTGGCACCCGACGCATTTCCGGAGGTCGATGACCATCACCCAGCGACGGTCGGCGGCCGGCTTCGCGAGCGCGCGAAGGAGTTCGACGCGCATGCGTTCGAGGACGTCCACCTGGCCATCCGCACTGGATAACTGCGACGATGGGCCGGATAACGGCGACGACGGGGCGGGGAAGGTCACCGGGTTCGCAGGGTCGGACTCGATGGCGAAGACCTCGTACGCGGTGATCGCCGCCAGCGCTCCGGTTCCGAGTGCGCCCTTGAAGAATCCTCGGCGCGAGAGTCCGGCGTCGCGCGGCGCAGGAGCGTGCTCGTTCATCCGCCAACTCCGACTGTGATGGGAACAGCGCGGGGGCACTCCAAGATGCGACGAGTCTCCCAGCTCACATGCCCGTGGCCAGGGCCAACCGGCCCCATCGCGGCGACCCTAAATGGCGTCCCCCCTGGAGAACCGAGCGGCGAGAGAGCGCCTCGTCAGTCATATGCCCCATCCCTCTGCTCGCCGAGACATCTCCTGGCCGGATGTGTGTTTCTGGGGACGATGGAGGCTCCGCGCGGATGGTCCATAGGGCCGATGGTCCCGAACATGGCGTGCCCAACGCCCTGCTGCGCGGAGCCTGACGGCGGTGGCCAATGCGGTCCTCCGTTCACCCGTTCCACGGTCTCCGTTCGGGATGGTCGCGCCGCGGCGACGCGCCTCCATCGGGGAAACGCGCGGCATCGCCCCGCGGTAGGCCGCATCGAGCGTGCGGAATCCCGCAGGCTCGCCACGAGGGATGGGCCGTGTAGGTTCCGAACCGAGGAGACACGTTGGAGCGTCTGAGGGTCCTGCTCGCCGAGGATCACGCCGTGGTCCGCGAGGGCACGCGCGAGATGCTCGAGCGTGACCCCGGCATCTCGGTCGTCGGCGAGGCCGGCGGGACGTGGGTCCCATTGCGCAGTTTGGCCACCGCGCTCCAGGGCGACGTGCCGAACGTCGCATCTGTGCAGGGCCGGTCGGCACTGGGCCTCCGGCGGCGGACGAGGCACGTTCTCGCGATGGCAGCGCTGGCCGTGCGCCGTCCGTCGATCGACCGGTCCCCGATCTCCACGACATCCGCCTCGCGGCCATCCGCGTCGGCCATCGTCCTGGCGGGAGGTCATTCGACGCGCTTTGGCGCCAACAAGCTGGAGGTCTACGTCGGCGGCCGACCACTCCTCGGCTATGCGCTTGCCGCGGCCGCGTCCGCTTGCCAGGAGGTCCTGGTTGTGACGGCGCCCAGCGGGGCCGTTCTCGATCGCTCGTTGTTGGCGGCGGCCCGCGGGACGCGGGTGCGGGTGGTCCCTGACGAGCAGGAGTTCGGTGGGCCGCTCCTCGGCGTCCTGGCCGGCCTACGCGCGGCGCGCAACCCGTTCTGCCTGGTCGTGGGCGGCGACATGCCCCTCCTGCGTCGGGAGCTCCTGGCGCACCTGCTGGCCACCGCGCGAGACGAACGGGCCACGCGCCCGCGGTCGGTCGGGTTGCGGCTGGACGGCGCGGTCCAGCCGCTCCCGATCGTCGTCCGTCGTGACGCCGCTCCTGTCGTTGTCAGGCTCGTTCGGGGAGGGCGACGCGCCCTGCGCGACCTCTTCGACGCGGTACCGTTCCAGGTTCTCGAGCCCGCCGAGTGGCTGCCGTACGACCCGGAAGGGACGTCGCTCGTCGACATCGACCGGATCGACGATCTCGTCCGGTGGAGCGCCCGCCTGACGCCCGACAAGCACCAGCCAGACGGGTAGTTCGGGCGATCCGAGCCGATCGGGACTAGGACGCCGGAACCAGCACGCTCAGCGTGGTGCCGCGGCTCGGGCCGCTCCGCACACGCACCTCGCCGCCCGCGAGGCGGGCGCGCTCGCGCATGCCCACGAGGCCGAGCTTCCCCTCCGAGAGGAGCTCGAAGGGCTCCGTCTCACGCCTGATCCCCTTGCCGTCGTCGGAGATGCTGAGGCGCACCTCCGACCGGCCGTAGCCGAGCCGGACCAGGACCCGTGTCGCCCCGGCGTGACGCTCGACGTTGTGGAGCGCTTCCTGTGCTATGCGCAGCAGGGTCAGCTCGGTGTCCGGCGCGAGGCGGCGCGTTCGGCCGGTCTCTACGAAACGACCGGTCAGCCCGGCCCGCTGGGAGACCGTGGCCAGCTCGGCCTTGAGGGCGGGCCCCAGGCCCAGGTCGTCGAGGAGCGAGGGGCGAAGGTCGCGGCTGAAACGGCGGAGGTCGTCGGCGATCTGCTCGGCCAGCCCGCGCGCCTCGGCGAGCACACGGCGGTGCTCCGGATCGACGCTCGATTCGATCGCGTCGAGCTGACGCCACAGAAGCACGAGCGACTGGACAGGTCCGTCATGCAGGTCGCGGGCGATGCGGCGGCGCTCCTCCTCGCGCGTGGCGAGCGTCCGCCGCGCATAGGCCTCGAGTCCCTCCTGGCGCGCGAGCTGCGCGGTGACGTCGCGCAGGATGACCTGGCTGCGGACAGCCCCCGCGGCCTCGATGAAGGTCGAATAGGTCGGCTCGACCCAGCGGACCGGGAGGCCCGGGCCGGCAGGCAACTGCGCAGGGCGGATCGGCTCGGACCCGCGGAGCATGGCCGCGATCTCCGGTCCCGCCAGCGCCTCGATGGGGCGGCCACGCAGATGGGCGGCGGGAGCGCCGAGCAGGGCCCCTGCCGCGGCGTTCGTTTCCTGGATCGCGCCGTCTTCCCCTACGACGATGATCGGCTCGGCGGTCGTATCGAAGAGCCGGCGATAGCGTTCCTCGGATTCGCGACGCGCTACCTCGCGACGCTCGGCTTCCTCGCGGGCGCGCTTCTCGCGATCGATCCACTGCCCGACGATGATGCCGACTGCGACGACCATGCCAGCCTGCCAGACCTCGCCGAGGCTCCCGACGCCGGCGTGCCACAGGAGGGCATTCGGCACGGTCAGGCCGGCGCACCAGAGGGCCGTCGGCAGCGAACCCCGGAGCCCGAAGTGGAGCCCGGCGTAGACCACCGGCACCAGGAAGAGCGAAACGGGCACGAACTCGAGGGGCTCGAAGTGCTGTCCCCAGCCGGTCAACTCGAGCAGGCTGTGACCGCTCGCGATCGCGACGACCAGGACCTGGGTCGCCCAGAAGTTCCGGTCGCGCATGGGCGGTGCGTATCCCCGGATCGCGGCCAGGAGGGCGGCCCAGCGCGGACGCGCAGACCCTTCGTGGACGGCCGGACGCGTCAGCGAGCTCATCCGAGGGGAGACTCGCGCTCGAGCACGAGCCAGCCTCGCGAAGCGGCGTGCACGATCGCCTCGGTGCGGGTCGAGACGCCGAGCTTGTTGAAGATGTTCGTGAAGTGCGCCTCCACGGTGCGCGGGCTGACGGCCAGGAACGCGGCGATCTGCTTGTTGTGGCTCCCACGAGATGCCAGGCGCAGGATCTGCAGCTCCTTGCCGGTGAGCAGCTCATGGCCAGCCTCGCGGTGCCCGGCCCGGTCCAGCAGCTTGCGCGCGACTGCCGGGTGGAGCACCACTTCCCCGACCGCGACCGCGCGCAGGGCGGCGACCACCTCGTTGAAGTGGGAGGTCTTGAGGAGGTAGCCGCTCGCGCCCGCCTCGATCGCCGCGAAGACGTAATCCTCGTCATCGTAGGCGCTCAGGATCAGGACGCGGGGTGGATCGGGCAGTGTCCGGATCCGCTTCGCGGCCTCGATGCCGTTCAGGACGGGCAGCCCCAGGTCAAGGAGCACGATGTCCGGGCCCAGCTCCGCCGCGAGGGTGACAGCCGTGAGGCCGTCGGCCGCCTCGCCGACCACGGAGATCCCGGGGTCTCGCTCGAGCATCTCGCGCGTGCCTTCGCGAACCACGGCGTGATCCTCGGCGAGCAGCACCCTCAGACGCTCCACGGCTTCTCCTTGCGGCGAATCTACATCCCGATCGGACGCCGCGGACCTGCGGGACCCCGCAGCTCCGTTGCGGACTCCCGCAGTCTGGATCCGCGGCTTTGCCCGATGGAGCGGAGGCTCAGGCGCAGGACCATCGCGCCGGGAGGCGTGTGCACAAGGCATGAGCGACCTACCGACGATGGAACTGCAACCCAGCGACGTGCCCCTGGTCAGCCGCCGCCTCTCGCGTCGCGCGCTTCTGGGCTCGGCGGCAGCGGTGGCCGGCAGCGCGGCGGTGGCGCCACTCTTCCTGCACCTCGATCAGCTCGTGCCCAGGACCTCGGCCGCGACGGGGGTCGCCATCGATACGACCCACCATCGGTGGGCGATGGTCTTCGATCTCCGCCGCTGCGACGGCTGCGGCAAGTGCACGACCGCATGCCAGGAGACGCACTACCTCGAACCCGACCAGACCTGGATAAACGTCTACGAGCTTGACGACGCGAGCGGCGGCGGCTTCTTCATGCCTCGGTTGTGCATGCAGTGCGAGGACGCGCCTTGCCTGAACGTCTGCCCCGTTCGGGCGACCTTCAAGAACCGCGACGGCGTGGTCCTCATCGACCAGGACAAGTGCATCGGCTGCCGGCTGTGCATATCGGCGTGCCCGTACGAGGCGCGGTACTTCAACTGGTCCGAGCCGACGAACAAGCCGCCCGAGGGGACGGTCCCGACCCCTGAGTTCCCCTCGCCTCAGCGTCGCGGAACGGTGGGCAAGTGCACCTTCTGCGTCCACCACACCGAGCGCGGTGAGCTCCCGTCGTGCGTCGCCGCCTGTGCCATGGAAGCGATCTGGATCGGAGATCTCGACGCGGACGTGGCGACGAACGGAGTGGAGACCGTCCGTCTCTCGACCTTCCTCAAGGAGAACGACGCGGTCCGCTACAAGGAGGAGCTGAATACCGGCCCGCACGTCTATTACATCCTTGGCCACGGCCAGGACCTGGGCTTCTGAACATGGCCGTCGCGACCATTCCCCACCACCTGCCCTGGTCGTCCGAGGTGGAGTCGGCCGCGTGCCGGCCGATGGCCAGCCCCGGTCGCTTCTTCTGGCCGATCGCCGCGCTGCTCGCCGCCCTGGTGGCCGCGGGATTCGTCGCCTTCGCGTACCAGTTCCTCGAGGGCCTGTGGGTGGCCGGCTACTCGGATCGTGCCTTCTACGGCATCTACGAGGCCAACCTCGTCGCCTTCATCGGGGTGAGCTACGGCGGAGCGCTCGTATCGGCCGTTCTGCGCATCACGGGAGCGCGCTGGCGCGCGCCGATCTCGCGCATGGCCGAGGCGATGGCCCTGGTCTCACTGCTCGTGGGGGCTTCGTTCGCCATCGTCCACCTCGGCCGGCCGGAGCGCGTCCTCAACCTGATCACGTCGGGCAACGCCAGCTCGCCGATCCTGTGGGACTTCGTGGCCATCACGACCTACCTGCTGGCGACCGCCATGTTCGTGTACCTGCCCCTCGTGCCCGACCTCGCCCGGGTGCGCGACCACTTGGCGGTGGGCAGCTGGCGAGGGCGCATCTATGGCCTTGCCGCCATCGGCTGGGCGGACGCGCCCGAACAGCGTCGCCGCCTCGAGTGGGCGATCGGGATCATCGCTGTGCTGCTCATCCCGCTGGCCGTCTCGGTGCACTCGGTGCTTGCGTGGACGTTCTCGATGACGACCAGGCCGGGGTGGCACAGCACGATCTTCGGGCCGTACTTCGTCGTCGGTGCCCTGTACTCCGGGGTCGCCCTCGTCATCCTCGTGGTGGCCGCCTTCCGGCGCGCCTACCACCTCGAGCGGTTCGTCCAGCCGCGCCAGCTTCTCCTGCTGTCGCGGATCATGGTCGCCCTCGGCCTCGTCTACCTCTACCTCACGTTCGCGGAGGTGCTCACCGTGGGCTACACGCGGACCAGGGAGGAGGTCTCGGTCCTCGCCGCCGTGCTGGAGGGACCGTTCGCCCCGGCGTTCTGGGCCTTCATGGCGGGCGGCCTGTTCATCCCCATCGCGCTGGTGGCCCTCCCGACTCACCGGCGCACGGGAGCCCTGGTAGTGGCCGCCGGCCTCGTCGTGGTGGGGATGTGGCTCAAGCGCCTGCTCATCGTGCTCCCCACTGCGACGGCCCCGCTCATCGGCGATGTCTGGGGCTCGATCACGATCACGTGGGTCCCGGCCCTCATCACGCTGGCCGCGACGGCTGCCATCCCGCTCGGGATGATCGTGCTCTTCCGGTTCGTGCCGATCCTCGCCATCGACGAGGTCGAGCGCGAGCTGGCCCACCGGGCTGCGCAGCAAGGTGGCCCCGCGTGAGCGCCCACGGCCGGCTGCCGGCTTCGGCGATCGCGCTCCTGGCGGCCTTGTTGCTCGCCCCCGCCGCGGTGCTCGCGGCCGACCCGATCGCCACGGAGGGCTCGGAAGCGATGATCGCGCCGGCCGGCGTGGAGCTGCAGGCTCAGCCGGCCAAGGACGGCGCCTGGCAGGTGAAGGCGCAGGTCGTCGACTCCGCGGGCGTCCCGGTGGCCGGCACCCAGGTCCGCTTCAGCGTGGCGGTCCAGTTCCTCGGTCCGCGGCGGATCTTCCTGGGGAGTGCCCCGACCGACGTGACCGGCCGGGCGGCGTTCGTGTACCGACCGACCTGGAACGGCGTGCACAGCCTCATCGCCGAGGTCGGCGAGGAGGACGGCGGGGCCGTCGTCGCCGGACAGCTCGCCGTCGACGTCGAGAGCGTGACCGCGCCGATCGCACCCGATCCGGTCGCCCTGCCGACGGTTCGGACATTGGCGGTGCCATTAGCCGCGCTGCTGGTCGCTTCCGTGTGGGCCGTCCTCGGCCTGGTCTTCCTCATGGCCGTGGTCGGGATCTGGCGTGCCCGACCCCAGCGACGCGGCCGCCTCGAAGTCTCGCTCCAGGGATCCATTCCGCGACGCGCCGGCGCCGCCGTCGACGCGGGCAAGCAATAGGGAGGTAGCCATGCGCAACACCATCCATGCACGGACACGGCCACGGCTCGGCCTGGTCCTGTCCGTCCTCGCCGTCGGCGCCCTGGTCGCTGCCTGCGCCCAGCCGCCCGGCCAGACCCCGACGAGCGCGCCACCGACGGCGGCCCCGACCGGCCAGCCCGCGGCGGCAGCGCTCGTCATCGACTCGGACACCGTCCTGGGGCCGAAGAACCTGACCGACGCGGAAAAGCCCACCAAGACCTGCGTCCAGGCGAACCGCTTCGCCCACAACGAGCAGGTCGTGTGGCGCGTGAAGGTCATCGACGGGGCGACCGGTGAGGCCCTTGACGACACGGCCCTCACGTCGGTCGAGGTGACGCTGCCCGATCAGACCCTGGCCCTGAAGTACGGTCCGCATCCCGCGAAGGAGCCGGTCGACTTCTTCTGGACGACCTCCTGGGTCGTCCCGGAAGGCTATCCCAGCGGGAGCCTCGATTACAGGATCGTGGCCACCGCCGCCGACGGACGGACCGCGACCTGGGAGCAGTTCAAGGTTACGTTTGCCATGCTGATCATCACGGACGACGTGCGTGCCGTGATCGCGACCCCGGTCCCGTCCCCCACGCCGTAAGTCAGGCAACGACCGAGCCGGCGCACAAAGGAGGCCACTATGGACGCGCGCACGAGGATGCTCTTCCTCGTCTCCCTTGTCGTGGTGGCCCTCATCGGGGCCGCGGTCGGTGCGGCCGCGGCCCAAGCGCCGGGCGGCCCGGCGAACGGCCCGACCCCAACGCCGGGCGCGGCTCTTCCCTCGTCCAGCACTGGCCCGACGGGGAGCCCAGCGGGTCCAAGTCCGACGCCCGCCCCGGTCCAGTATGTCGGGAAGATCGCTCTCGAGCCCGACCATGGCAGCATCGGCTCGCAGGTCCGGGCCGTGGGATCGGGTTTCACCGCGGGAGCACAGCTCGAGCTGGCCTGGCAGGGTTTCAGCGGCAACTGGAAGCTCGACCCGACCGACCCCGCCAACTACAAGGGGCGCGAGTACAAGGAAGAGCTCCTGCCGCTCGACTCGGTGCAAGCCGACGGTAGCGGCTCGTTCACGACCACGTTCACCGTCCCGGACGGCTTCGGCTTCGCCCATGACGTCCGAGTGCTCGAGGGCGGGGTCGTGCGGAACCAGGCCCCCTTCAAGGTCGACATGGCGGTGTCCATCTCGCCCCAGAGCGGACCACCCGGAACGCCGATCGAGATCACCGCTGAGGGCATCGGGGTCACCGGCTTGACGAGGAGCTGGGTGGTGACCTATGACAACCAGTTCACCGGCTGGCTCTCCTCGGTCACCACAAGCGGTCACGCCCGCGCGACCATCCCGGCGACCGGCGGCCCGGGCCGCCATGTGCTCAAGATCTGGCACGGCTCGTTCACCTTCCCGTACCTCAATCCGAACCAGTCACCGGATCCGACGCGGCCGACCTTCACGCTGTTCTTCGACGTCACCGATGGAGCTCCGGTCCTGCCGCCCGCGGCGAACAGCCAGGCGATCGTCTCGGACACTGCGGGGGTCCGCCCGACCGACAGTGGCCCCAAGGTGTGGGCCGACCGGCAGGAGGCCGTTGCTGGCCAGCGCCTCGTCCTGAACGGAGCAGACCTGCCGGCCGGCACCAAGCTCGACGTGACGTGGCAGACCCAGACCGGCGTCGATACCGAGATCATCGGGGGAGAGGGCCAGGCACGGCCGGATTCGGAGTGGCCGATCGGATCGGTGACCACCGACGCCGCCGGCGCCTTCGTCCTGCCGTTCGAGGTCCCGGTGGACAAGGGCGGCGATCACCCGGTCAACGTGCGCTCAGGCGACCAGCTACTCGCCTCCGCGACCGTGCGCGTGCGGCCGTCGGCGGCCGCGCTGTCGCCCGCACGCGGGCCGGTGGGCACGGCCATCACCATCAGCCTGACCGGAGTCGACGACACCGACACCGGCAAGATCTTCATGACCGTGTACGACAACGCGATGCTCGGCTATTCGTGCTCCGTGACGGGCCAGGGGCAGATCACCATCTCCCTCGCCGCCAGCGGCGCGCCGGGCTGGCACTTCATCGACCTCTACCCGGGGATCTACAAAGGCGAGGACCTCAAGGACGTCTACAACTACCGCATCCCGCAACTGACGTACGCGGAGGACCACCCCGGCGAGGTCCTGCCCGCCTTCCGCTTCGCCTTCGAGATCACGCCATAGCTCCCGCTGTCAGGACGGCCACCGGACAAGGGCGAGACCGAGGCGGGTGAGCGCCGAGTCCACTTCGGGACTTTCGGCTCTTGCCCGCCGCTCATACGCGAGGCACGGTCCGCCGCAACACGCTCCCACGGGGAGGCGAAGTCGCAGCCGATGCCGGGCCGAGCCGTGTACGACTTCATGTACAAGTTCTCAGGGGCCGCCCTTCGACTGGCTCGTCGGGCGGCAGCGCAGACCGGCCTGGACGGCGGGCGCCTTCGGTTCGTTCGTGGCGATCTCACCGCCCCGGCGATCCCGGGGGTGGAGGCGCCCTTCGATCTGCTCGTCGACTACGGGACGCTGGACGACCTGTCGCCAGGCGACCTCCCGTTGTTCAGCCTGAGCGGACCGTCTCGACTCGCTCCGGAAAGACTCGAGCCTGGCGAGGTGGAAGCCCTCTTCGGCCATGCATGGGAGATCGAGCGCATCCCGCGGCCAGGTTCTGCGTTCATCGCCACGTTCCTGCTCACGAGGCAGGAGGGAGACACCCCGCCAGGGCAGGAGGGAGGGCCGTC
>Ga0209642_10001703_pt1 | contig 14708 bp, 18 predicted proteins | sample RifCSP19_2_FD_184025 | JGI IMG/M metagenome (GOLD analysis project Ga0209642, IMG submission 184025) | Soil microbial communities from Rifle, Colorado - Rifle CSP2_sed 19_2 (SPAdes) (version 2) | ecosystem: Environmental > Terrestrial > Deep subsurface > Rock core/Sediment | place: Rifle... | reverse complement strand
ATAACCCTTTATATAAAGGTAATGTATTTATATTTGAATCTCAATTATTAAGTAGAGGTGCATTTATAAATGGCAGATAAAGGAATGACAATATCCGGGCTTGTCACGATGGTAATAGGGATTGTTACCCTGGTAATTCTCTTCGTGTTGGTTCCCTCCCTGGGAGCCTCGATGACTACCGCAATGCCTGTACCTGCGGGCAGCGTATGGAATACATCGGTAACAACTAACCTTCCGACCGGTGTCGGACTGTGGACAACCCTTGCAGGAATCATCCAGATCGCCGCCATGATTATCATCATAGCTGGCGCGATACAGACATTTAGAGGCCTCAGGCAGTAAAGAAGGGGGGAACAAATACTTTCCCTCTTTTTTATAACCCTTTTTTTTAACGCATCTGGAATACATAGAAAACTATATCTATACTATGTATGATATATACATCTAATATACACATGCCGAAAATAATAATTCAAGTTGGACTTGATATTGATCTTTTTGAGGAAATAGAAAGCCAACGGGGAACAAAACCAAGATCGACATTTATTAATGAGAATCTTAGAAAAAGGATATTGCCAATTTCTAAACAATTATGACCGAAGAACAGCCAACTCAACCACCCGAACAACCAGAAGAAGAGGAACAACATCCGCCTTATGAAACTCAGAGGATTCCCTTTTCAAGAGAAGATCTTATCAACGTTCATTCTCTCAGAAATACTGAATTCAAAGAGGATCTTATTAAACAGATTTATGCTGCACATATCTATGCTTCAGCAAAAAGAGAGTTAATCAAATTGGTTCTCAACTTTCATTCGCAAAATTGGATGCTTGCGAATTTCGAGAAGGGTGGTAGTACCTCATCAACAAATTCAAACGAACTATTGAAAGCTCAACTGATGATGCAGCGGGACTTTTTGTTCGGAACTCTTGCATATTGTCCGTCTGATCTTTGTTCCCCAGATATGGTGAATATCTTGAAAGCTATTGAAAGCCATTTCGTTCCCACGCTTTCAAGGGCGAAGGGAATAGACCGTGAGCGCAGACTGAATGCCAAATTCATCACAGGCATTGAGCAAACGATTGAACGAAGAGAGCCTATGATGCAGCAGCAACCCGCCCAGAAAGAACGCAGACCATTCTTATCATTTCTGAGGAGATAATGATGGATCTAAGCAAGCTCAGGCTTACAGAAAAGCAGATTTCTACAGTATTTAAGATAATTCTGATCTTCGGGCTAATTAACCTTATAATGTCTAAATCAATCATAAATCAGATATTATCTTCGATTATAATGCTTTGTAGCCTGGGATTCATTATATTAATTGAGTATATCAATGTTCAGAAACCAGACAAACCAAAAGAGGGAACGTAATGGTATCAATCGATCTTCCACTTGAGTACATCATAGGTATAGGCATCTTGATTTTAGCTTTAGCTGGTGCTGCGCTCTTCTTCGGGATGTATTGGCTTGAGATGCGCGATAAAAATAAGGAACTCGATGTATTTCTAACTGCCAGAAAAAAACATCTGCCAATTATATCACTGATTGATCTTGCTGGACGACTCTATCTCTTTGTCGGGGAGAAACATAAGCCACAAGATATAAAATATAAAAATGACACATTTGGATTGATCATCGATTCGGCACAGGCAAGCAAAAAACCAAGATCAAGTTTGCAGGACGGGACACCACTTATTTTTTATGGAATCAATTTTCACTTTCCTTTAGATCCAAACGGAGCAAGAGGAATCGTCCAGCTTATTCATAATATCCGAGAAGAATATCCACAACTTAACTTCATACTGGATGATATCGCCATTATGGAACTTCTTACAAAATCAGGAGATGATCTGTATAATGATGTCCAGGAAGTTCTATATAGATATCCACAAGAAAAAGAACCTGAGGATATAATTCAGACAGCTAAGAGGCATCTATTTAGTCGAAAGAAAGCCACCACACAAGAACCAACCGAAGTATATACAGCAGAGCAAATCGTCGGGATATTTGAGGAGATTAAAGGCAGGATGGCATCATGGAATGTCAAGAGTGGATATATCAACATGAAAGAAGCCATATCTTTGCTGCCGATAGCAACAACATCCAGAGATATGCTTGCTGTCGAAACGGTGACAAAGATCGCCACACAAAACGACATGAATAAAGATCTCAAATGGTGGCAGGAAATGGCAACCCCGTTCTTGTATGTCGTTGGTGCAATGGTAGTAGGATTCATGGTAATTATGGCATTGAGGAACTGAGGCAAAAAGATGAAACTACGTATACGTATATTTGAAATAAACATCTTTGGCATTGGTGCATTGCTTTTCGGTATGACAGGACTTATGACAACTGCTCTTTACATTACTCCAAAAGATCCTGTGAACTTATTGCTATTCGCTGCAATATCTGATATAGTTGCGATTAGTATGCTGATTTTGTGGTATCGATATCCGACAAAAATGAACGCAATTAGAACCGAGGAGTATGGAGAGCGCACAAATAAGCCCAGAACTTGAGACGAATATCAAGGCAAACATTGAGATGGAATTCATTATCCTCAGCACGTACTATGTGCCTACACTCAGAACAATAATTACAACGAATATCCCAGGCAGCCCCGATCCTATTTTTAATGATTTCAAAAATCATCTTGATGCCTTTTATTCGTTGAGTAATCATAAGAAAGAAATTAACCAGGAAAAGAAAAGGCATCTTGGAGAGTGGCTTGATTCAAATCAGAGATTCTCACCGAAAAGTGTAAGAGAAGCGATCAAGCAGTTTGAGGAGTACAGTGCAGAGTTAGTAAAGCTTGGACTTATAAAAATAGGTTAAAATGAGATACGATAGCAAATATAGCAAGCCAGCAAGACAATCCGCAGACTTTGCAAATACTGAGAACGCTCTTATTGATCTCAATATACCTGAGATGCAAGCAGCACAAGGGTATATTCCAACATTCCTCAATGAACACATGATGATTATGTCCCTTATTTGCAACCCCAACACTGCAGGAAATAATGCACTTGTCGTTGCAATACAAGCAATTAGACTTAATGTAAGTCTCATTACAGACAATGAAATTAGAACAGAATTATGGCAGTGGTACGAAAATGAGGTAACAAAAAGAATGACCGAAAGAACTGCAGCTAACAAAGAAACACTATCTAATGATGATAAAATTCAATTGCAATATGATGTTGCTATTGTTCTTCTTGGAAAAACAATGGATTACGCAGGTAGGCATTTGAGCAAACCGCTTGAAATAGGGACGGAGTAATGAGCGACTCTATCCAACTTTGCGTATTGCGGAGTCATCGGGGGTTCTGTTCGATTCTTGGGTCGGGAAAAGAGCGGGTATCATGTACTGGCCTGAAGGAAGACTGCCATTACAAAGGCGATATCTCTAATATTAAGCGGAAGATCAAGCATCATACAACATCGGTATCAAGCGTGGCTGCAACAAAAATAGCATCGGGAAGAAACCAGACTGCTACGGCCATATATGTTGGAAAACGAGGAAAAGGAAAATCCTTTGCTGCTGGAGGTGTTGCGGAGGCATATGCAAAAAAGGTATGTGTATTGCTTGGTGATAATCCGTGGGAAGCCAACCCAGAAAAGTATTTTCCTATAAAAGGTCTTCCTAATGTTGGTATTATTACAGAAGATGAAATGATACGCACATTGCGAAAGATGAAAGAACCAGAATCAGAATATTGTGCTTTTATTCTTGATGATGTAGGCGCATTTCTGGATGCCAGAGACTTCATGTCGAAGAAAAACAAGATCACAAACAAGATATTCCAGACTGTAAGAACCAAGCATGTATTCACGGAAATCACAATTCCAGATGATGCAGGACTGGATAAAGACCCCAGGGAAAACTCGGATTTCTTTTGTATAATGGAACAATCTATTTTTGATTATAATCTATCTATTGGAAGATTCTTTGAACAAAATAAGCAATATCGAAGCGGGAATATGTGGTATATCTATCTTAGGTATGCTGGTAACACGATTATACGGCATTCGTTTAATTCGCCTTCCCCAGAATTCATAGCAGAATACGAACCAAAGAGAACCGAGATGGCGGATAAGCTATTTGAGAGCAGTATGAATGCACTGGAGGGGATGCTATCGGAGGCGAAAGAGCCGAAGAAGACACCAGAGATTACTAATAGGGAGATTGCAAAAAGAGCAATCAAAGCGACAGAACACCCACGTCTCAAAAAGAGAAAAGTAACAGATAAGGATCTGTATACATCTCTTGGAATAGAGGAACGGGAATGGTATCGTATGAAAGAATTAGAGAAAACATCTGACGGACTTAGCTAAAAGGAGGTACATACATTATTCAAATATTCTTTCGTGCATTTCCGTAGAAGTTACACAACACCATAAATTCAATAACAAAAACCATATATTAGTTCGCACAATTGTATATAGAGGTGAATTTAATTTATGTCTTGGTTACAGAAAGCAGAAAAAGGCATGTCAAAAGCTGAGGAATGGAAAAAGAAAGGGGAACAGAAATATAAACAAGCCGAAAAGACATATAAGCGTGGAGAGAAGCTTGTAAGCAGAGGGCTTGATATTGTTCTCGGAAAGCCAAAGAAGGCAAAAAAGAAAACATCTGTCAGAACCCCATCAGGAACTACATCAAAGAGAATTGGCGATTGTACTTGCAAATGCCCGAAGAAAAAGAGGCGATAATATAAGATGGCAGCCTATGCTATGTTCTTCGCAATTCTCACTATACTGTTCGCAGGAGTGGTAATTGTGAATATGAATGTAGTGATCAATGAAATGAATACTGTGATGAATGTATTCATAAGTACAGGCGAGGTCACCGATCAATTCATTACATACTGGAACTTTGGGTTAGGATTGTGGCTTGTTTTACCAATCCTTATCATTTTCGCTATTGCCATATGGGCTTATGTTCGGGCAATTGAACGCAGGCAAGAAGGAGGGTTCTAATGTCTTCCCCACAGTCGTTATCAAACGGAATAGCAGCCGCGATTATAGGTTGCCTGATTACAATTATCTTTTTCTTCGCATTTGCATTGCCACTTGAAAAGATGTTTTATACATTTGAGTCCATTGGCATCTTTGATGTGCCTGCGGAATGGGACTCGTACGATAGAACATTGTTTTGGAAGAATCTAGCATATATAGTAATTATTCTGCCTGCACTGCTTGGAATAGTCACGATGTTCATGAGTGCGATTAGAACCCAAGAATACGATGTTCTCGACGAAGATGAAGTGGAAGCACCACCACCGCAGTATTATATTCCACAGGAGCCAGCGCAATGAGCATATGGGAACCCGATCCAAAAACAGGCGAATCCAGAGAAGTTGGATTATCCCCAGGACAAACAGGTGGGCAGGTCGGCGGAACATGGATCGAAAGACCCCTAGGAAGCGACATAACGAAACCATATCGACCAGACGAAGAACAAAGCCGTATATATGTTGATCCTCGAACCGGACAGCGTTATACTGTTCTGCCTACAGGAGAACGTCTGTATACTGAACGTGCAGGCATCAACCCGGCAACAGGGCAGAGATTCACAGAACTTCCGTCAGGTGAACGGCGGTATTATTCCCCGTCTCAGGATATCCAACAGCGTTCTGCAGAGCAGGCTAGAATATCCGCAATAGCATCTAAGGAAGTCAGAGGTCGTCAAACAGAAACACCATTCAAGCAACCGCTTCAAAGAATCGAACGACCCATAGTATATCCAGACCAGGAATTATATACAAGACTACAAAGAATCAATCCGTTCTTTGAAGGTTACCAGCGTATTCAGGAAGCGCAAAGACCCACTTATGATGTCCAATACGGTAAACAAGTTATAAGGCATCCATTAACATCACTGAGCAAATTACCAGGAGGAGAGAAGCCAGAGGCAGGACATTTGTATAAGCAGGATATTCTGGGAACAACTAAAGACTTTGGTATGTCGCCGTATACAGGCAAAAAGACGAAAGGGGAGTTGTCACCAACTGAGGCGAAGTTAGATCAAGTTACTGCAATGTTGATATATGGTTCATTTCTCGCTCCTGGATATGTATCAAGCGCATCAAGACTTGTCAGAGATGCAGAACTTGGCAGATTCTTTCCTGCAATAAGTACAGGAAAACCAAAAGGGATATTATTTGAGATCAAGGACGTTTATACTATTCCGGGAGAGAAACCCCAGATCCCAGGATTGGTTCCAAAGGAAAGAATACCAATACCAGAAAGAATTGTCACGTTTGCAAGAGAAACAAAAGGTGGATTGACGGATATCTATATCCGACCACCTGCAAAGACGGCAGAAGAATGGATGGCTCAGATAGAAGGGCATGCAAAATATGTTAAGACACAATATGGTTCATATCTTACGATACAACCAACCGGGCTCAGAACAGAGCAAATATCGAGACGAATGCTTCTAACTCAGCCAGAAACAATATCAAAGAAACAAATGCTGGATTTTTTGGAAAGGCCTATAAAAGATGCAGATACATTGAAGAAATACTTAACTCCTGTATTTGAACGAATGGGAACTAATGTTGCTTCGCTTGGATCAAAGGACTTTAGTATCGTCTTTCGTCCCAAGTCCGAGTTCCCTGTGGGAATGGCTGCAAGTTTTAATACAAAAACCAAAACCATAGAGTTGTTAGAGGGGATAACTGGAAAGAAGGCATTGTATTATTTATCGCATGAAGTTGGTCATGGAGTAACACGATTGGGAACTACAGGACAATTTCTTTCCGAAGCATCTGCGAAAGCATTTGAACAACGATTCATTAAAATATTCAACGTGATCTACAAAACATCACTTCCTTCCAATAAAGCCTCTTTTGGAATCATATTGGAAGGTGGTGATATTCCATTGACTTATCGTATGGGAACATATGCAGGCAATCTAAAGGCTTTGGGTAAAATATTACGCCCAGAATTTAAAATGCCTTTTGAATCGCTTGTTCTAAAAACAAAGAATATTTTTGGAGCTTACGCCGAAAAAATACCGATTCGTATAGAGAAAAGGCTCAAGATCTCTCCTGCTGAATTGCAGTTATCTCAGATTGAACGCAAGTTAGGCTTACCGAGGCGGACTTGGGATATCGATATCGAGAAAAGCACATCGAGATCGAGAACAGGGGAAACCATATATGATATCTGGGGAGGATATGTCAAGGGTGCACCAGAACGAAGAGCAATCCCAGGAACGAAAGAATACTTACAACTTACAGAACGAAGGCAACCAGAATTAATACTCAGAACGAAGCGACAAGTTCCAGAGGATTTCATAAGTGCATTCGATACCAGGCAACAGGAACTTGCACATGCAACACGAAAGGCATTATCTCCTGAACAATTCGTGAGGACGATTACAAAGACGGCGACGGCAATCAGAACAGGCGCAGCAATAGGAGCAATCCCAGGAACAAAACGGAAAGTAGCAGTAGCAGAGAGAACAAAAACCACACTCGCACCGATCTACATGAAAGGGGAGCAGAGATCATATCAGGATATCTTGGGGGAAGATACAGAATTAAGACTATTCAAACAGCCGGCAAACGGATCAAACATAAACAAAGTTCGTGCTATTTTTGGTACTAAGATTCATCCATCATCGAGACCGGGGAGAACTCCTGCAAGATATTATATTCCACAGGAGCCAGCGCAATGAGCATATGGGAACCCGATCCAAAAACAGGCGAATCCAGAGAAGTTGGATTATCGCCAGGACAAACAAGTGGGACTGTTGGTGGGCAACGTGTAGAAAGACCGTCTGGAAGCGACTTATCTACACCATACTATACCGAACCTTCAGGAAGAACAGAGCAAAATATATATCGAGATCCACGAACTGGCACAAGGGTTTCAAAAGAGGAAGCAATTAAAAGAAGTCTTGAAAGTGGCTATAAAGTAACCTCTGATGGGCAAGAACGATATTTTGGGACTGAGGCAGAGGCAAACAGATACATAGCGCAAGTAAAAGGCATTGCAGCAATTGAAAGAGCAAAGGCTACGACTGCTTTTTTGAGATCACAGGAACAAAGATATTTAGAAGCTCGGTCAGGGCAGGAGCGTATAATTGGAGGAACAACCGAAAGACCATTGCCTACATTACGTCCTGTAATGGGAGGGGAGCAAATACCATATCCTAAACCATCAAAGCCAGGAACGCCAATCACCAAACAGCCTTTTGTTGAACTGGAGCGAAAAGCGGGTGCAAAGTACGAATCGGCTGAAAAGTATGTATCTGATATCTTGCGGCGAGATATTCCAACAAGAAAAGATGCGGAAATCCCACAGTTCATCGAATGGACGAGACAACACGCAAGACCTGTTTACGAAGTGGGTGCGGGAGTATCGGAAGCAATTACAGAAAGACCAATTGCAACAGCTGCCAGTCTTGCAGTAGGATTCGGACTGGTGAAAGGCGCAGGTCTGGTTATCGCAAAATATCCGGGATTAGAGAAGGCATTCAGTGCAGGTGGAGCAGCTCTTACGGCAGCGTATGGAGCGGATGTTGCAGGAAGAATAGCCACATCAGAGGCAAAAGCCAGAACCGCAGGACGAATATTAGGTGGGGAAATATTGCCTTTTGCTGCGGGAGGATATGCAGCAACGAAAGTAAAGATAGGGGGAATACCTACCATAAAAGAATCATATTCCGTAAAAAGATTCGAGGAAATTGTTGAAGCTATCCGAGAGCCTAGAAGAATAGTCGACCTGCGAAAAGCATATTACAAAGATGTTTTATCGAGAAGTGAATGGAAGGATTATGAAAGTCTTGTGCGTCTTGGTAGATATGACCTCATAGAAAAAAGATATCCTACAATAGAACCACCGACTCAACAAAGTATTCGTATAATTAAAGGTGAAGAACTAAAAGCGCCAGAAAAGATAACGGTAATTCCCGAAGAGTGGTATGGAAAATTTGTTCCCGCAGAATTTGGTGAAAGATTTTCTAGAGTCGGAATTGGTGGCGCAAGATCAAGAATTGTATTACCTAAGGATATCTTACCTAGAGAGCTTATTGATTATGGGGCAAGTACAAATAATATCCAGGAACTGCATGACGTATTTCCATATGGACGCAAATCAAAGATTGTATTGGGTGAGGAACTAAGAAGAGTGGAAAGGGGTATCGAGACAGCAACAAAAAGGACTGAACGAAAAGAAGGGAAAGTAACAGTCCGAAAAGATATCAAAGCGGATTTAAAAACGAGATGGGATGCTGAATTAAATAGGCTGAAAGAAGGTAGTAACGAAATAAGAACGGCTGCAGGACAGCGTACGATTCAAATATTAAAGCAAGAAGAAATTAAACCATTGACTATACAAGAATATATTCAGGCAACAGAACAAATCTCACAAGCAAAGGTTCTTCAAAAAGCCGAATTAGTACAAAGAAAAGAAGCATTAATCTATCCAGTTGTACCTGTGCAGCAAATGAAAGTACGGCAAGTTATAGTACCAAAAACAATTCAAAAACAATTACAGAAAGTAAATCAAGATATACTTCAGAAAAGAATTCAGATTCATAAACAGATTCAGAAGATTAGCCCCTTATATATAATTAAGCCAATCCAGATCACAAAAATAATAACAACCCAAAAACAAAAGCCAATTCAGGAACTAAAGAAAATACAGGTTATAAGACAGAAATTGAAACAAAAGCAAGTTCCAGAACAAATTAAGAAACCGCCACTTCTTCCAAAAATCTTCCTGAATAAAGTGGACAGATTTGCCAAAAGAATTAAAAAGCGTGGCAGGTATGTCTGGGATATCAGGAATCCAGTACCGACACTGGAAAGCATTCTGGGGGAATGATGCAAGTGTTAGGCAAAGTTCTCTTAACTGTCTTGATAGCTATACTATTTATTCCATTAGCCAATGCTGAAATAGATGTAACAGGAACGAATTATACATTTGTTCCAGGAGGATCATTTTTTTTAGATTCTTTCATTCTCTCAAATGCTTTTGACAAAGACTTTCAAACCGTAACTGGTGGCGACTCAGGGGAGAATCATGCTGCCACCGGGGATACTGCAGATGACACTGATTATATTCAAGTTACTTTACCATCAACTGTTAATTTATCTCATCTCTATTTCAAAGCTTCTGCTTATGTCAGTGTTCCGTCAAATCCAGATGAAGTGACCATAAAAATAAAAGTAAGTTCAAATAATACAACATGGACAACGTTACAAACATTTACATCCAGTGCACCATATAATAATCCTGATATTTGGAATACAAACTATACAAATGTTCAGAATGTAAAGTATATCAGAACTACAGTTTATAGAAGTAGTGCTTCTAATGATGTATATTTCAGATGGTATGAAATCCAAGCATTAACATCCGAGGAAACAGTGTCTCTCTTTTCTCCCACAAATAATTCAATTATCTATAAAACCTATCCTCCCTTAACTGTATCCATAAATTTCACATGGTCAAAATCCACTTTATACAGTTCAAATTTCATCATTGCAAGAGATAGCAGTTTTAATCTAATTTCTGTTGATACAACTACTTCAAATAATTTCTCGGTTCAACAATTAGCTGCAGGAACTTACTATTGGAAAGTCCGATATTACAATGCTGCATCGGGAACCTATTATAATTGGTCAGAAACATTCAAATTGATGATTCAGGATCAGACAACAACCGACAACACAGCAGGCATTCATGGCGTAATATATGAGAAAACCAGTGCGGGTGTAGATATCCCGATATCAGGTGCATTGGTAACAATCACAGATTCAAACCTGAATTGGACTTCCAGCATGATCACTGGCAGTAATGGCTATTACTCTTTCTCAAATCTTTCAGTAGGCTCGATATATGCTGTCCGTGCCACCAAAGTAGATCAATATCAGGATAGTAATATCGAATATGTGACCACACAAGCAGGAACATGGATAACTAAAAATATCTATATGCAGCGGTGCGTTTCTGGTTTCAATTGTTTCTATAATCAGCATTATGTGAAATTCAATGTCAGAAAGCTTGCATGTATCTGGGATTGTGATTATGTTGGTGTAACAGTCACAGTTTACAAAGGCTCTGATGTTGTACCCCTCTATACAGATACCACGAAATCGGATGGTAGCGTTACCTTTCTGCTCATAAAAGACCAGAGCTACAGGATTACTTTTGTTAATACCACTCTGGGAATTAATTATGAGAAAACCCTGATACCTCATGACGATGAGTACATTATCATGGTTCCCACCACACAGATAACATGGCAAGATTATCCAGTGCAGCAGAAAGATGCTATCAACATCACGGTATCTCAAACGGTTCTTAACTCGACACATGCACAGATCACAGTAACTTATCTTGATACCAGCAACGGAACAAGCAACCTAACGATATATTTGAATCAGTCTGGCGGCCTTAATCAGACCATGATAGATTCCTGGAATGGAGGAGCGACAAACAACACATCTCATACATTCACAGTATCGGGATATAATGGTCAGAGCTATCTGATCAGAGTAGTGGCAACACATAGCACTTATGGAACTATTGATAATTCTTACTCGGTAGTATTCAGGAAAACAACGGCTATAACAGGCATCCCTGATTTGTTCTGGTTCATATTTGCAGTGGGATCTCTTGTTTTCCTTGGTGCGATCTTTACAGGAACAACAGCAGAGAAGGGATTACTTATTGTGTGTGGGATAGCATGGGTATATTTCGCTATGGGCTTTTTCAATTATGTAAATAGCGCGCAGGTAGCCATCTCGATCACGGTCGCTTCGATTTTTGCGGTAATGGTTAATATAGGAAAGTGGAAGAAAACAGAGGGGTACGCATGAAAATATATCAAATTGCGCTTGGAGTCTTGATATTCTCTGCGGTAATGACCTTATTCAATAGCCTTGGAGTTTTTTCTTACCAAATGTATCAGCCAGGATACAATAATGTCACTAGCGCAGATGCAGCCGAAGTATTCCAGCTTGATACGGAGGATATGGATACTCAAGAGGGGTGGTTAGACCGAATTTCCGGGATTGGAACAGGTATTCTCTTTGCTCTCGGATTGGTCTGGAAAACTCTAGGACTGGCGACTAATTTAGGTGGCCTATTCCAACAATATGTGCCCGGCGATGTGGGACTGCAATTCGGCCTACTGCTTACAATCCTTACTGATGTCGTTCTGGCATGGGGAGGAATACAAATACTTATGAAGATTACAACTAAGCAAATGGACTGATCAAAAAATGGTAAATGAAATTCCCCTGAATATGTTCCTTGTACTGAATGTCGTCACTATCGGATTAATTATATTCAGCTTTATTTATGAGGTATCTCTTTTTAGAATAATCGCTTCGTTCATTTCTATGATCCTTGCATATGTGAATTCATTCTTGATTATCAATGGCAATGTGGTAATGGTACAGACTGATGGAGCGGTATATTCCTTCATCCCAATTACAAACACCACATTCAATTATTTTTGGTTGTTCATTGCGATCCTTATGGGCATCTTGACATTACTCTTTATTATAGATGAGATTAATTATATAATGCAGACTGAGCTGAATGAAAGTATAGCAGCAAAAGAGGCAGATCTATAAATATGAGTTTCGCAAAGTTATTTCCGATATTGATTCTTGCGGGAATATTGGTCATCGGAAGCCAATATATGATCTTGATATCAGCAACTACCGACACCAACAGCAATGTTTCTGAGGCATACCAAGAGCAATATAATACCACAAGAGACATAAATATAACCACGATTTCACTAACTAAGTTCTTGGCGCCCATAATTGGGGTTGTGGCTCTGGTGATTGCAATCAAAATGATCGGAAGAAAGAAATGATTGGAAAGAAGAAAGGTGAGAGCGTACTCAGGATATTCCTATCAGGGAAAGGATACAGGCTCAAACACGGATATGAGCTTGTGAAATTGAGGAAAAAGAGAGGAAGGAAGAAAAAATGATATGGATGAACTCAAATCTGAATCATATCTTTGGGTGTATTTTTATATCTCTGTTTGTGATATCTCTTTTATTCATTCCAGCAAATGCAATTACGGTAGATTTCCAACAAAAATACAACAATTGGAACAATTCAGAGATTATAAAAGAGTCCCAGTTAGATATCAGCAATCCTGCAAGATATCCATATGCGTTCTCAGAAAATGCAACTCACTATATTTATGAGCGAAATGATGATCGGTTAGTACTCCAAAAAAATATAGTTGATGTTGTTAGAAACTACCCCACAAAAATCTCTTTTGAGATTCAAACAACAAAAGCAACAATCGTTGCTAAGAGTATAGCAAATGGATCGGGGCAGAGATATATTGTCATTCCAGAAAGCTTGAAGAAAGCTAGATTTTTATTTGATGATGTGAAACCAGACGTGATTATTGATAATGGTATAACTCAATGGTATGCAGATCCTTCGACTTACTGGTATTCACGCAATGGGAATCTGAGATTCAATTTCCTAACTGCCCCATATGCATCTTTGAATGCATCCGATAGAATTACATTTGTGTTCAATAGTTTTCTGATCGACAATGCTACCACAACCGGGTTCACCTCTGGTAATGTCAGTCTGAATGGTTCGAGATGGTCAGGCTATGCTGGAGGCAGTCTTGGGCTCCATCTGAAAAATGATTCCCAAACAAACATGTCGGGGCTTGTTGGTTATTGGGCATTCGATGAGACTACAGGGACATTGATAAGAAATGTCAACACAGAAAGCGGGGTAATCAACAGCACAAACCGGGGAACTTGGAATGGTAATGCAACTCTGAATTACACTGTTGGAAAAATAGGCAACGCAAGTTCTTTTGACGGTGTTAATGATTATGTCGATACGGGGAATGATCAAAGCCTGAATATCACGAATGCAATTACAATCGAAGCATGGATAAAACCGAATAATCTATCAGGAAGTCAAGCAATTATTTCAAAATCAAAATTCGGTAATAATCTTGGAAGTTATGAGTTAGCATTAAATGGTAATCGTGTAAGACTCCTTTTATCGCAGACTGGAGCTTATGCCTCTGACTTTGATTATATTTCTACACAAAGTATTTCCAATGGTGTTTGGACGCATGTAGTGGGTGTTTATACAGGAACTAATGTAATTTTGTATGCTAACGGCGTTGCGCTAACTCATGAAAAACTTACATTTCCAACATCAATTTATTCTTCGACAGCAAACAATTATATCGGTGCAAGGCCTGAAGCAACACCAGAAAGATTTTTCAATGGCGCGATCGATGAAGTCCGTATCTGGAATCGTGCATTGCCTGCTCCTGAGATAGCAGTCAGATACAACACAAGTTTGAGACCTCAAGCAATGATTGAAATATGGAATCAAACAGCAGCGTCAGGCAAGGTGATATATCAGGTACGTGTGAATCATAGTTTACAAAATTCTTTGAACAATGTAAGTATCTATGGTCGTCAAAACGGAACTGTTGCATGGAGTTTGATTCGGACAAATGCTACCAGCGCAACATGGTATTCAATCACGGATAAATTCAATGTAATGGATTTTGGGATTATGATGCAGGGGAATGGAAGTAATACTACTTTCGTTAGTAGCCTGGAATGGGACGAAATATTAGCATCTGCTCCAATGATAATTTCGTGGGGAAACAATTATACCAACAACGATTCGATCTCAATCACAGTACCGAAATACACAACAATTGAA
>Ga0209642_10001700_pt1 | contig 14720 bp, 13 predicted proteins | sample RifCSP19_2_FD_184025 | JGI IMG/M metagenome (GOLD analysis project Ga0209642, IMG submission 184025) | Soil microbial communities from Rifle, Colorado - Rifle CSP2_sed 19_2 (SPAdes) (version 2) | ecosystem: Environmental > Terrestrial > Deep subsurface > Rock core/Sediment | place: Rifle... | reverse complement strand
CTATGGCAGTTACAGAGCGAATTGAAATCAACCCAAAGGTTATGATGGGCAAACCTGTTATTCGTGGCACAAGGATCACTGTGGAACTGATCCTAAGAAAATTGAGCGAAGGGGCAAGCGAGGCTGACCTGCTGGACGCATACCCGCGACTCACACGTGAGGATATCCAAGCAGCCATTCGTTACGCAGCAGACACCCTAGCTCATGAAGAGATAGTCGTGCTGAACCCATCCGAACAATCTTCCATAAAATAAGCTATGCTGTTACTGGCGGATGAAAGCCTCGATTTTAGCATAGTTCGTGCCCTTAAAGCAGTTAATCATAATGTGCTTGCAGTTTCTGAAATTTCCCCAGGGGCAGAGGACGTTTATGTAATGAACCTCGCCGTTCGTGAAGCGAGAATTTTATTGACGGAGGATAAGGATTTCGGACAATTGGTTTATGCCTACGGTCAAGATACGCTTGGCGTGATTTTCCTGCGATACCCTGTATCATCTCGAAATCAGATTGCCGAAGATGTAGTCAAACTCTTGGAGAAGTACGGAGACAGCCTGCATGGATGCTTCGTTGTAGTCCAGCCTGGTCGAATCCGAATCAGCCGAACACCCGGAGACTGACCGGCGTAAGAAAGCCTGCAAGTCCCAAATTGATTTTGGAGATGGTAGAATTTTCTTACTACGGACTATGGAAAACCCTCTTTCAGTTGAATACACAGTAGCGGACTGAACACAAATTTTACTCAGTTAGAAAAACTGGAAAAGAAATTGGGTAAAAAAAGCGAGGTCTCTACATATAGAATCAATAATTGCTATAACGAAAAATGGCTGGGTATGAATAGAAAAACTATGCTAAAATTATGCGATGAATTTGGATTTGGTGTGTGCATGCTATTCGAGCATGTTAAGTATTCCAAAGAAGGGAGAATAGTAAAATGAAAACTATAGCTATTATTGGATTAATGCTATTTACCTTATTTAACCTATCCGGATTATCTGAAGAAAAAGAAATCCCAACTTCTATGGTTCAACACCCTGAGTGGTACATAAAGATCACTGACTGGTCTTTTTATGCTACAAGGGGTGTAGCCATTATCCACCATGTTACTATCGAAAATACGAGTGATATAGCCTATAAAAACGTCGAGGTGAGAGTACATTATTATTCTACTTCTGCTTCTAACTATGGTACTGAAATAGGCAATGAAACAGGGGTTTTAAATGTAGTCTTACCTCCGCACAGCAAGAAAACTTACTTAGAGGGTGGAGCTGTTTTGGGTGCGGGTTCTAGTCTTTTCAATGCAGATAATATAGAAGTTTTAGGGGCTGTTCCCGTAAATGGATTCCAAGAGAAACCAGCTTATCCACGATTAACCTTATAGATTAGGCAACTATTTAGTAGCATAACTAATGTAGGAGCGGGATAACCCCGCCCCTACTAGTTGGAATATACGAGGGGAGTGTTTGTAAAGTTTAAAAATACCCCAATATATAAAAGAAATTTTAAACTTTTAAATTCTAACTAGGAAATATCCTTCACTGGGATTAAGTATTTGACATGGGAGATGCTTTACAGGAAGATGTTTATCTAAAACTATTCGAGAAGATTGAATATGAAGATTCAAAATCCTCTCCATCCTGAGCAGATAACTGTCGAGTGGATAACGCATGCTCTTCGGGAAGGAGGAGTACTAAAAAAAGCATCCTTAAAGAGGTTAGAAAAAGATATCCTCGGAGAAGGCAAGGGTTTTCTGAGTAGTGTTGTCCGAGTAAGAATTGAATACGATACAGATGATAAAGATGCACCTCGGTCAGTTGTAGTTAAAATCGAACCGGAATCGGATGAATTTCGTGGTTTTGGCGATGAATTGAACGCTTTTCAGCGAGAAATCCGCTTCTATAGAGAAGTAGCTAGAAATGTTCCAATTCGTCTTCCAATTGTTTATTTCACGGTGGATGAACCCCCGGCTTATTCAATGGTTATGGAAGATTTAAGCTCTTACACGCCTGGTGATCAGATAATCGGTATGCACGAGGATCAGGTCATGGATACCGTTAAGGCACTAGCCAGGCTTCAGGCTAGATACTGGAATAATGAAGCACTGGAAAAACTCAAATGGATGCCTACTACAAATAAGATAAGTTTTGATTATGAGCAAAAATGGGGGTCTTTTGTTTACCACTTTGGCAAGTACGTTGATAAGAGAGGCCTTGAAGTTGGTGAGAGAATTGGACGTTCTGTATCCTGGATAGAGGAAGAGATAGATAGCAGGCCTAAAACCATAGTACACTCCGATCTCAGAGAAGACAATTTATTATTTGGATCTCCACATTCTGAAGACGCTGTGCTTATATTGGATTGGCAGCTTGCGATTCGAAGTATGGGTGCCTTTGACGTTGCCAGGCTCATCGGTGGGAGCGAGCTCCCCAGAGAGCGTAAAGGTCATCAGTTTGAAGTATTGCGTTGTTGGTTAGATAGCCTAGTAAAAGAGGGAGTTAGGAATTATAGTTGGGAAGAGGCGGTTTATGATTTCCGTTTAGGCTCCCTTGCCCTTCTTAGCTATCCAGTTCATTTCCATGTTAGTTTTATTGGAAGCGAAGGCCGAAGCATGGAGCTAGCCAAGGTAATCTGCAGGCGTGTCTTTTCATCTGTGGTTGAAATAGACGCAGAATCGGTATTACCAAAATGATTTTTAGTGAACCGATGTATTCAGCCTGATCTCGCCGTAAAGTTTTGAGTGACCCTCGGTCTGAGAGTGTTAATTTTCCATACTGTGTGATTTAGCTTTACAAAGTAGAAAACTTGTCAACTACTTGATCTTAAGGGCTTTTTTAGTCTTTCTATTAGAATTGAGTGTGTGTTGCTATGTGTCAAGCTGAAAAAAAGCGTAGTAATGACGAGGCTCAATTATGATGGTGGCTCGTAGGTTATTGTTTTATTGGCTCCGGCGGAGGGATTCGAACCCCCGACCCAGTGGTTAACAGCCACTCGCTCTGCCGACTGAGCTACGCCGGATCTGATTTTGTAATAAGCTCCCAACCGGAGCCAGGATAAATGTAAATTGAACCCTTAATTGAGTCAAGTGACTATTGTAGTCTTTAGTGCCTTACTATCACTAAGAAAATTGTAGGGGCTGATGCCCTCATCAGCCCCCCGATGAATTTGTCGGGGGCTCATTCGGGGAACGAGCCCTACATTTTGGAATGCACAATTGTTTAATAGAATCGGCATAACTAAAACCTAATATTTCACTCAACCAGTCGGATCCTTGGAATTCTACTCTTTAAAAATTCAAGATTATGGGTGCCCGATTTTTCGAGGTATTTTAAATAACTCTCTAACTCAGCTAAGAAGTTCTTAATATCCACACCCAGAAATACAGGTTCAAATTCCTTTAGTCTCTTATAACTTCTCCTCAGATAATTAATTGTCCCTTTATAGTTTTCATATTCTAAATGATAAAATGCAACTGCGGCGTGAATCAATCCTTTAAGGAATTCCTTTTCTCTTCCCTTCTCTTTTCTCCACATCTCTTCAAGAAACTCGTGGCACTCGAAGTAAAAACCTTCATTAAAGAGGAGAACGCCTTTTTTTATTTCACCTTCGATTCCACTTTTGAATCCTCCTTCATTGGAATATAAGCTAGAGACAAAATTCCAGTAAAGTCTAGATTTAATACAGATGCCGCTAAGATGTCTCTCAAATCTGCTTTTAAGTTTAACGTAATTCTCAGAATCAATTTCAAAAATAGTATCAAAGCTCAATCCCTTAGGAACTCTCTCCCTATTATGCTTTAACCAAAGTATATCCTTTTCATAATTCAATAATTCCGTGAGTCTAATTCTATTCCTACCCTTTTCCTTTACAAATTGGCAGAATTGGAAAATTATGTAAAGAGTTGCAGACAACTCTCTATCCTTGAGTGAAACCAATAGAACCTCACTTAGAATGTTGCGAATCTCGACTTCAATCTTGCTCCTTCTTCTCATTGAAAAGAAGGTTATCAGAAGAACTATTAACGTTGAATAGACCCAATACTCAAAGTATAATTAAAGAAAGTCATTACCAAGTATTTGTGTAGGAATCGTAATCAATTATGTCTCAAGTAAAAAAAGACGTAGAACAAAAAGAAGAGTACTTGAATAAATCACTTCCCGCTCCTACAACCTCTATGGAGCGTTATCTCACTGAGTTAAGCAACCATCCTATTCTTAGTAGAAAGGAAGAATATAAGCTTGCAATGAGATATAGGAAAAAGAGAGATTTAGAGTCAGCAAGAAAGCTTATTACTTCCAACTTAAGGTTCGTCGTAAAGATTGCAAATGAATATAGAAACTACGGCTTGAACCCCATGGATTTAATTCAGGAAGGAAACATTGGGCTTATGCAGGCTGTAAAGAGGTTTGACCCGACAAAGGGTTACCGTCTAATATCTTATGCTGTATGGTGGATAAGAGCCTACGTTCAGAATTACATCATCAAAAGCTGGAGTCTTGTAAAAGTTGGAACTACTCAGGCACAAAGAAAGCTCTTCTATAAGCTACGCTCCGAGAAACAAAAGATGGACATCGGAGATGTAACCCTGAGTCATGAGGATTATAAAAATCTGGCTAAAGAGCTTGGCGTTTCAGATCAAGCAGTGATTGAAATGGATCAGAGGATGGGAACCAAAGACCTATCGCTTGATGCAGAAATAAATGGAGACGGAGAGATAACCCACCTCGATTTCCTTGTGGACGACTTATCAAATCAAGAAGAGCTAGTCACCAAGGCACAAGAGGAAGATGAGGTCAAAAAGGAATTAGAAACCGCCCTAAAATCTTTAAAAGAAAGAGAGAGGTTCGTGATAGAGAACAGGATTCTCAATGATACCCCCCTAACTCTAGAAGAACTGGGAAAGAAACTTAACCTTTCGAGAGAGCGGGTAAGGCAAATTGAAGATACAGCTTTAAAAAAGATAAAGACGGTTTTGGAGAAAAAGGGAGTGACACAAGGACAGTCTGATTAATTCACTGTAAGGTCCTATTCACAATCTCAAATATCTTTCTTAACGCTTCTTCAAGTTTCTCAGGCTTATTTCCGCCTGCCTGAGCCATATCGGGTTTTCCACCACCACCCCCATCAATAAGGGTCGCAAGCTCTTTTACTATATTTCCGGCATGAAACCTTTTGCTTAAATCCTTGGTAACACCAACCAAAATATAAGCCTTGCCATCGCTTCCGCTTCCAAGAACAGCAAGCCCTGGCTTAAGTTTTTCCCTTATCTCATCCCATATCTTCCTGAGCTCATCAGGACCGACATCGGAAACCAGAGCAGAAAGAACCTTTATACCTTTTATCTCCTTTACATTATCAAGTATAGACTTTGACTTCTCACCCATCACCTTGTCTTTAAAGGACTCTAGCTCTTTCTTGAGCTTATCATTCTCTTCAACCATTCTTTTCAGCCTTGATATTAAATCAGATTGACTTACCCTCAAAATACTAGAAGCCTCGATAAGGGTCTCTTCCTGTTTTCTAATTAATCTCCATGCAGATTCCCCTGCAATAGCCTCAATTCTTCTGACCCCGGCAGATGAAGCAGTTTCGCTTACCAATTTAAAAAGTCCGACCTCTCCCGTTGTGCTTAAATGAGTACCACCACATAACTCCTTGCTATACTCACCAATACTAACAACCCGTACCCTGTCTCCGTATTTTTCCTCAAATATAGCCGTTGCACCGCTTTTTATGGCCTCTTCATATGGTACGTCAACCTGTGTTAATACCCTATCATCCCACCTAACCCTATCGTTTATAATGTCCTCAATTGTGCGGACAGTACTATCATCAATTGATGAAAAGTGGGTGAAATCAAACCTTAGTCTTTCAGGAGCTACAAGAGAACCAGCCTGCCTTACGTGTGTTCCTAGTACCTCCCTCAGAACCGAATTAAGCATGTGTGTAGTTGTATGATGGGTTTTTGCTCCGTATCTATGACGCTCATCTACTCGTAATCCAACATTGTCCCCGACCCAGAGTGTTCCTTTCTTTATATTTACGTGATGCACAATAAGAGTTAAAAAAGGCTTCTTCGTGTCTACTACCTCTGCATACCCTGACTCACCCTCAATAATTCCCCTATCTCCTACCTGTCCCCCGGCTTCACCATAAAAAGGCGTTCTATCAGTTATAAGTTCAACCCTTTCACCCTCACTTGCACTATCAGCTAGCCTTCCATCTTTTATTATCGCAGTGATTCTCCCTGTATCCTTAGTCCTTTCATATCCTGTGAAGTTAACGATAAGCCCACCTGAAGTAAACTCTTTATACAGAGGCACTAATTCTTCCTCACCTGAACCCTTCCACGCTTGCCTCGATCTCTCCCTTTGCTTCTCCATTTCTTTTTCAAACCCGGGATAATCTACCTCTAATCCGCTTTCTCTAGCGATATCCTCAGTTAAATCTATAGGAAAGCCGTAGGTATCATAGAGCTTGAATGCAACATCTCCTGGTAGTATTTTTTCACCTCTATGTTTTTCTACCTCAAGATTTAAAAGTTCAAGACCCCTGTCAATGGTTTCAAAGAACCTCTCTTCTTCATTTCTCACCACCTCTTTAACAAAACTAAGCCTCTCTTCTAGATCTGGATACGCCTCACCCATTATGGACAATACTTGATCGGTAAGACTAAAAAGAAAGGGTTCCCTAATCCCTAACGCCCTTGAGTGACGAACTGCACGCCTCAAGATTCTTCTCAGGACATATCCCCTACCCTCATTTGATGGGAACACACCGTCCGAGATCAAGAAGGTGACAGCACGTGAGTGGTCAGCAATTACCCTCATTGATACATCAGAGGATGGGTTTTCCCCATATGGTTTTCCTGTTCTTTCCTCAACGCTTGAGATTATTCCGCGAAGAAGATCAGTCTCATAATTGCTCTTTACCCCTTGAAGCACCGCTGTAATTCTCTCAAGCCCCATACCTGTGTCTATACTCGGCTTTGGAAGTGGTGTAAGATTTCCCAAAGAATCCCTTTCATACTGCATAAACACGAGATTCCAGAGCTCAAGATACCGGTCGCAGTCACAACCTACAGCACAACTTGGCTTTCCACAGCTAAAGGCTTCACCCTGGTCAATTACTATCTCTGAACAGGGACCACATGGTCCAGTATCGCCCATTGCCCAGAAATTGTCCTTCTCTCCCATACGTATAATTCGTTCTAATGGAAGACCAATTTCTGCCCTCCATATATGAAATGCCTCATCGTCATCCTTAAAGATCGTGACCCAAAGTTTACTTTTGGGAAGTTTAAAAATCTCAGTAAGAAGTTCCCAACCAAAATTGATTGCTTCATGTTTAAAATAATCCCCAAATGAAAAGTTTCCAAGCATCTCAAAGAAGGTGTGATGTCTCCCGGTATGACCAACGATTTCTAGGTCATTGTGTTTACCGCCCGCACGGACGCATTTTTGACATGAAGTAGCCCTTGTATATGGACGCTTATCTACTCCCAGAAAAACGTCTTTAAACTGCACCATCCCTGCGTTTGTAAAAAGGAGTGTGGGGTCCTTCTTGGGTATAAGGGATGAGCTACTGACAATGGTATGACCATTATCCTCAAAGTATTTAAGAAAAGTCTTTCTTATCTCGGAAGCCTTCATTTTTGCACACTATCACAATTTAGCCAGATAGAAATGGCCCTGTCCTATTACTATAATCTTCTAAATTATACCAATAAAACAAATACTACGCATTAAAGCTTACGATTCTCGTTATTATATGGTAAAAAATCATTACGATATAAACCCTACTGATTCAGAGCCCAAGTAGAGTAAGCTACCTACTATGCCTTAGACGTAGTTCATCTTAATTACTCTGAATAGACTAATCCACTAAATGCCTTTTCATTGCTAATAATTAATCTTCCTTTACTTGGTTTGAAAATTTATAGGCCCTTTTATTATTGAGAGGATAATCTGCTGCAAGCTGTCCACAAGCCCCTAGTATATCACGTCCGCGATTCTTCCTAATCCTTACATGAAGGCCGTAGGAAAGAAGTACCTTCTGAAATCCAAACACCCTTTCATCAGGCGGTGATTTATATGGAAGTGGATAAGCTTCGTTAAATGGGATAAGGTTTACCTTGCATCTAACGCCCATAAGGAGATCTCCTAGCTTCCTTGCATCCTCATCAGAATCATTTACACCGTTAATAAGTACGTACTCAAACGTAAGGGTTTTTCTACGTGGCACAGGAAACCTTGCACTCTCTTCTATAAGCTCCCTTATTGGGTACTTTTTATTAATGGGCATGATTTCATTTCTTAACTCGTCTGTCGGTGCATTAAGGGAGACAGAAAGATTAACAGAGATTTGTTTGCCTAGCTCTCTAATCTTTGGAACTATTCCCGAAGTTGACACAGTAATCCTTTTTGGAGAAAATCCAATAAAATCTGGATGTGTGAAGGTTTTTAAGGCCTTTACTGTATTCTCAAGGTTATCAAGGGGTTCACCCATGCCCATAAAGACAATATTAGTAACAGATCCGTTATTACGATTATTAACTTCAAGAAACTGATCCAATATCTCGGATGTCTTAAGGTTCCTTATTCGTCCAACCCTACCTGTGAGGCAAAATGTGCACCCTAAAGCACATCCAACCTGAGCAGAGATACAAAGTGTATTTCTTCCATTTTCCGGAATTAAAACACTTTCAATTCGGTTTCCATCAAAGAGCCCAAAAATATACTTTTTCGTTCCATCAAAGGAAATGCGCTCCTCAATCATTTTCAAAGATGAGATCGTAGCCGCCTGACTTAGACTGGCTCTAAAATCTTTAGAAAGGTCAGTCATCTTATCAAATGAGCTTACACCCCTTTTATAAATCCATTTACCTAACTGGGTTGCACGATAAGATTTTTCACCAAGGTTTATAACGAAATCCTCTAGCTCTTCTGGACCGAGATCCTTTATATTAATTTTATTCATTAATCTATTACTACCTATTATGGATATATCAAAATAAGCTTAAACCCTCTTTGTGGCACGCTTCTAAAAATAAGATAAGATTCCGCATAGAACTAAATCTTCTTATTAATAAAAATTTTAACATTGAATGAGAGAGGCTCAAAATGTTGAATGCTTGTGATTCGAGAGATTACGAGGAGATGATCTTACAACAAATCATGAGTGTTAATGTGATCTAAAACATATAATTACTATCTATACTTGAATTACACCCTCTTCAACAGCTACAATCGAGAATGATGTTCCGTGTTCTACATCTACCTCTTTGGCATCAACGTAGTCGCTTACGAGTTTATATACCTCTGATGAAACAAGAACCTTCCATAGCGGGGCGTCTTGGCAGATCCCCCTCGCAAGTGTTACCACATCCTTTACACCCTGTGGAATACCGGACTCTACATAAAACGGCACGTCCTTTGCTCCAATCCCTATTTTTCCATTTATTGCCTCTTTACTCTCGATCATCCTTTTCCTGCTCATATTTGCAAGAACCTGTAGAACCTCTACGGCAGCACATACAGCCCTCAATTCGGGTTTATCCTGCTCCTCTGGAACGTTAAAAAGCGCAACAATTTCGTCCTGAAGGAGTGCTTCTATAACACCACCATAGTCTGAGACGATAGACGAAGCTGCTTTTCTATACTCCGTTAGAAAAGAGGAAAACTCTGCTGTGCTTAGCCTTGAGGAAAGATTCTCAAAATCTGATATCTTTGCAACAAAGGAAGTAACTCTTCTAATTTTAGCTTCTTCCTTATTTTCCGAAACAATAACAGTGGGTTGAAATCTGTGGGTTTCTTTAGTTGCTTCCTCCTTCCTTCTTAACTGATCAACCATCTGATTGAAACTCTCAAAAAGCCTAATCATCAAAAGGTCGTTCCCAAGACCCCTTTCAATATCGAGTCTTGCAGAGAAATCTCCACGTGAAATGCGCTTAATAGCGGCAATAAACTTTTCAATGTGTTGATTTTGATTTTTATTATAAAGAATAAGAATTGCAAAGATAGTAATAGCAGAAAAGAAAATCCCTATTACTATACTCCATAGAAGAGAGTGTAGGACAAATTTTTTATTCTCCATCTCTTTTATTCCGACTATAACTGTATTTTTATCAGGTGTAAGAAAGCTGTGCTTCTTTATGTCAATGAAACTCTCTCTTCCTAGACTATCTATCATAATTCCGTTTTTATCTAAGAGCTTTATATAAGCAATGTCCGATCTTGTATTAAGCAAATCCTTGGCAAGCATACTAAAATCTTTTCCACCGTCGAATAGTTTTTCAACTTCCTTAGCTTGATACTCAAAGAACTGAAAATAATTAAAAAAGGAATTAAACACCGAGATGGTAATAGATAAGACTATGAAGATCAAAGCAATGACTATGCAAGATTTAGCCCTGGAGCCAAAAAAACCTAAATTATGCCTACGCATCTTCACACCGACCCCTAAAGATGATAATTGCTAAGTAAAGTGGCATGAAATAACCATAGGGTCTTTTCAGAGAATATCTTTATCACTTATTTGGTTATGATTCAAGACCCTATATGCGGAATATACCTGACTTGAATAAAATGTGTTGTGATTCAAGGAACCAATATCGGAAAGTTAACTTTCTACCTTAACCTTACTCTCTGTGTAATTCTGTTTGTTAAAAGAATTCAGTTCGAATGTGGTTCTACACTTACCTTTGTTTTGTCCTTACCCAATCTTTCAAATTTTACATACCCATCAACAAGCGAAAAAAGTGTAAAATCCCTACCGAGTCCTACATTTTCACCAGGATGAAACTTGGTTCCTCTCTGTCTCGCCAGTATATTGCCAGCTTTAACAAACTCTCCACCAAATCTTTTTATTCCAAGCCTTCTGCCTTCACTATCCCTACCGTTTCTTGAACTCCCTCCACCTTTTTTATGAGCCATCTACCTCACCTCCTAACCATTAACCTCTGTTATTCTGATAGAAGTATAAACCTGACGATGTCCCTTCTTCCTTCTGTATCCCTTTTTTCTTTTAAATTTAAATACAATTATCTTTTCGCCCTTTACATGATCAAGAATCTCACCTTTGACACTATAATCCTTAAGTAAAGGAAGACCTAATTTGTTTCCCTTCTGAGAGTCAGTAACCATCAAGACTTCATTGAATTCCACTGAATCCCCAGGATTTCCCTCGATTTTTTCAACTTTTATAATATCACCAGGCTTTACTCTATACTGTTTCCCGCCTGTTTTAATAACAGCCTGCATTGTCATTCCTCCTACAATAACAGGTAAATTTTTGCCTGATTTCTTATTCTTTGTCAAATTTGGTTTTAGTGAATCGTGATTCGTGGCTCGAGATTCGTAATTCGATACACGATACGCAAGCCACGAGTAGTGGGCTTACTTAACCAATCGAAACACAGAAAGCGGTGTATGCTTTGAACCCTCTGGATAAAGTTCACTCTTCATGACAGCGATTTGAGATATGAAGAAATGTGTATTATTTGGTACTGGAAAAATGCCTCTTGATTTTGACCTTCCTTTGATCCTACCCACCGTTACATGCGGAACAAATCTACGGTTTTCTTTTTTAAAGCCTAGCACTTCGAGCCTTTCTTCGATTTCGCCTTGAAGCTTCAAAAGCTCAAGGTTTTCAGACAAACCGATAAAAAGGACACGGGGATTCTTTAGATTGGGAAATCCTCCAAATTCCAAAATTGTCATTTCAAATGGTGAGTATGGAAGAACTAACTCTTCGAGAATGCTTTTAATTTTTTCTACCGATGACTCCTCTACCCCTCCTAAAAACTTAAGTGTTACATGAAGCTTATTATATTTCTCCCACTTTACCCCTTCCCAGTTAGGTTTTATTTCTTTTAAATACCTATCAATTTCTATTTTTATTTCTTCCGGGATGATTGCAGCAATAAAAACCCTCAAAGATTCAGACCCTAATTCAAAAACATTAAATCGTTAATTTTCAATAACCAAACAAAAAGGACACCTTATCAGGATCCTTCTTGTCTTATTTTCCTCAAAATTATATGCCGATATCTTAAAGTGGAAGTCATTAAGCGTCCCTGATATAGTGCCATCCTGATTTTCTCTCCATCTTACTGAATGTTCGTTGTCGTTGATCGCTACAATCATATAAAGCTTTCCCTGTTTCATGTCGTTTATATCAAGGGAACTCGGTTTTGGAATACCTTTAAGTGAACCATACTGAGGATGTGAGTGAAAATCACCTAGGAGCTCGAGTTTATCAAACTTGGGAAGAACGCCTTCGATTCGACTGTGCCTAAGACGATTTGGTGAGACTCCGTTTCTCATCCTTTTTGCGCTCTGATACGCAACGCTATATTCAACAATGTATCTATCCTCAAGTTTGTAGCCAAGAAGAAGTCCAAGGCACTCCTTTTTATAAACCTCTAGCGAACTTAAAACAAGCCCCATAAAAGCCGCCTCAGAAAGAAAAACCTTCATATTAAACTCCTATGTTACGGTTTGGATAATTTAAAGAGTTCGTTTCTTAGAAAAGACAAGCCGAGCTTGCTTAAAAGAATTGTAAAGGTTTTTAGGAATTTATCAAGAAAAAAAGAGGTTATACCCTAAGTACTTTAAATCATTATATTATTTTAGAAATAATAGGCACTTACTTTTGAATGCTATAATCCTTAAAAAAATAATATAGATAGTGATTTTAAACGGTTAATAGTAGCTTATTCTAAGTTTCTTTACCTACACCAGGTTGGAAATGATTTGCCACCGCCTTTAGTAAGAGAACGCTGGTTTTCTCCATTCAAGTACATGATATAAATGTTCTTAGCTCCATCTCTATTCGAACCGAAAGCTATATAATGACCATCAGGAGACCATGCCGGGTTTTCATTTCTTCTTGAGCCAGAGGTAAGCTTTTGAGAATCTGAGCCATCAGGGTTTACCGTAAATATATTTGCCTCACTGCCCTCTACTCTTACAAAGGATATTCTATTAACACTCATATTTGGAGACCAAGAAGGATCTGTATTATAACCACCAGAGGTAATTCTTCTAACATTACTACCATTAGAGTTCATTATATATATCTGCGGAGAACCTGTTCTATCAGATACAAATGCTATCTGCCTCCCATCTGGAGACCATGTAGGAGAAACATCAATCGCATTATGGCGAGTTAAATTAACTGCGCCCGTTCCATCAGCATTTGCTACAAAGATTTCACCATTCACGCTGTAGGCTATTTTTCTTCCATCAGGAGACCATGCCGGGCTTTGCTCTAGCTTAAGTCCACGGGTAATCCTCTTCTCCTCCACTCTAGGAGAAAGTGTAATAGCATAAATATCCTGACTCCATACCTTATCAGAATTAAAGACAACCTTTGTTCCATCTGAAGAGCAATCGGGTGATAGGATAATTGAACGATGACTGGTAAGCCTTTTTGCATTATGCCCATCGTAATCCATTATATAAAGATCTCTGTTCTGTCCTGTGCCTGAAACAAAAACAATCTTTGATGTAAAAAAGCCATCTATACCAGTAAGCTCTTTCATAACTGCGTTTGCGAATCTGTGAGCTGCTTCTCTTACCCTTCCCGAGTTAGCCTCATAAGAACGCCCTAGGAGCTCTCTTTCCTGAACTACGTCAAATAGTCTTATGGCAACATTTATCCTGTCTCCTGAGGATTGGTACTCACCTTTTACAAGAGCTTCTGCACCAGCATCGAAAAACGCTTGAAAGTTTATATTGCCGCTTCCGTCTGTGCTAACTCCACTTGCATCGTGAACATCAAAGAACCCAGCATTGAGCAGATCGTTTCTTATAACGTTAATGAATTCCCGAGCTTTTCCGTCAGTGCCACCTGCGGACACATTTGATAATTCCGGAACAAATACAGAAATCTTTTTTATGATTGGTCCATGAATCGGAGGAATAATTATTCTTGCAAAGATGTCGGTTGAAAAAACAATAGCTATAGTTAAAAATGCAATTAATATCTTGTATCTCATAATCTTCCCACTTTAGTTATTGACGTATTATTATAAAGACTAGAAAGTTAATTTCTAGGGCTTTTTTATGAAATAAAATTTACACTTGTTCACTATTGTTTATGATATAGAATAAAACCTGAGATAATTCTATCATACAAGGATGTAGGATAAGTATTAGGCTTCAAACACGCTTACTAAAGTTAAAAGTACCACCTATCCTTCAAACCCGACGTTCAGCAAGTCTACAACCTCTCCTTACACTTTAATGAAATCCAAAGGTTGATTTTATCCTTTGCAAATTAAAAAATACTCTACTCTTCAAGCTCAACATTCCAGTATGATACATCAACAAAGCTAAGGAACGGTGCCCACTCCTTGTACTTCACAGCTCTTATAGAAAAATTGGTTAGTAGAGTCCAAACTGGTTTTTTAGGTCTATTTATAATCTTCATTTTTGCAGCGTCTGGCGTCCTCCCACCCTTTTTTCGGTTGCAGTCCATGCAGCAACAAATAACGTTTTCCCACACACTCCTTCCACCGAGTGACCTTGGGATTATATGATCCAGGGTAAGCTCCGAGCGTGCGAATTTTCTTCCGCAATACTGGCAGGAATCGGCATCCCTTCTGAATATATTGATACGATTAAATTTTGCTTCCTTTCTTGGCATATGGTCATATCTTAGAAGTACTATCACCCGTGGAATTCTAATTACTCTACTTACTGTTTTGATAGCATCCTCTT
>Ga0209642_10001695_pt1 | contig 14747 bp, 16 predicted proteins | sample RifCSP19_2_FD_184025 | JGI IMG/M metagenome (GOLD analysis project Ga0209642, IMG submission 184025) | Soil microbial communities from Rifle, Colorado - Rifle CSP2_sed 19_2 (SPAdes) (version 2) | ecosystem: Environmental > Terrestrial > Deep subsurface > Rock core/Sediment | place: Rifle... | reverse complement strand
GCAAGGGGGAGGGAATTAAAGGGAGGGGGAGAGGGTAGGGTGAGGGGAATAAAATAATATAGGGGTTGTCCCTTGGTTTTCGATAGCAACATTTTATCGTCTCTTACAAAGCCACACACACCTTGACAGCTGAGAAAAACAGAGCTATATTATTACTATAAGGATGAGGCGGAAGTTTATGAGGAGGTGATATATATGTTGGCACTCAGAAAATGGAGCCCTTTAAAAGAGCTCTCCACCCTTCATCAAGAGATGGATGAACTCTTCAAAAGAACATTTGGCACAAGAGGCGGCTTGACCAGCAGCCTTCTGAGAGAGACATGGTATCCGGCTGTAGAAAGCTATATGAAAGAAGGGAATATAGTAGTCCGTGCTGAACTTCCGGGTATTGATCCGAAAGATGTAGATATCTCTGTAGTTGGCAATGAGCTCATCATTAAAGGCGAGAAGAAGACTTCTAAAGAGGTAAAAGGCGAAGATTATATCTTATGCGAAGCAGGTTATGGTTCATTTGAGAGAATCATAACACTCCCAGAAGGTGTAAAAACAGATAAGGTCAATGCCACTTATAAAAACGGCATCGTGGAGATTATGATGCCTTGTGAGAAGGCTGCGCTCCCAAAGAGGATACCTATTGAGGTAACAGGCGCCGAAGAGAAAGCTAAGAAGGCAGCATAATGAAACCCAACAATTGTAAGTTAAATACCTTCCGCCTCATCCCGAAGAAGTAAAACCCCGTTAAAGAATCTGGGCGGGGTTTTTATTTATAACCTTTTTTTACCCTGCCAGAGATAAGAGGGTTTTTATTTTCAAGGGGAAACTTTATACTGACAATAGTCCCTTTGCCTTCCCCGCTATCAACAGTAATATCAGCTTTATGGTCCTGGATTACCTTATACACAATGGTCAACCCCAAACCTGCGCCGGCCATCTTGGAGGTATAAAAGGGATTAAAGATATTTTTTAACTCTTCTCTCTTTATGCCGCAGCCTGTGTCTCTAATTATCAATTCCAGATAACCGCTTTCATAAGGGAGGGTCTTTATCTCTATCTCTCCCTCTTTATCTATAGCCTCTATAGAGTTTTGCAGTATATTAAGGAAAGCCTTTTTAAGATTGGCCTTGTCTATCATCACCAAAGGAGGGGCCGGCATAAGAGAAAATTTTACATCTATTGCCTTTGCTTTCATCACATCCTTTATATCTTCCGCAGCCTCTCTTATTACATCATGTATATTCCCTTCTTGCATATCAGAGGTCTGGATTTTTTTGTATTCATCTATCCTTCCTACCATCGCTTCTAATCTTTCTATCTGATGGATAATAATATTGATATGGCTGAGGAGCTGCTCGTCTGTTACCTTTTCTTTGATACGTCTTGCCAAGCCGCCAATTGTCATAAGCGGATTCCTGACCTCATGGGCTATACCATCAACCATCCCGCCGAGGGCGGCAAGCTTTTCCATCTCTGTCAGTTGTGCCTGGAGCATTCTTATATGCAGGAGAGACCTTATCCTGGCAGAAAGTTCAACAAGACTGAACGGCTTGCAGAGATATTCTTCTGCCCCAATATCAAGCCCTAAAACCCTATCTTCAATTTCACTCTTGGCTGTAAGCATAATGATAGGGATATATTTTGTTTTCTCGCTTGCCTTGAGCCTTCTGCAAACCTCATACCCATCCATCTTCGGCATCATTAAATCCAAAAGTATTATGTCAGGATTGAAGCTTTCAACCTTTTGAAGAGCCTCAATGCCATTATATGCAACATCTGTCTCGTAACCATCAACTTCCAGTTTTAAGGTTAAAAGTCTTACATTAGTCTCATCGTCATCTACGACCAATGCCCTGATTTTCTTCACTGCTCTCTCTCCCCTTCTTTCTGCAGAGGCATCTCCTTTTGCAAAAGTCTCTCTCTTTCTAATGAATACATCTCTAAGTTATTTTTGTCTCCTAATTCATTGTATATCTCTATTATCTTCTCAAGGGTTTTTACTGCCCTTCTATTATCGCCCCTGCTATTATCAACCGCATATGCCCTCAGAAAAAAATCCAATGATAGTTTTATATCGCCCTCTTTGAGGCTCAAGACTCCAAGGCTAAACAGGTCAAGGGAAATCTTAGCGCCCTTATCAGATTTTTTATCAATTAACAGTGCGCTTTCATACAATTCGCCTGCCTTTCTATAATCTCTCTTTTGCAGGGAAATATCCCCCAATCCCCTGAAAGAATCGGCAGCATCTATCACAAATCCATAACCCTGATTTGCCTTCAAGGCATCATTAAATATCTTTTCTGCCTCTTCCAGCCTATTGCTGTCTTTATATACTGTTCCCATAATATTCAGTTTGCTGCCTGTAGTGCGATAACCCTCTTTGCTATCTATCGCCACAGCCTTTTCCAAAATATCTATCGCATCCTTATTCTTGCCGATTAAATAATAGTATCTTCCCAAACTCGCATATGCCTCTGAGATAATAAGCTGGTCATTAAGATTTAATCCAATCTTCATTGCCCTCTCCAGCACTGACTTGGCATCATCAAATCTATCTATTGCAAGATATACCCGGCCAAGATTTAAGAGGCTTATAGCTGCGCCTTTTTGATTGTCTACACCCGCATTTAATTTAAGCGACTTCTGGAATGCAATGAGCGCTATCTCATAATTCCCTGCCTCAAATGCATCAACGCCACGCTGATTGAACTCTATGGCCTCTGCCTGTGTTTTCGGCATTTCTATTTTTTTTGAAGAAACGCAGCCGTAGAAGAAAGTAAGCAGCAAACAGTAAGCAGCAAACAGTAAAAAGATTTGAGATTTTGAATTCGTAATTCGTAATTCGTAATTCGTAATTGTCTTCTTCATCACTCTCTCTTCCCTGAACCTTCCAGAGGCACAAGCTTCAATTCCTCTTTGGGAGGCACCATGGTATTTATCGGCCATGTATCCTTTGCCCCTTGAATAATCTCTCTGGTGTCATTCAATGTGCCTTCTGCGTTTTCCAGCATATCTTTTATATTGCCGCTTTTCCTGGAAAGGACGTCTGAAAACTGCTTTACATCGTCCATTACTTTATCAACCTTATCTAAAACCTCGGGAAGTTTTCTTGACGCCTTCTGTGCATCTTCAGTCACTGTATTAAGCTTGTCAATAACAGGCATGGCCTTATCTCCAACAGCGCCGAGTTTTCCAAACGCAGAAGTCGCCTCTTGAACCGTATTCTTTGCCTCCTTTAACACCTCATCAAGATTTCTCTTTGTCTGCAGCAGGCCTTCGGTCAGTTTTTTTATATTCGCAATAGATTTTTTTATGTCGCCATCAGGATTATTGATATAGCTTATAGTCTCCTTAACCTCCTGCAGAACCGGCTTGATCTCCTTTGCAAGCTCTTCAATGCCGCCAACCTTTTCAAAAGGAAGCTCTCCGCCTTCTGCAATCACCTTCCCTGAAGATGGACCCACAGTAATCTCAATCACGGTATCGCCAATCACTCCTTCTTTCAGCATCCTTGCAACAGAGCCTTTTCGTATCCATTTTTGATACTCTTTATTTATCTCCAGATTTATCTTTACCCGTGCCTCATCGGTAAGCGAAAGAGACTTAATCTTACCGATTTTAAATCCGGACAATTTTACAGGCATACCTTCCATAAAACCGCTGCCGCTGTCAACATTAAAAAATATCGCATATTTCTTGGTGAATATCCCTCTCTCCTTTCCCATGAAAAAAAAGATAGCTGTTAGCATCACAATAACAATAAAAACAAAGACACCAACCTTTTTTTCCAGATTCTTAAACCTTGGGTCTTTTTGCTCTACCTTTTCTATCATCACTGCACAAGCCTCCTGTTTTCTATCCTTAATACCCTATCTAACGTCATATCTTTCAAATCCTGCTCATCATTGGCTATCATAATGCTTAATCTCCCCTTCCCCTGCCTCTGAAACTCTTCTGCAAACCTCAAGAGCTGCAGGCTCTGTAACCTGTCCAGCCCTTCCAAGAGTCTGTCGTATATCATTATCTCCGGGTCAAGCGCCATTGCCCTGGCAAGCGCAATAGTTTTTTTTGTATAAAACGGCAAAGGCCCCGGAAGCGCCCATATATCACCTTTGTAGCCTACATGGTTGAGCAGAGAAACTGCCTTCCCCATTATACCGTCATCAGTCAAGTCCGTATGATATTGGAGAGGCAGTATAATGTTTTCAATTACCTTAAGGTTGCTTATAAGCGCAGCATTCTCAAAGATAACGCCTGTCCTCTGCCTCAATCGATAAAGTTCTATCTGCTCAATCATCCAAATATCTTTATCAAATAGCGAAACCCTGCCTCTCTGCGGCTTATCAAATCCTAATATAAGCCTTAAGAGTGTAGTTTTGCCGTATCCAAGCGGCCCTATAATTGCAACCCGTTCGCCTTCATAAAACTCAGCATTAATCCCTTCAAATACCGCATTGCCGTCAACTGCGTAATAAAGGTCATTTATCTCTATCAATTTAGCCATAACTACAGTCTTAAGAGTCTACGGGTATAACAAGCCTAAAGTTTTTGAGCTTGCAGACTGTTTTTACATAAAGAATATTGCTGTTATTACCCCATCCACAACAAATACCAGGAACAAACTGCTTATTACAGCCTGTGTAGTTTGCTGCGGAATCTCTGTTATTGACCTCCCAACCCTCAGCCCGTGAAACGTGGCAACAGCGCCTATGATAAGGCCAAAGATTATGCTTTTCAAGAGCGATGCAATAATATCCATGAAGCCCATTGTTTCCAGCACGCTGGACACATATACGCCAAAGGTTATGCGCTTGCCGAAACCGGCCAACAAGTACCCGCCGAGAATTGTTATGAGTTCAAAATAAAAGGTCAGAACAAAGGCAGACACAGCGGTCCCTATTACCCTCGGTGCGACAAGGTAGCGCTTCGGCTCTATGCCCATAGCCTCAAGGGCGGTAACCTCATTATTCACCTGCATTGAGCCAAGCTCTGCAGCCATAGCTGTCCCGCTTCTTGCTATAATAATTATAGCAGCAAATACAGGGCCAAGCTCCCGTATAACTACCCAAACCAATATCTGCCCTATAAATCTCTCGCCGCCAATCAGCGGAAGTATGCTTATGACCTGCGTAATAATGATAATGCCGAAGATTACAGCAATCCAGGAGATGATGTAAAATGCCTCAATGCCTGTAAAATAAATCTGCTTATAAATGACCTTAGATACAGCCCTTCTGCCTGTGGTGAGATTAAAAAGAAGTGTGTTTACAGAGGATATTATGAAACAACCTATCTTATATAGGTCGTAGATAAACGATAAGACTGCTTTACCGAGAAAATCAAATATAGCCATTGTTGCATACGTAATACTTTAACAAGCTGTTGAAAAGTCTTCAACAGCCTTGATTACACTGATTTAAAAAAATGATTACACAGATATTTCAAGGGGTTTTAATCTGTGTAATCTTGTCTTTTATCTGTGTAATCAGAGGTTGTTGAGTTTTTCAACAAGCTCTTAAACAACAGGGGGCAGGGTTGGGGTCTGCCCCCATATCTTTGCATGATACCAGGATTAAAACCCTGCCCTTACCATCAAGAACGGACCTTTTAATTTAAAATCCACCTTATCATCGCCGTCTTCTACCTTTAAATCAAATACCCTGTAACCGCCGGATATAGTTACAAGTGGAATTGGTTCAAAATTTATAAGGGCCTCTCCATCTATCAGATGGTTGCCGTTGTATGCTATGCCTGTTACCTCTGCGCCAACAGTGAATAAGAACGGCAGGCCGATCTGCGCTCCAAGCCCAACAGTAGGAATAGGCGCTGTAACTGAATAAGATTTATCAATGCCGGGGGCATTAAGCCGTGCATCTATATCAAGCACCTTAACATCAAAGATAATGCCAATCTTGTTGCCCAGGGTGTCAATAATGTCATACCTGTATCCCAGCCTCTGATAGAGAATATCCAAGCTTGAGTCAACCTTTGTGCTGGCGCTATACGTTTTTCCTTGGAAATTTATAGACTGCGTTATGGTCTTGCTGCCATCCCATGAAAGCGGCATATAGGCATACCGCAGATGATGGCTGCCCAGATTCAGGTCAACCCTTGCCTCCCAAAAATTCTTTTTATCATCCATCCCAAGTGTGTCTACCAGATCAATCTCTGTGCCAACAAGACTCGCATCCGTCACCTTCACCTTGGAATCAAGGCTTGTAAACCAATACCTGCCCTCCACATGCACAATGGCCTCGGCATTTGAATACGCAAAAAGCGAGAGTGCGGAAACAACCATAAGCAATAAAATCTTCTTCATGCATACCTCCTTATTTGTTTTTTTACTTTACACCTTACACTGCACAAATAACAGATTCAATACTTCTAAAACCCCACCCGAACCATCACAAATGGCCCTTTCAGGGTGAAATCTATTTTATCATCCTTATTCTTTACCTGCACATCAAATACCCGATAGCCGCCAGAGATGCTTGCAAATGAAACCGGATTGAAATTGAGAGAAGCCTCCCCATCTACTAAATAATTTCCACCGCCGTATGCAACACCTGTAACTTCTGCACCAAGAGAAAATGAAAACGGCAAACCTATTTGTGCGCCGAATCCAATGGTCGGAAGAGGTATCGTAGCCGAGTAAGATTTGTCAACATCAATTGTTTTTGCCCTAAGATGGGCATCCACATCAAGCAATTTAACATCAAAGATGATGCCAAACTGATTATTGAGCCTATCAACAATATCATACCTGTATCCCAGCCTATGATATCGTATCTCTAAACTTGACTCTACATTCGCATCGGCGGTATATGTCTTTCCTGCAAAATTTATAGAATTGGTTATATTTTTCTGCCCTTCCCATAAGAGCGGCATATAACTGTATCTGAACTTATGGTTCCCGAGTTCAAGGCTTAATCTTGCTTCCCAAAAATTCTCTGTATCATCCACCCCCAGGGTATTTAATGCATCAACCTCTGAACCAATCGTGGCGCCCTCTGTCACCTGTATCTCTGAATCAAGCTTTGTAAACCAGTATCTGCCTTCCACATGGACAACAGCCTCAGCAGGCGAATAATATGCACTGAGCGACACAACAAAAACAGCAAACAGCAGCAAAAATCTTTTCATCCATCTACCCCCTTAAAACACAAGTTATGGGCAACAGGCTATAGGCAGTAAATTTAAGTTTTCCTACCTATTCCCATTGCCGCGCGCCTATCACCTCTTGCCTATTTTTGAAATCCTATATACCTCATTTTTACATTAAAGTCATCAAAATTTATGAGCTTCAAGCCCTTTTTCTTTGAAAGGCTGGCAGCAAGATAAACGGTCTCCTCAGGGTATTCCACGCTAAACTCGCCGAGGCCGTCTTCTTTTACGCCTGTTGCCCATGCTATGCCCTGGAGGAATTCTTTTATTGTAAGATTAATATTTACATCAGCGACACTATCTATCAATACCTTGACCTTCTTACTGTTTTCCTGAAGATGTTTGGTAATGGCATCCTGTATTTTTTGAGAAACCTTTTCTTTCAGATTATTGACCGCATCATAGGCAGCATCCTTTATAGTAGCGCCTGCACCCTTGTCCTGCTCAAAACCGCTGGCAATAATCTGCCTCGCTCCCTTCCCTTTTCCTGCAATAAGGCGGTAGGTAAGCCGCGCAGTAACTACATTGTAAGGAAGCTTCATTCCACCGCCGATATCTTTCCCTTCCTCGCCGGTAACCGTGGTATCTATCTTTCCGATAAGTATTACATTGGAGAGATATTTATAGACAAGCCCTCTGAGCGCCAAAAAACTATTAGACTTCATGGCCTGTTCTATCTGATTTATCGTTAAAGAATGCGGATCGCCGGCAACATCATAAACCTGATAACCTTGGGAGGCCATACTATTTACAATGCCTTCAACCAACGCATTTGACTCATCCACCTCTCCGTCCGGAAATTTTGCAGGCACAAAAACCGTGACTGATGTGTTTCTTGCAAGTTCAGCAATCGCCTCTTTTGCGCTGGACGGTACAACTGATGCGCTTATCCTCACCCAATAAATATCTGCCTTCTGGCCTTCTCCCTTTACCTGAAAATCACGGACACTGCCGCCAACCTTCTTCTTTATCGACTCATCCATTACAGCAGCATCCTGAACAATTGTCTGCGATTTTACTTCAACACCAACCGCCTTTTCTATTGCATCCCATTTAGCCCTGGCAATCGCCTCAAGTTTTGCAGACGGCACATCCCCTTCAACAATTGCCGCCTCCCCTGATGCCTCTACTGGCGCGTTCTTCTTGCCTTCCTGGGCAAGAGCGGGAACAGTTATAAAAATACAGAATAGTATTCCGGCAAATAATGGTCTTATAAACATGGTTTGCTCCGGCTGTAATGATTTGTCTGCATACAATTTAATCCCCCTTATTCCTCCTTTAGCAAAAGAGGATTCAGGGGGATTCGTCTGTTTATATTTGCAGACTCATGGAGACTAATCTCAAATTGCTCTTTCTCTTTCAGCAGTTATTTCAACACAAATACAACCTTAGCGCCTTCCAGAAAGTTTGCCTTCTGGTTGGAGGTAAATATATTGGCCGCATCATCACCGCTTACCTGAACATCAGTAAACTTTACTACCCCTGCTGCCTTGACTACAAGGGGGTTTTTAGCGCCCCTTTCGGAAAGCAGAGCCTTTGCCTTGCCCACATCATTTGTATAATCGCCTGCGCCGCGTTCAACAAGGATATTCTGGGCGATCTTGGTCGGGTCATAAAGGATTTCGCCGTTCTGTGCCAATATCCTGTTTATCAAGGCAGGCTTAAATGCATGCTCTTTTATATCCAGTATGAGCGCATCATACGGCTGCAACGGCTCAACAGGCAGCGCGGCAGGAGGCGCATATGCCGGAGCAGTCGGCTGCGGAAGTGTGGACAAAATCTGCGGCAAAAGCTGGCGTTTAATCCATCAGCGCCGTCAACCTTTATAGCAAGATAAACCACGGCAATGCCTGTAAGGGAATCGTACGCATCATAGATAATTTGAGCGCCCTTTATCATCCCCTCTACTGTGCTCCTTATCTGGTCTGATTCAAGCGCCATATCTTTGACGGTAGTCTGACCTGTTACTATTACGCCGTTTAACACCTCTGCCATATTCCTCTGCGCAACAACTGTTGCCGCCCTTTTGGCAGTAAGCATCTTTTCTCCAGGTGTAGCAGCATCTTTCCTAGGCAACCCTTCTCCCTTTATCACTAATCCACCTTTTATAAAGGCCTGCGTGATATTGGCAACCTCTTTAGGCGGCTGCTCTGCCATTGCAAGAACCGGCATCGCCAAAAACAGAAACGCAAATATAATTATAAACCTTTTCATAGAAACCTCCTTTTGAATACAGGTTGAGGTTAAGGTTGAGGTTGAGAAAAACCTATTATTTATCTTTCCTTAACCCTATTATTTATCTTTCCTTAACCTTGACCTCAACCTTGACCTGTTTTTAATATATATTCATCTTCTGCCTTAATACCCTTATAGCCAAAATCGCCTCAGCGCCATCAAGCAGGTCGTTTACCCTGAAATCTCCTGAAAGCTCAGGCTCCATAAGCCCCCTTGATGTCATATTCATTACCGCATTATACCAGGGGGCTGTAGGCAGCACATCAGGGAATGGCGACTTTTCCTGGCCAAAATATGCTGTAGCAATCTTTTCATCGCCTGTAAGTTTTACCAGCACATCCTCTAACACAAGGGCAAATTCCTTTCTTGTTACTCCGTTATCCGGCTTAAAGAGATTTGCCTTTGTTGTCTGGTCATATTGAGGTTCAAGCCCTCGAATGCCCCACTTCATCATAATGAGCGCTTCTTCCTTAAAGTGGTGGTTTAACACATCTGCTGGCGTGAATTCTGCCTTGAGTTTATCAATCTCGCTCTTTACCGGTACCCTTCCTGCAAACAGCTTATCTATCTTGAGCCATATCTCCCCTGTTTACAGACTCCCTCACAGCTATCTCCTTACCGACATCACCGAGGGTAATTCCGCCCATTGCCCGGACAATCTTATCAACCCTCTTCCATCCCTTGTCTGCCTTTTCATTCCATTTGCCTTCTTTCTTCATGTTGAGGACATCGCTGAATTTATCCCTCGCCTTTTGAAACTCTCTTGATTCAAGATAGGCAATGCCCATTAAATATGGCGCAGCCTCTTTGCCGTCATAATAGAGGAGCTTGCGCTCATCCACATTCAGCTTCATCGCATCCTTAAAGTGGTCTTCTACATCGCCCAACCAGTCTTTAAATCTTAAGGCTGTATCAACTCTCATGCCCGCAAGATGGTATGCAAACTTGTCCTCGGATGTACCTGCACGTTTCTTTGCATGTTTGAGATGTTCCATTGCCTTACCGGTATCTGTCTGACGATAGCCCGGCTCCTTCTGCGCCTTTGCCTTTTCAGCATTGATTATGGCCAGACCGCTGTGCGCAGGGCTATAGCTTTCATCGCAGTATAATGCCCTTTCAAACTTCGTCTCTGCATCCTGAGTTTTTCCCTGCTCCAGAAGCTCCATACCCCTCACATAATGATGGGGTGGATTATCCTCCGGCGTTGTGCATTTTGCAACATGCCTTGCGCAGCCGGCAGCAAGGGTGAGACCTAAAAACAACAACCAAACCACATTCAGTCTTTTCATATCTACACCTCCTTTTTAAAATATAGGTTGAGGTTTAGGCTGAGGTTAAGCAGAGACATTTTTTTGCTCAACCTTATCCTCAACCTCAACCTGCCTCTACTTTATCTCCCTTACAATATCCCCAGCCTGAAAACCAACACCTGATGATACTGTGCCTTCTGACACCTTTTCATTCTGATGACTTGTAAACATTACCTCGCCGATCTGTTTTTCTCTTTTGCCTATCACCTTGCCTGTATCCGGGTCTACCAGGTCTGCGCCCGGCCTATAAACAGCAAGCTTCACACCAGGCTCAAGTTTTGATTTGGTCCCACCCCTGAATATTATTGTCTTGCCCTCCACCATCAATACCTTACTCTGAAACGGCCTCCTATTTAACTCATTTATCATCTCACCCATGGCCTTGGTAAGCGCATCTCGCAAAGCGCCATCTCTCAGCCCCACATCAGTGCTTGACTTTGAACCAAAACCCAGCACGCCGCCTGTCTTTTTCCTGTATTCGCCCATACCCGACTTCTGTAAAAGCCTCTTGCCGGTAGCGATATCCACCAGGCCGTAGTCAACCTGAACCCTTGCCACCTGGGTCTTTGACTGGGCAACAAGTATATCTGACCCTTCCTCAACCTCTGAATATGCCGTAATAGAACCAGACACACGGAAATCAATGGCTTCAAAACCCTCTGCCGCATCTTTCTTGCCCTTCTTTACTGCGCCTGTCTGCTGGAGTTTAATCATCTCTTCCTGTTCCCTCATTTCATCTTCGGTAAGCATAATCGGCTCAAGACCTGCTGATTTTACCAGTGTTGCCAACGTATCCGTTGCCGGCTGCTCCAGCCCGGGCGTCCTTGTCTTATTCTTAAAGGTGATAATACCTATGGCATACTCAGGCCCTGTGTAGTTTAATCCGGCAGCCTCCAGCCTTTCACCCTCGCCTGTGAGCGTTGTATCCTTTTTCACCGCCCCTGTCATTGTCGGCGAGCAGCCATAAAAAACAGTGAACAGTGATAAGTAAACAGCTAAAAGCAAATGAAATAAATATTTTTTAAACTGTTTACTCCTGACTCCTGACTCCTGACTCCTGACTTCTTTTCTTTTCATTTTATACCCTCCTTTTTCAGTTTTATATTTACTATTACTTAGCCCTAAAATCAAGGATTCTGTTCCATCCCAAAAATAGACTTTTATTTTTGGGGAAACCTGCAAGTTGCCTGCCAGACGAGGCAGAGGCCATTTTTGCGACGAGCCCTCCCCCTGTCCCCCTCCGTGAGGGGGACAGGGGGAGGATACGGTGAGGAGCAAAAATGCGCCGATAACGAAGTATGGCAAGCATCCGCCTAAGGCGGACGCAGGGTTGTAAAATAGCGAGGTTTTTAATCGCTATTTTACGGTTCCATAAATATCTCCATCATATTAGCCGCCTTTCCATAACCCTGCGGCACTTCAAAAAGATTTCTTGGCGGGCTGCCAAGCCTGATATTTTTCAGCTCAACAACAGTCTTTGCGTCCTTATTCTCCATTTCAGCCCTTATTACAAATCTGTCAATATCCTTTGCCTCCCACAGATAACCTTCTTCTGTATTGCCGTCTTTATAGGTAATCTTCACCTGATATTTATCGCAAGGATGGCCGTCTATGGTCTCTGAACCAATCTTCTTTTTTTCTATCTTTGGCCTCTCACCATCCGCTTCTTCCTTAATAGTCAACTCCATGTATTTATTTTTTTCAGGATACAATATATAATCCAACTTAAGGTCAGGCCTTGTTATGAATACATTTTTGCCAAGGCCAGGCGGCATCTCTCCGCCCTTTGCCTTTAATGCCTTAGCCATATCAACTTCACTTCGGAATTTATCTCCAAGTTTTGCGATCCTTGAGTCAAATATCATCTTGTCATTATTTGACTTCATGACAGAGGTCATAATCATGAGTGCTGTAAAATCCCGTTTGCCGAACTCAAAATAGCCTGGCACGCTAAACTCAGGCATTTTAGGCTCTGGTAGAATTCCAGGCAATGGCTGGACAGCAGCAACAGTTCCTCCGCACCGCTCTGAACCAGGGCCGACAGGAAGGGTGTCTATTATCCGCTCTATCATTACATTTGATTCCCTCTCCAAAAACGTGCCTGTAGCCTTTTTAATTGCCTTTTCTGCAAGACCGGCTGCAAGGGCGCCCATAAACCCATACTGTTGGCCCATAGCCTCTGCAGGCGGAAGGTCGTGCCACTCTGATAGGCCGCTGTAAACAGCAGCATCCGTCTTTTCTCTTTTATCCTGCGCCTTGCTTAAACCAGAGGCCACATCAGCCACTGCACCTGCATTACCTTTAGTCATCCTTGTTTCACTCTTAACCCCTTGCCCCTTTCCCCACATAACCTGTCCGGTTTTTGCGTCAATGAGCTTGAAACCAGCCCTGGCCCTTCTTATATTCAAAACCCCTGTGGTCTTTTCTTCAAAATTATATAAATCTCCGTATACCACGCCGTCAACCCCAAGCATTTTCCCCAATTCCTGAGGATTTGTCATATCAAGCTGGCTGCCGAGGGTGATACCCATTTCGTCCTTGAGTATCTGATTTACTTCCTGGATAGGTTTGAAAATATAACATCTTTCAGTTAATTTATTTGCAAATATCTCTCTTACTGTCTCTGGCCCTTCAACATCATTTGTATGGTTAGCCATAGGAAGCACTGCCACAGTTTTTATCGGGTTCGCAGGGTTAGGCTGAACATAGTGCCGTGGTAGAGCGCAACCGTAAAAAACAGTAAACAGTAGTAAAAATAAAAAATGAATCGGGGAATCGGAGAATCGGGGAATCGGGGAGTAGTTTTCTCCGTTTCTCCGTTTCTCCGTTTCTCCGTTTCTCTTGACCCCTGACTCCTTACTCATAACTCGCTCCATACACTCACCCCTTTCTATTTACAATTGCCAATGCGGCGCCCTTTTATATGCTGCACCATCTGCATTGAGCCATGGCTTGAGCTTTTGCCCTGCACCTGCACCTTCATCGTCGCCTCATAGCTGTCGCCTTTGTAGATAATCTCTCCTGTGCCGCTCGCAGCGTCTTTTCCCTTGCACTGCATAGACCATGTTGCCTTATTGCCGGATAATTTATAATCTGTAACTTTGCAGTCTTCATTGCTCTTTGGAACAGTATTCTTATTGTCTTCCAATTCCTTCTTGGTATAACAATGGGTCTGCTTTATCGGCTGGCCGCCAAAAGGCATGCCTGCAGGCATCCCCGGCATCTCCATAGTTATTGTAATTTCCCATAGGCCGTCATGCACATTCGGCCCTGCGGCAAAAACAACTACAGAAAAAGCAAATATACTGAGGCAAAAAAACAGACCTGCCTTTTTCATAATCTCACCTCTTATCTTATTTTTTCTCTACAAAGGTATTTGATACATCTACCTTAGCTCCGCCGAGTATAACGATTCCCCTGTTATTTATCAATGAATTATCGGTGACAACGTTCCTGTACCACTGCTCCCTCCGCACCTCTGATTTATCATCCGGTGGAGAGTAGTAAACACCTTCCTTTTCATTGTGCGTGTAGTAGTAGATAGTAGCGCCAAGCTGAAGTTCTGATGCTGTCGCCCGCCTGATAGTTTTGAAAAATTTGCCCCATTTTTTGCTGCCGTCATTATACATTAAAAACTCTGCCTCATTATTTGTCTTGGTAGGCTGCGTAACCATTTTACCTACATATCCCCACTTATAATTAGGAAAAGCGCCGTCAAATACGATATATTCGTCTGCCTCAAAAAGAGAGACAGCCTGAGATTCAGAAACTGGCTGCTGCGCCGGGGCTGTTGAAGATGACGGCGCCTCTGTTGCCTTTGCAGGCGGCGCTATCGCCCCTCCAAAAGTTATCTCAATAGTGTTCGTTGTTGCGCCTGTCACCTTTAATTTCGGTATATCGGCAAATTTCTTTTTTGCAATCTCATCTGCCAATTGCTGGGCATTGCCTTTGTAATCCACTTCAATTAAGGCTGCTCCACCCTCCATGCTCCTTTGATAAATTGCATTAATACCCCTTATCTGCGTCTTTATGGCATCCTTAAAG
>Ga0209642_10001693_pt1 | contig 14759 bp, 8 predicted proteins | sample RifCSP19_2_FD_184025 | JGI IMG/M metagenome (GOLD analysis project Ga0209642, IMG submission 184025) | Soil microbial communities from Rifle, Colorado - Rifle CSP2_sed 19_2 (SPAdes) (version 2) | ecosystem: Environmental > Terrestrial > Deep subsurface > Rock core/Sediment | place: Rifle... | reverse complement strand
GCGAGGGCGCGGCTTGATGGTCGCCGCCGAGTTCACGGACCCGCAGGGCGAGCCGTGGACCGAGCGGGCCAAGGCCGTCGTCCTGGCAGCTTATAAGGAGGGGCTGTTGCTTCTCACATGCGGCACATACGACAACGTCGTCCGGGTCATCCCGCCGCTCGTGGTGAATGCCAGCCAAGTCGAGGAAGGACTCGAGAGAATCGAGGCGGCGCTGGAGAGCGTTCACTGACGGCGGCGCCGCACGCCGAATGCCGTTTACAAGGGGAAACGGCATTCGGCGTGCGGCGCCAGCAATTCCCATTCTCCTTACCTGGGTTGCAAATAAGGTGTATGGAAAGTATAATACTTCCAAAACACCCTAATGATGGCTTGGCCTTCCCATGGACTTCGTCGATCGCGAGAGAGAACTGAAACTGCTGGACGACTTGTACCAGCGCAAAGGCGCACAGTTCCTGGTGCTCTACGGGCGACGCCGCATCGGGAAAACGCGGCTCATCACAACTTGGTTGGGCCGTCTGGAGAAACAGCAGCGCTCTGTCGGCCGGCCCACCAAGCATCTCTACTGGATGGCTGCCCAGACATCGGCCACCAATCAGCTTCGCTCTTTTTCGCAGGCAGTACTTCAGTTCCTCAATCCCGGCGCTCGGATCGACCCCACTTTCAGCTACGCAACGTGGGAGGCGGCCTTTTCCGAAGTCTGCAAGGCGGCTTCGGGCGGCCGATTGGTGCTGGTGCTGGACGAGTTCACCTACGTGATCCAGGCTGACACTCAAGTTCCAAGCCTGCTGCAACGGGCGTGGGACCACGAACTTCGAGATCAATCCGAGGTGTTCCTGATCTTGACCGGCTCCTTAGCCGGGATGATCCAGCGCCATGTCTTGGACTACCAGGCGCCACTCTATGGACGGGCGACGGCTCGCATTCGCCTGCAGCCGCTCTCCTTCGGGGCAATGGCCGACCTCTTTCCGCGCTATCGGGTCGACCAACGGCTTGCCGTCTATGCCATCACCGGGGGCGTGCCGGCGTACGTCGAGCTGGTCAACGGACAGTTGACGATCACCCAAAACCTGAAGCAGCGCCTCGTCACCCCGGCCAATGTGATGCTGGGAGATGCGGCCTTCTTGCTCCACGAGCAACTCGACGAACCGCGCAACTATATGGCCATCATCGAAACCATCGCCGCCGGATCTCATGCCTTGTCGGAAATCGCGCTGCAGGCCGGCATCGAGCGCGGCAACATCATCAAGTACCTGGGCGTGCTCCAGGAACTCGGCTATGTCGAACGCCGCGTTTCGGCCATCGTCCGGCGACCCGAGAGGAGCCGCAAGGGTCGCTACGTGCTGGTGGACCCGTACTTGCACTTCTACTTCCGTTTCCTCGCCCCTCATCTCAGCTTCATCGAGCGGGGCATGACCGAGCCGACGATCAACCTCCTGCGGGACCACCTGACCGACTTCATCGGGACGCACACCTTTTTGAGGAGCTTTTTTGAGTGGGTTGCCGTTCAAGCCGACTCGGGCGCGTTGCCCTTCTTGCCAGAACGGATTGGAAGCATCTGGTCGAGAGAGGTCCAGGTGGACGTGGCCGCCGTCAATTGGCGCAGCAAGGATATCCTGCTCGGAGAATGCAAATGGGGCGCCTCCAACGTAGGCCAGGAGGTCTTGCGGGCTCTGGTGGACAAGACGGCTGGAGCCGTACCCGGCGAGGACTGGCAAGTGCACTATGCCCTCTTCGCTCGGCGGGGTTTCACGCCGGCGGCCATGGCCAGAGCAAGACGTCTCAAGGCCCACTTGGTGACGCTGGATCAGATCGAGGCCGACTTGCGAGAATGGATGAAAAAGGGAGCATAGGTTCTGTGAGCCCGCTCCCGGGATGCCGAGGTGTGCAGGGGGATGCAGGTGCGCTGCGCGCAGTGGCCGTTGGCGGAATGGGTCACAAGCTGGTCCAGTCGGCCACCCCTCGGAGGTCAATCCTGTTTCTTTCTAAGGCTCCCATACGCTGCGGCGGCGTAATAGTCCCTGGGGCTAGCCAGGCAGCCTCGCTCGTTGCCGAACGAAGCAAGCGCTCATGCGCCATTGCGGAGGTGGGTGGTGCCCCCTGGCGGGGGTGCTTCGCGAGGGGTCCGGGGGAAGGGGGAGCGGTAGGGGCGTTCAATTGAACGCCCGTACAGCCCGCACTCCTGCCCCCGAGGGAATCGCGATCCGACGACAGGAAGGCGGTTGACCAGAAGCGAACGGTAACCCCGCGAGCGAGGGCGGTGCTCGGAGACTTCAGGCTGATGCGTATGGGAGGGTACCATGGAATACAAGCTCTTTATCGACGGGCAGTGGGCCGATGGCGGCCCGCTGCTCGAGGTGACCAACAAGTACAGCGGGGAGGTCTTCGCTGCGCTGCCCCAGGCGCGTCGTGAAGACGTGGACGCGGCCCTCGCCGCGGCGCAGCGCGCCGCGCCGATCATGGCCGAGATGCCGGCGCACAAGCGCTCGGCGATCCTGGCGCGCGCCGCACAGTGTATCCTGGAGCGCCGCGAGGAGTTCGCCCGTACCATCGCCGCCGAGGCGGGCAAGGCGCTCAAGTACGCCCGCATCGAGGTCGAGCGCGGCGCCAGCACCTTCACCTTCGCCGCCGAGGAGGCCAAACGCCTGCACGGCGAGACCGTGCCCCTCGACGCCTCGCCGGCCGGGGAGGGATTCTTCGGTTTCTACCTGCGCCGCCCGGTCGGTGTGATCGTCGCCATCTCCCCCTTCAACTTCCCGCTCAACCTCGTGGCGCACAAGGTGGCGCCGGCGCTGGCGGCGGGCAACACCATCGTCTTGAAACCAGCTAGCACGACCCCGATCACCGCCGTCATGCTGTGCCAGGCGCTGCAAGAAGCCGGCCTGCCGCCGGGGGCGCTCAACCTGATCGTCGGGCCGGGCGGAACGGTGGGCGAGTGGCTGGTCAGCGATCCGCGCGTCGCCAAGGTCACGCTGACGGGCAGCAAGGCGGTGGGCAAGCGCATCACCGAGCTGGCCGGGATCAAGAAAGTGACGCTGGAGCTAGGCAACACCTCCCCGGTGATCATCGCCCCAGACGCAGATCTGGCCTACGCCGCCAAGCGCTGCGCCATCGGCGCATACTACAATTCGGGCCAGGTATGCATCTCGGTGCAGCGCATCTACAGCCAAAGGCCGGTCTACGAACGTTTCACCGAGCACTTCGTCGCGGCCAGCCGAGCGATGGTGGTGGGTGATCCGCTCGATGAGCGCGTCGACGTCGGCCCGATGATCGAAGAGCGCGAAGCGCTGCGCATCGAGGGCTGGGTGCAGGAGGCGCAGAAGGGCGGGGCGCAGGTGCTGACCGGCGGCGTGCGTCAGGGCCCGATCTACCATCCGACGGTGCTGACCGAGGTCACGCCCGAGATGAAAGTGGTCGCCGAGGAGGCCTTCGCACCCGTGGCTTCGGTCATCGCCAGCGCCGACTTTGAGGAGGCGCTGCGTCAGGCCGATTCCACGGACTACGGCTTGCAGGTGGCGGTGTTCACCAACGACTTGCAGCGCGTCTTCCGCGCCGTGCGGCGGCTGAACTTCGGCGGCGTGATCGTCAACGACTCGCCCGCCTTCCGCACCGACCACATGCCCTATGGCGGCAACCGCCAGAGCGGGCTGGGGCGCGAGGGCGTGCGCTTCGCCATGGAGGAGATGACGAACATCCAGATGGTGGCCATCCGCAGCGGCGTCTGAGGCCGGCGCACGTCGTCGACTCGAAGGAGTAGCCCCCTGAACGCTCCGCGCTTTTTCTGGCGCCTGATCCGGGTGGGACCACGCATCGCCTACGCCCTCGGACTGGGCCGCTTCCTGGGTCGTTTCGTCCTGCTCCTTACCACCGTTGGCCGCAAGTCAGGGCGGCGGCGAGTGACGCCCCTTGCGTATGATGAGCTGGACGGGACCTACTACGTCGCCTCGGCCCGCGGCGCCGGCGCCGACTGGTTGCGCAATATCCAGGCCGATCCGAGTGTTCACGTCCGTGTAGGCGGCCGCCAATGGGACGGACGCGCGGAAGTCGTCACCGACCCGCTCAGGATCGCCGACTACCTTCAGCGCCAGTTGGAACGTAACCCATGGCTGTTCGGAGCGATCCTGCGCTCTGAAGGCCTTCCCTCGAGACCTAGCCGTCAGGATCTCGAACGGCTCGCTCCCAAGCGCCCGATGGTCGCCATCCGGCCGGTGCAAAGGAGCTAGCTCGAAGGCGCTCCGCCGCGCACGGTAGCTCGACACGCAAGGCAACAGAACGCTCTGCGTACGCTTGCCGCCCGCAGATCTCCGCGCACTTGCCACGGCCCAAAAATGGGCTTACGGTTCTTCGCCCACATTCCGCTCTTCGGAAGGAGGCAGAAGCATGAGCATGGTCATTCTCTTGGCGCTAACCGTCGTTTCCGGCGCAGCGATCACCCTGCAAGGTCAGTTCATGGGTCTCATGGACCGCGCCCTGGGCACGCGCGAGAGCGTGTTCCTAACCTATGGCAGCGGGGGGCTGATCGCCACGCTGCTGATCCTCGCCGCTCGAGGCGGCAACCTGCGGGCAGCGGGCGGCGTACCTTGGTACGCCTTCACCGCCGGCCTGCTGGGGTTGGTCATCGTCAGCACGATCGGCTACGTCGTGCCTCGGCTGGGAGTCGCCAAGGCGTTCACCCTGATCGTCGCCTCGCAGTTTCTGCTCGCGACCCTGATCGACCACTTCGGATTATTCGGAGCGGCGGTCCGCCCGATCGACTTCACGCGCACGCTCGGCCTCGCCGTCATGCTGGCCGGACTGTGGCTGGTCGTGCGCTAGTCGCGTCGGGAGGCTCATGGGGTGCTGTGCGCGGGGCCTGGGGGCAGGAGGGATCGGTAGGGGCGTTCCATGGAACGCCCGTTCATCCCGCTTCTGGAGCCGGGCGAAAAGCGTGTGCGGGGGGATCCTTGATCCGCGCGCCATGAGGCCTTGGGATTGGGCGATCGGCAGGGCGCCCATGGCGTTCGGCCGATAATGATGCATAATAGCCGGGCGTCATCTTCGACCTCGGCTTCGTCCCCATTGCAGCATGCATCGCAACCCGAGGAGGGCCATGGAGCGAGCACCCGCCCGCCGTGAAGACCATCCAAGTAGTGGATGGCTTCTCTGCGCCTGCGGCTCCCCACGGCGCGCAAGCGGGCGGAGAAGGAGATGATCCGGGGGCGGAGGGTGGGGAGGCATGCGAGGTTTCGGAGGCAGACGATCGATGACTGGCTCAGCCGGTCTCCACCAAGTGCGCCGGGCGAAAGTGCTCAATGAGATACCGATCGGGGGGAAGCCCAGTCACGTGCGGACGTAAGAGAACCTCATGAGCAGACTCGAAGACCTCCGCCCGAACGCATCCATGCCTCTTAGCATTGTCCTTGCAGGAAGGACTACAATGGTGTATCTTGTCCTTATGACAAGGACAACCCGTGAATGATCTGTTTCGCCTGAAGCTAGCGGAGGCTCTCACTGCTCCGCCCCCAGTGCTCACCCGCCGCGATGTGCGCCTTCCCGCCGTCCCGGGCAAGGCGCTGGCCGTCATCGGCGTCCGTCGAAGCGGCAAGACCACTTACCTCTGGCAGTGCCTCACCGAACGAATGTCAGCCGGCACGGCTAGAGAAGCCCTGATCATGCTCGGCCTCGAAGACGATCGGCTGGCGGGCCTCCAAGCCGCCGACCTCTCCTGGCTGGTCGAGGAGTATTTCCGCCAGTTCCCATCACGACGCGGGGACCGGAGCGTGACCTTTTTCCTGGATGAGATCCAGACCGTCCCGGGGTGGGAGACTTTCGCTCGACGGTTGATCGATGTAGAGAAGGTCGGCCTGTTCCTTTCGGGATCTTCGGCGCGTCTGCTCAGCCGCGAGATTGCCACAAGCATGCGCGGCCGGGCCCTGGAAGTGCTTATCCATCCCTTCAGCTTCCGCGAGGCGCTTCGGCACGCCGGCGCGGAGCCGAAGGGCGCTTGGAATCGACTCCCTGCGCCCATTCGCTCCGACCTGGACCACTGGCTGCGGCGCTATCTGGTTGTAGGAGGGTTCCCCGAGGCCCAAGGGCTCGACGACCGGGATCGGATTCTGTTGCTGCGAAGCTACGTCGATGTGGTCGTTCTGCGCGACGTCATCGACCGCCACGCCGTCTCCAATCCCTTGGCCCTGCGCTGGTTGCAGCGCCATCTGCTGGCCAATCCTGCCGGGCAGTTCAGCGTGCAGAAGTTCCACGATGCTCTTCGATCGCAGGGCGTCCCGGTGAGCAAAGATACGCTCTACGCCTATCTGGCGCACCTGGAAGACGCTTTCCTGATCCGCTCCGTCTCGTTGCACACCGCCTCGGAGCGGCAGCGAATGGTCAATCCCCGCAAGGCATATCCGGTGGATGCGGGCCTGATTCCGGTCTACGAGCGATCAGGCCGCCCCAACTTGGGCCACGCCCTGGAGACCACGGTCTTCCTGGAGTTGGAGCGCCGCGGCTACGAGGCAGGCTACGTCCGAACCGCCGAAGGATACGAGGTAGATTTCCTGGCTACGGCGCCCGGCCTGCGGCCGCTGCTGATCCAGGTCTCCACCGACGTCCATGACCCAGACACCTACGAACGTGAGGTTCGATCTCTCGTTGCAGCCTCGGAGAAACACAAGCAGGCCAGTGCGCTTCTGCTCACACTTGAATCCACGCCTCCGCGGGCGGCTTTGCCCCCGCCGCTAGAATGGCAGTGGGTTGGAGAGTGGCTCCTTTCTGAGCCGTCCGGGTGAGGCTGCGGGTCTCTGTCGGGAATGAGATCGAAGTCGAGCTCAAAACGGTCGGGACTTGTGGCCAGGTTCCTCGGGCATGGACCGCGCCATCGGCGCCCGCGAGAGCGTGTTCCTGACCTACGCATCCGGCGGGCTGATCGCCACGCTGCTGATCCTTGCCGCACGTGGCGGCAACCTGCGGGCAGCTGCCGGCGTGCCATGGTATGCCTTCACGGCAGGCCTGCTGGGGTTGGTTATCGTCGTCTCGATCGGCTACGTCGTACCTCGGTTGGGAGTCGCCAAGGCGTTCACCCTGATCGTCGCCTCGCAATTCCTTCTCGCGACCTTGATCGACCACTTCGGTTGGTTTGGAGCAGAGGTTCGCCCGATCGACTTCACGCGAACGCTCGGCCTTGCCGTCATGTTGGGTGGGCTGTGGCTGGTCGTGCGCTAGTCGCGTCGGGAGGCCCATGGGGTGCTGTGCGCGGGGCCTAGGGGCAGGAGGGAGCGGTAGGGGCGTTTCCATGGAACGCCCGTTCATCCCGCTTCTGGAGCCGGGCGAAAAGCGTGTCCCGGGGGATTCTTGATCGGCGCGCCGTGGGGCCTGGGATTGGGTAATCCGTGGGGTGTTTATGGCGTCAGACCAGTAATGATGGATAATAGCCGGGCGTCATCTTCGACCTCCGCATCGTCCCCATCGCAGCGCGCATCGCAACCCGAGGAGGGCCATGAAGGAGCACCTGCCCGCCGTGAAGACTATCCAAGGAGTGGCGGCATCTCTGCGCCTCTCCCTCTCCGCGGCGCGCAAGCGGGCGGAGAAAGGAAAGATCCGGGGGCAGAAGGTGGGGAGGCGGAGGAGGTTTCGCAAAGAGAGCATCGAGAAGTGGTTGTCTCGGGTGAGAGCCGTATCAATGGGGGAGGGTGGTACGACCTCATCCGAGTTCGTGTCCTCGGATCCTGAAAGCCCCTAGTCGAGGGGGCAGCCTATGGATGTATTCGCCCTTCGTGACAGCCTAATCCACGACTACCGTGCATATGTCTCGGGGTTCATCAACATCCGGGATGAGCGCATCCGCAGCCACGTGGAGAAGGAGCTCTCTGAGGGACTTCTTTGGCCTGAACCGCTCATACAGTTGAACCCCGCCTTCGAGCCAGGAGCCTCGATCGACGAGTTCGTGGATGAAGGCGTGCTGGAAGAGCAGTGTCGGCGGATCTTCAGGTTCAAGGCCGATGCCCATGATGTCGGACGACCCCTCAGGATGCACAAGCATCAGGACGAAGCCATTCGCATTGCTCGCGGAGGCCACAACTACGTTCTGACGACAGGCACCGGATCAGGAAAGAGTCTGGCTTACATCATTCCAATCGTGGATACCATCCTTCGGCTCGGTGGGGGCAAGGGGACGAAGGCGATAGTCGTCTATCCCATGAACGCCCTCGCCAACAGCCAAATGGGCGAACTTGAGAAGTTCGTGCAGTACGGGTATCCGGACGGCAAAGGCCCGGTCACATTCGAGAGGTACACGGGGCAGGAGTCCGACGAAGAGAAAGGCCGGATTATGGCGAACCCCCCCGACATCCTGCTCACGAACTACATGATGCTGGAGTTGATTCTCACCCGGCCGCAGGAGCGGAGGACACTCGTCCACGCTGCGATGGGATTGCGATTCTTTGTGCTTGATGAGTTGCACACCTACCGCGGCCGACAAGGCGCAGACGTGGCGATGCTTGTGCGGCGGGTCCGAGACGCCCTCGACGCTGGTCGCATGCAGTGTGTGGGCACGTCGGCCACCCTAGCCGGATCAGGATCACCTCAAGGGCAGCGCGAAGAGGTTGCCGCGGTTGCGTCGCAGATCTTCGGTGCTCGGGTGGATCCAGCTCATGTGATTGGAGAAACGCTTGCGCGGGTCACCAAAGAGCCGGACGTTCAATCCTCCTCGTATGTAGAGGCGCTGCGAGATCATATCGACGACCCAGAGAGCCAGCCCCCTACCCAGTTTGAGACGTTCTGCGCCCACCCACTTTCCTCCTGGATCGAGTCGGCTTTCGGCCTGATGCGGGACCCCTCAGATGCAAGGCTTGTGCGTGCAAAGCCTAGAGGTATCCGCGGGGAAAACGGAGTAGCGAGGGAGCTCGCTCTTCTTACACGGTCAACGGAAGATGCTTGCGCGCGTGCAATCGAGCGATGGCTTTTGGGCGGCTATCAAGCCGAACCAAACCCCGATACGCAAGGTCCTGCATTCGCCTTTCGCCTACACCAGTTCATCAGCCGAGGCGACACCGTCTACGCATCACTCGAACCCGAACTGAACCGTGTCATCACGGTACGAGGGCAGCAATTCGTTCCTGGCGATCGCGAACGAGTTCTTGTGCCGCTGGCGTTCTGCCGGGAGTGCGGTCAGGAGTACTACGTCATACGAATGACTGGTGAGGGCGCGGACACCGGCCGGTCGGTTGGGCCGAGGGAACTTTCAGACCAGCATGAGAGCGAAGAGGGACTGCCCGGATACCTATACCTGCGCCAGGACGAGCCGTGGCGCGAAGATCCTGAAGTCTTGTTCGAGAAGGTGCCGGATGAGTGGCTCGAGGAGCACAACGGCGCCGTCCGCGTTCGGCCGGTTCGGCGGAAAGATCTTCCCAGGCTCCTCCGCTTCAACGGCCTTGGTGAAGAGGATCCGGACGGCATCGAAGCCGCCTACCTCTCCGCGCCTTTCCGCTTCTGCCTGCAATGCGGCGTATCGTATGAATTTCGCCAACGGTCCGACTTCGCCAAGTTGGCTGCCCTGGGGTCGGAAGGCCGGAGCACAGCAACGACGATCCTGACACTCTCGGCAATCCGCAAACTGCGCGAGGACACGTCCCTGAAGGCCGAGGCAAGGAAGCTGCTGAGCTTCACGGACAATCGGCAGGATGCGGCCCTACAGGCCGGCCACTTCAATGACTTCGTGGAAGTGGGCGTTCTCCGCTCGGCGCTCTATCGGGCTGTGCGCACGGCGGCCGAGCAGGGCGTAGAGCACGAGGCACTCACGCAGCGCGTCTTCGATGCGCTGGACTTACCTTTCCATCTCTACGCGGCCGACCCTGCAGTGAAGTTCTCCCAGAAGCAAGAAACTGGTCGTGCTCTACGGGAGGTGCTCGGCTACCGGCTCTACCATGATTTGCAGCGGGGATGGCGCATTACCTCTCCAAACCTGGAGCAGTGCGGGCTGCTTGAGCTGCGATACAAGTCTCTGGACGAGCTTTGTGCAGCAGAGGAAGAGTGGGCCGATAGGCTTTCGGCTCTTGTGACCGCCACGCCCGATGTCCGCATGAGAGTAGCGAAGGTCCTCCTGGATTTCATGCGGCGAGAGCTAGCGATCAAAGTTAGCTATCTCGACGTTCTGCAGCAAGAGCAGATCAAACAACTGAGCGACCAGCGCCTGATTGCGCCCTGGGGCATCGACGAGAACGAGACCATGGAGCACGCCTCGATCCTCTTCCCTCGATCCAGGCGCGACCATGACTATGCCGGGAATGTGTATCTCTCTGCTCGGGGCGGCTTCGGCCAGCTGCTGCGCCGCCGAGCGACCTTTCCGAATCTCATTGGCCCGCTCAGTATGGAGGAGACAGGACTTCTGATCGAGCAGCTGCTTCATGTGTTGAGTGTCGCAGGCTTGGTAGAGCAGGTCTCGAAGCTTGATGGGGAGGAGGATGTTCCGGGATATCAGCTCCCGGCGTCAGCCATGGTATGGCACGTAGGGAATGGGAAACGGGCGTTGGGCGATCCTATCCGGATCCCGCGCGAGCCGGAGATGGGGCGTCGTACCAATCCCTTCTTCCTGGAGTTTTACCAAGAAACGGCCTTCCATCTCGTGGGCATCGAAGCCCGCGAACACACAGCCCAAGTATCCAATGAGGAACGAGAAGAGCGGGAGAAGCGATTCCGGAGCGCGGCGCTTCCGATTCTCTTCTGCTCGCCCACCATGGAGCTCGGGGTGGACATCGCCGAGCTAAATGTGGTGAACATGCGCAATATCCCGCCAACACCGGCCAACTACGCCCAGCGCAGCGGCCGTGCCGGGCGCAGTGGACAGCCCGCACTAGTCTTTTCCTACTCTTCTGTGGGTAGTCCTCATGACCAGTACTTCTTCAAGCGGCCTTCGTTAATGGTGGCCGGCTCGGTGACGCCCCCGCGGCTGGATCTCGCTAACGAGGACCTCATCCGTGCCCACATCCACGCCATCTGGCTTGCTGAGACCGGCGTTTACCTGGGGTCGTCGCTCAAGGACATTCTCGACGTGGCGACCGACACCCCGACGCTTGAGATGCAGGAAGCAGTCAAGACGGATCTTGCTTCGGAGTCCGCTTTGGCACGAGCCAGAGAGCGGGCGACCCGACATCTGGACGAGCTTAGCCCCGAATTCAAGGAAGCAGACTGGTATAGCGATCACTGGCTGGATGAAGTCTTAGACCAGAGGAGTCTCCGTTTCGAGCAAGCGTGTGACCGGTGGCGCAGCCTCTATCGGGCGGCGCTTCGACAGCAGGAGATCCAGAACAAGGTTATCAAGAACGCCTCCAGAAGTCAGCAGGACAAGCTCGAGGCAGCGAGGCTTCGCCGAGAGGCCGAGTCGCAGATGGAGCTATTGACCGAAACCAAGAATATCGCCCAATCGGACTTCTACAGCTATCGGTATTTTGCTGCTGAGGGGTTTCTGCCCGGATACAACTTCCCTCGCCTTCCATTGTCGGCCTACATTCCTGGCCGGCGCCAACGTACAGGACGCGACGAATACCTCTCCCGACCTCGCTTCCTTTCTATCTCAGAGTTTGGTCCACGCGCCGTCGTTTATCACGAGGGTTCTCGGTACATTATCCACAAGGTGATTCTTAGTTTCGAGGAGGGCGAGGAGGAGATCGCCACCCAGAGAGCGAAGCAGTGCGGAAGTTGCGGTTATCTGCACCCCATCGTCAACGGCGACGGACCAGACCTGTGTGAGCGATGCCATACTCCGCTCGACGCACCTCTCACCAGCCTCTTTCGCCTGCGGAATGTCTCGACCCGCCGGCGAGAGCGCATCAGTTCAGACGAGGAAGAGCGCGTCCGCATGGGTTTCGAGGTGCAAACCGGTGTTAGGTTCGCGGAGATCGGTGGGCAGCCGTCGTACCGTGTCGCTTCGGCCGAGTTCAATGGGCACAAGGTCGCGACCCTTACGTATGGCCAGTCGGCCACTCTCTGGCGGATCAACCTAGGGTGGCGGCGGCGGAAGGAGCCTAACCGATTCGGGTTCGTCCTGGATACAGAGAGAGGTTATTGGGCGAAGAACGATCTCGAAACGGAGGGTGAGCCCGACGATCCTCTTTCGGGCCGGACACGTCGGGTGATCCCGTACGTCGAAGACCGGCGAAACTGTCTGATCTTCGAGCTCCGCGAGGCGCACGACCCGGAGCTGATTGCCTCCCTACAAGCGGCGCTCAAGACTGCTATCCAAGCCCGTTACCAGCTCGAAGACAACGAACTTGCGGCCGAGCCACTGCCGACCGCCGACAAACGCCGATCCATCCTCTTCTATGAGGCGGCGGAGGGCGGAGCAGGGGTGCTCAGGCGGCTGCTCGATGACGTAGACGCACTGGGCGAAATCTCTCGCCTCGCCCTGGATATCTGCCACTTCGACCCGGCGACCGGGGACGACCTTCACCGCGCGCCCACAGCCAAAGAAGATTGCGAGGCGGCCTGCTATGACTGCCTCATGAGCTACACCAATCAGAGGGACCACCAGTATCTCGACCGACACCTAGTCAAGGACTTCTTGCTAGAACTGGCCGGTTCAGAGGTCCAGGCTGCGCCGGCACCTATCCCCCGGGCAGAGCACTACCAACGCCTGGTCAACCTTTGCGGATCTGACCTCGAGAGGAAGTGGCTGGCGCTGCTGGAGGAGAACAACCTGCGCCTGCCCACCGATGCCCAGATTCTGATTGAGGCGTGCAAAACACGGCCGGACTTTCTCTATCGAGACCATCAGACAGCCATCTACATCGATGGCCCTCATCACCAGTATGCGGAGCGCGCGGCGCGGGACAAGGCACAGACGGAAGCGATGGAGGATCTCGGTTATACGGTCGTCCGCTTCACCGCCGAGGAGGATTGGATAGCAAGAATCGGCCAGTACGCGGGCGTGTTTGGGAGCCTCACATGACCTTCGCTTCAGGTGCACTCGTCCGTGCGCGCGGGCGCGAGTGGGTAGTTCTACCCGAATCAGATGACGAGTTCTTGCTTCTGCGCCCGCTGGGCGGCACAGAAGAGGAGATCGCCGGGGTTCATCTTGCTCTCGAGAAAGTAGAGCCAGCGACCTTCGGCCTCCCTGATCCCGCCCTCGTGGGGGACTACCGCTCGGCCAAGCTCCTCCGCAGTGCGGTGCGTCTAGGTTTCCGCTCAAGCGCTGGGCCGTTCCGGTCCTTCGGCAATCTGGCCGTGGAGCCGCGCCCCTATCAGATCGTCCCGCTGCTCATCGCCCTGAAACTCGACCCGGTCCGTTTGTTGATTGCCGATGACGTTGGCATCGGGAAGACGATCGAGGCGTCGCTCATCGCCCGCGAGCTCCTCGATCGCGGCGAGGTGGATCGTCTGGCTGTGCTGTGCCCGCCGCCACTCGCCGAGCAGTGGCAAGGGGAGCTGGCCAGCAAGTTCAACATCAGGGCGGAGCTCGTCCTACCCGGGACCGCGGCCCGGTTGGAGAGAGGAACCAGCCTGGGCCAGTCGCTCTTTGATTTCCATCCACATGTGATTGTGTCGACCGATTACATCAAGTCGGATAGGCGGAGGGAGGAGTTCCTGCGTACGGCTCCTGAGCTGGTCATTGTTGACGAAGCTCACACGTGTGCATTCGGACAGGTTGGCCGTGGCCGACACCAGCGATTCCAGTTGATCTCAGGGCTAGCTCAGAATCCCAAACGCCACATGATCCTGGTCACGGCCACGCCCCACAGCGGCAACGAGCAGGCATTCCGGTCCCTGCTGACCTTCCTCGATGCGTCGTTCGCCGAGCTCCCCGAGGACCTTTCTGGGCCGGAGAAGCTCCAACACCGGCGACGGCTGGCCGACCACTTCATCCAGCGCAGGCGGGCTGACATTCGGGCGTACCTCGATGCCGAGACGAAGTTCCCGGATCGCGAAGAGAAAGAAGAATCATATCGGCTCACGCCGGAGTACAAGAGTCTCTTCGAGCGAGCTCTCGCCTACGCCAGGGAGAGCATCCTAGACGAGTCGGGCAAGCAATATCGGCAACGTGTGCGATGGTGGTCTGCACTCGCCCTTCTCCGCTCCTTGGCCTCTAGCCCCGCCGCCGCGGCGGCTACGCTCCGCAACCGGGCTTTGGGCGCCGACGTTGAGGAGGCCACCGAGGTCGATTCGCTCGGACGACGGGCCGTCATGGACGTCGTGGAAGATGAGGCTTCCGAGGGCTCGGATGTCGCGCCTGGATCCGACATCAGTGAATTCACGCAGGATGGACCGAGCAACCATCGCCGCCTGCTAGATATGGCCAGGCAAGCGGAGGCGCTCAAAGGAGACAAAGACGCCAAGCTTGTGAAGGCCAGCCAGCTGATCAACGCGCTCGTCGCCGACGGATTCAGCCCGCTTGTCTTCTGCCGTTTCATCCCTACAGCAGAGTACCTAGCCGAGGAGTTGCGGAAGCGGCTGCCCAAGAACGTGCAAGTTGAGGCGGTTACCGGGTTGTTGCCTCCGGAAGATCGTGAGGCTCGCGTGGCCTCCCTTGGAGAGGCCGAGCGGCGAGTCTTGGTGTGCACCGATTGCCTGAGCGAGGGCATCAACCTGCAGGACCAATTCGATGCCGTCGTCCACTATGACCTCCCCTCTGTGTCACAATGAGTGAGACAACCTTCCCGTATCAATGAGTGTAGAAGGGCGGAGGAGGAAAACGATGTCTCACCACGAAATCCCAGAACTCAAGTCGGACAACGGGCAGGTCAAGCCGCCCGATCCCGAAGTCTTGCTCAAGGCCGAACGGCGGCGCTTCAGCG
>Ga0209642_10001690_pt1 | contig 14790 bp, 9 predicted proteins | sample RifCSP19_2_FD_184025 | JGI IMG/M metagenome (GOLD analysis project Ga0209642, IMG submission 184025) | Soil microbial communities from Rifle, Colorado - Rifle CSP2_sed 19_2 (SPAdes) (version 2) | ecosystem: Environmental > Terrestrial > Deep subsurface > Rock core/Sediment | place: Rifle... | reverse complement strand
CCACCAGGAGCTTCTCTATCCTCCCGGCTAACTTGGAGCTTGCCTCCACTTCAGTGATTTCAATTGTGCCAGAGGCGGATATCTCCCCCTTGTTCTTTTCCCCTTTTGAGCTCAGCAAGAAATACAAAACCAGGGCTAAGATTATCATCAAGATTAAAATCCCGAACCTTTTCATTATTTTCTCCTTTGGCTTATTATGATATTGTCCTCAGGCAGAAAATATAAGAAGATTCTCCCTTTTTTACAAATGAAATTAATGTTTTAAAGTAGGTCGGGTTGCGCCAGCCACCCGACAATACGGATTTTTGTCTTTTTTGAAGTTCGTAGCGTCCGAACCCGTGTCGGACGTTGTTTTTTTAGATTTTGTCGGGCAATCTCCAATCCGCAGGATCCAGATTCGGACAGCCCGACCTACTGAAAAAATTAAGAATTTTTGTTGCAAAGATTTTTTGGATTTAGTATTATATTAAACATAAAAGTCCGAATCTGAATCGACGGTGAGGTGTATTAGACTTAGTCGCATATGCGTCCCTACGGGGAGCAAAGCCTCCGTAGGATCGTAAGGCTTTTATCGACTAAAATTGAAGTCCGAGAAACGGATCCGTAGGATCGGACAGGAGTGGCAACGCTACGGTTTCATAATATTTATAATCACTCCACGATCACACCCAAGTTATTGATAATCAAAAGATTAGACGCCGCGAGTGTATTATTTTCGAATTTACTTGACTTTTACGGGGTCTTCCATAAACTAAAAGGGAGGATATCCGAACATAGTTCGGATATGAACGAGTTAGGCAAAACGGCGGCAAAAAAAGGAGGTGATGTGGAAACAGGTATTATCAAAGCCGATCATATCCAGAGTTTTATTATGGGTAGGATAAACTATTGGATTTGATAGGAATGAGACTGTTGAACAATACTACCCGAAAATAAGGAGGTATTATAATGGACGAAAGATATGTTTACGGGGCTAAGGAGGTAATGCAGTCTGCAATGAAGAAGGGACCTATGAGGCGGGCACTGATTATTGGAGCAGTCCTGGTGTTTTTCCTACTTTTAAAGCCATGGATTCAGATTGGGGCAGGTGAAAGAGGGGTGGTCCTTAATTTTGGTGCTGTTCAGAAGAATGTGCTTGGAGAAGGGCTGCATTTCAGGATACCTATAATGCAGAAGGTTATCTCGATGGATGTCAAGGTTCAGAAATCTTTAACAGATGCCGCTGCTTCATCGGCTGACCTTCAGGAAGTGAGTTCAAACGTTGCGCTTAACTATCATATAATTCCAGATAAGGCAAATCTTGTCTATCAGACCATCGGCATATACTTTAAAGAGCGAATTATAGACCCTGCAGTGCAGGAGGTGGTAAAGGCTGTGACAGCCAGGTACACAGCAGAAGAGCTTATCACAAAGAGGCCAGCGGTAAGCGAGGCCATGAGAGCAAACCTGGCTGAAAGACTCATAACGCACAACATAGCAGTTGATGCCTTTTCTATCGTCGGTTTCAGCTTCTCCAAGATATTTATGGAAGCCATTGAGTCAAAGCAGACAGCAGAACAGCTTGCACTAAAGTCAAAGAGAGACCTGGACAGAATAAAGATAGAAGCAGAGCAGAAGCTTACAACAGCCAGGGCAGAGGCAGAGGCCTTGAGGCTACAGAGAGCAAATATTTCACCGGATCTTATAGAGCTTAGAAAGATAGAGGCTAATCTCAAGGCCATAGAGAAATGGAACGGGATACTCCCCCAGGTTACAGGCGGCGCAGTGCCGTTTATCGGCGTAGGTGAGATACAGAAAAGATAAACGAATAATCCTAAGAAAGTAAAGAATCCCATTGTTTAGATATGTTATTCTGCTTGCTATTGCAGGCATTGTGGGGAGCATTATAGCCATAAGAAAAGGGCGCAGCCCGATATGGTGGTTCTTCTTATGTGCAATTGTTCCGTTACTTATTGCTGTTATTATTGTACTTCCACCTCTGGTATCTAAAGGACATACCAAAACATGTCCCTACTGTGCAGAGATCATTAAAGAAGATGCAATAGTTTGTAAGCATTGTGGCAGGGACCTGCCCATAGAGATGATCAAGATAGAGAGGGATTCAGATCTTGAATCGTGAATTTCAAAAAGATTGCCTGCAACGGCAGATAACACAGCTAAGGTAGGTCGGGTTGCGATAGCCCCCCGACAATAAAGATTTTGTCTTTTTTTGAAGTTCGTAGCGTCCGAACCCGTGTCGGACGTTTTTTTTTAGATTTTGTCGGGCAGTCCCGTCCATACGGAACAGCCCGAGCTACCTTATTTGAAGGGATAATCGCCAAAATTTTGCTCATCCCTAATATTAACTGTATATTAATAAGAAGATATACAGATATGTAACCAATATATATATAAATATATAATGTTTTAGTTCTCGTCCGCATGTTGCGGAAAGGCTACTTCCACATCTTGCGGAACAGAAGCCCGTTGGGATTTTCTTGACCTGAATTTGGCATCTTTACCCTGCAAGGAATAGTTTGTAGTCCGGGTTGCGAAGCCACTCGACAAATCATATTTTGTCGGACAGTCTCCGACAGCCCGACCTAGGAAACTTGTAAAATAAATCAAAAGTTTTCTTGACAAGAGTTTTTGGATTTAGTATATATTAAACATAAAAGTTTGAATTTGAATCCATTGGGAGGTATAATCGCAATAAACGCAACAGGTTCGTCTATAACCCCAATTTTGAGGGGATAAACGAACTTATTACGCTTGTAACCAAGTTATTTGCCATAACCAGTCTTATGGCCAAAACAAATTCACACACTAGATGAAAGGACTGATCCTATGAAGATCATCCATGCATTTGTCATCGCCTTGATCGTATCATCGATCATCGGATGCGGCCGTACGCAAGATCAATCAGCAGACAAAGCCGCCATCAAAGCTGTAAAAACCCTCGTCCAAAAATTCACTACAGTGCTTGCTTCTGGAGACACGACCAGTTTCTTCTCCTTCTTGCCGACCTATCTTGACGAGAATGTTGAGTATATGCCGCCTAATGAGCCGCGAATCGCTGGCGAACAAGTCCGAGAATGGTTCCAAGGTTTCTTGAGGCAATTTGTGGTTGTCGTCAAATTTTCCGATGAAGAATTCTTTGCGGGAGGAGATTGGGCTTTTCATCGGTACACATACGAGCTCACTGCCACTCCGAAATCTGGCGGTGCACCTATGACCGAGAAGGGAAATGGCGTTCATATCTTCCACCGGCAAGCTGATGGTTCTTGGAAGCTTGCGAAAGATGTGTGGAGTAGCGTGCCGCAAAAATAGTATGCTGTCGAACTCTGTCTGGCGTTCTGGTTACGGCAAATAACAAGCGGCTACACGACGCTCGCGGGCTGATGTTACAGGCTATTACTGAGTCGAATGACTGTTAAAGCTAAAAGAGGCTAATCCACTCGCTCAATGATGCCGTGCCGCCTTATTCAGATAATGGTTGGTGGCGGCACGGCACTGCGTAAGGCTGCAGACGTTATACGCCACCGTTTAGTCCAATTTTGTCCCCGTTAGTCCGTGAAACGGATCCGTAGGAGCGGACTGTTGAAAGGTATAATGAAATTCGTGCCCTACGGAGGCATAGCCACAAGAAGTATATTCTATTTTGTAGTTGCCCAATTAATTGGGCGCTTGATTTTTTGGTAGGTCGGACATTCCTGTCTGACCTTGGTGAACAGACAAGAATGTCTGTTCTACCGAGTTTATGCTCCCTCTCCCCTTGTGGGAGAGGATTAGGGAGAGGGGTCACTCTCCCCTTACCCCTCCCATCAAGGGAGGGGATTTCACAAGTTACATCGCAAACTTACTTCTCATCAATTCCTTTATTTTCACCAAATCCCCAACCAATATCCTGTCCTCTTTAATCTCCTTAACTCTTTCTTTGATTCTTGAAAATATCTTGTTTGTCCCTATCCCAGGTTTTAGAGGTGCTCTGAAACAAACCCCCTGATAAGCGCATAAAAACTCGATTGCCAAAACCTCCTCGGTATTATTGGTAATCTCCCTTGCCTTTCTTGAGGCGATTGTGCCCATGCTCACATGATCTTCCTGATTAAGAGAAGTAGGTATTGAATCAACTGAGGCTGGATGAGCCAAGATTTTGTTCTCAGAGACCAAAGCCGCGGCTGTGGTCTGAGCCATCATCAAACCTGAATTTATTCCCGGCTCACGAACAAGGAAGGCTGGCAGGTCAGTGATATTCGGGTCCATCATCACTGCAATTCTTCTTTCAGAGATACTCCCCAGCTCGGATACAGCTATACCTAAAAAATCCAACGCCAGAGCCACGGGCTCACCGTGAAAATTCCCGCCGGAGATGACTTTTTTCTTCTCCGGAAAAATCAAAGGGTTATCAGTGGCTGAATTTATCTCTACCTCTAAAACTGAGCGAACGTAACTTAACGCATCCCTTACTGCACCGTGAACCTGGGGCATACAGCGGAAAGAATACGGGTCCTGCACTTTCGGGCAGGCTTTGTGGAACTCCCTGATCTGGCTATTTTTCATAAGCTGGACTAAATTTTGAGCAGAGATTTTCTGCCCTTTATGCGCTCTTACCTTTTGTAAATCCTCATCGAATGCTACTGGTGTGGCTAAAGCTGCCTCACAGCTTAAAGCTCCAGCCATATCAGCCAATTCAGCTAATCTTTCTGCCTTAAGTAAGGTCAAAGCTCCCAGGCCGGTCATCATCTGGGTGCCGTTGATCAAAGAAACCCCCTCTTTAGCTGAAAGTCTCAAAGGCTTAAGTCCAGCTTTCTTTAAAGCCTCTTTGCCCGAAAGTAATTTCTTATTATAAAAAGCCCATCCCTCACCTATCAAAACCAAGGCGATAAAAGATAAAGGGGCTAAATCTCCGGATGCTCCAACTGAGCCTTTTTCCGGAACCATCGGAGTTATTCCTGAATTGAGCAGATTTATCAGGCTCTGTATAACCTCTATTCTGACTCCAGAATGACCTTTGGCTAAGACATTTGCTTGTAAAAGCAAGGCAGCTCTGACTTCTTCTTCAGAGAAGACAGGACCAACCCCGACTGCATGGCTTAAAACTAAATTCTTCTGCAGTCTTTCAATCTCAGAGGGAGAAATTTTGACCCGGCAGAGTTTTCCAAAACCGGTATTGATCCCGTAAACTGTCTGCCCTTTGCGGATTATTTCCTCTACGTATTTTCTGCAGCGGGAAATCTTCGGAACGGCCCTTCTGGAAAGCCTGACCTTAGCCTTCCCAAAAGCCACTTCTTCTATCTGTTCCAATTTCAGATTTTCGCCATCAATTTGAACATACCTCATAGGTACCTCTTAATTTTTTATATGAATTAACTTTTTTTCTTTTTCAAACCAGGTGGATATTTGATCTGACAGCTCTTTCTTGTTTTTGACTGTCAGACTCTTCACTGGAAGCGAATCCAGAAACACCCTGCCATATCTCTGGGTCAAAACCCGGCTGTCTAAGATTATCACCAGCCCGTAATCATCCTTTTTGCGGATCAGCCTTCCAAACCCCTGCTTGAATTTTATAACCGCCTCAGGCAGAGAATAGCTCAAGAAAGGATTTTTTCCTGAAGCTTCTAATCTTTCCATCCGGGCAGATGCCAGAGGCTCAGTCGGAACGGCAAAAGGCAGTTTTACCAGAATCAAAATCTCCAGGGCTTTGCCAGGAGCATCCACTCCTTCCCAGAAAGAGGAAGTTCCTAAAAGGATTGCTCCTTTTTCACCTTTGAACCTCTCAAACAGGTTGGTCGATTGCCCGTCTTTTCCCTGACCCAAAAGAAGTATTCCCTCACTTCTGAAACTTGATTTGAGAGCCGAGTAGACTTGGTTTAACATCTCATAAGAGGTGAAAAGGGCCAGGATATTCTTCCTGAATCTTCTGCCGCATTCCTCTATCAGCTCTTTTGCCACTTCGACATACCCTTCGCTCTTGGGCGAGGGAACGAATGAGGGGATCAGGACCTTAGCCTGTTTTTCGAAAGAGAAAGTGGAGCCCAGATAAAGCGTTTTGACCCTTTCCTCTTCCAAATTGTTCAGACCCAATCTATCTTTTATATAGGAGAAATCCCCATTTACAGAAAGAGTAGCTGAGGTGAAGATAGCCGTTCGTAAATTTTCATATATAAGCTCGTTCAAACTTTCCCCTACCTCCAAGGGAGCCATGCAGAGTTTAGAGTCAATGTCTTCTTTTTGAGCCGGGCATTCAATCCAGTAAACGTAACCTTCATCTTCGGCTGTGAACAAGTCCTGGGCTGAATCGATCAAATCCTGGATTTGAGTCATTTCGGCCTGGACCTGCTGAATGCTTTCCCTTTTCCCTTCGAAATCTGAGCTTTTCAGTTCCTCTAATGCGGCGGAAACCACCTCTAACTTATCATGGAGCTTTTTCAAAGAAACGATAAGTTTTTCCCCCTCATCATTCAGAATCGAGACGATCTTATCATCTTTTTTGTATCTGAGCTTCAGGTAATCGTTTGAAGAAAATCCTTTTAACCTCGAAGGGACTTTTTTGAAAAGCTCTTCAGAGGACTTATAGGTTTTGCCCACCTCCTCAATTGCCTTTCTCAGTTTATCTTCTATCCAGGATTTCTCAATTTTCTTCAGAGCACTTCTCTGAAGCCTTGATTTTACTTCCCCGAAGATACCCCACTCAGCTTGCATTTTTCTGTGATAGAGCCTGTCTAGGGTCTCCTTTATTTTCCAGAAGGAAAGCTCCTTCCCTAAAAATTGGGTTGCCACATTCTCTAAGTTGTGGGCTTCATCCAGAATCAGACTCTCAGCGGATAAGGTCCTGCCTTCAGCCAAAAGCTCAGAAAATAAAAGTGAATGATTGACCACTAAAAGATGTGATTTTAATGCCTCTCTTTTAATTTTAAAATAGAAACATTTTTGATAATGAGGGCATTCCTGGTTTAAACAGGAGCTTCCCTCACAGCAAACCCTGTTCCACAAAGGAGCTGATTTAACCAAATCAAATCCGCTATTTTCAGCAATGTCTCCTGAGATAGTCTCCGCAGCCCAGACTGCCAGGTTCGAAAGGGCTTTCTGGTCTTCTAAGGGAAACTCATACTCAGCCTTGTTGATCAAGTTGTAAAGCCGGTAAAGGCATAGATAGTTTTTCTTGCCTTTAAGCAGAGTGACTTTGAACTCAAAAGGTAAAGCTTTTTCTAAAAGAGGAAGATCTTTAAAGAAAAGCTGTTCCTGCAGGTTTTTGGTGTTGGTCGAGACTATGGTTCTGTCCTTATTTTTTTCTGCCCACAATAAAGCTGACACCAGATAGGCTAAAGATTTCCCCACACCAGCACCTGCCTCCACCAGAAGGAAGTCACCTTCATTAAAAGCAGAGGCTACTGCCTGAGCCATAATCTTCTGTTCTTTCCTTTGCTCAAACTTCTCCATCTGAGAGGAAATCGGTCCCCCGTTTTGATAATATGCCAGAACCTCCTCTTCTTTCTGCCAGACATCGCTGTAATCGGTTTTCGAGCCGATCTCCTTTTCTCCCCGAGTTCCATTGAAATTCAGCAGAAGATCATCCTTCTCTTCGGATGGGACAAAATCGGTCAGCTCTATTTTCCTGCCCTCGGTCAAAAATCTTCCCCAGGTATCCTTTGACCCAAAAGAGAGGGTCATCAACTGTTGAAAGATAACGGGGCTTAATTTCTGGAGTCTGTCTATGAAGGCCAGCAAAAGTTGATGGACTACATCTGTTTCTCCTGCAGAGAAAAAAGGGTCTAAGTTGAGATACCGAGCAACGGTATTTAATTTGAAATCTCTTAATCGAGGAAAAAGTATTTTGGAAATTTCTCTGAGCTCCAGCAAATTTTCCGGCTGAATTTCAACCTTGTCTAAAATCTCCTGCCAGTCCTGGACATCGTAGATAACTACGCTACTTTCCTCGGAGAAGTTTTCAAATGCCTGGATGTCTTTGAACCTGGGCCTTTTCAGGTCAAAACTGAAATCTAATTTATCTCCTATTTTAAGATCAATAAGCCTGATTGCAGAAAATTCGACTGAATCGTTCTCAGAAGCGGACTTATTCTTGCCAAGTATGACCAGTTTTTTGAAAAATGCTGGCTTCATATTTTTGAAATCGGTTTGTCAAGCAGTCCGACTTCGGCGAGACATGCTTGACCTACAGTTACCACCTATGACTTTTTAAGGTAACCCTGAAGGTTTACACTCCAGATTATTTATTTGTTTACCCACCACCTATTACCCATCACCTACGACCTATTACCTATTTCCTGAGATTAAAGCAAACCATCTTAATATCCGTCATCTCCTCGATAGCATATTTCAACCCTTCTCTCCCGATGCCACTTTCCTTCACACCGCCATAAGGCATATTATCTGCTCGGTAGGTGGGGACATCATTGACCATTATCCCTCCTACCTTTATCCCCTTGATCGATTGAAAGGCATTTTCGATGTTTTCCGTGAATACCCCTGCTTGAAGCCCGTACATCGAATCATCCACCATTTTAACTGCTTCAGAAAAATCCTCAAACGGGACTAATGATACCACCGGAGCAAAGACCTCTAATGCCACAACTTTCATCTCCGGTTTAACATTTTCCAGAACGGTTGGATAATAGAAAGACCCCTCCCTTTTTCCTCCAATCAAAATTTTTGCCCCATCTTTTACCGCCTCATTCACCCAGGACTCGGTCCTTTTAGCCTCGTCTTCGGTGATCATTGGACCTACATCTGTTTCCTTATCCAGAGGGTCGCCCAATTTCAGTTTGGAAGTCTTATCTAAAAAATCTCTTTTGAATTTTTCGTAGATTTTCTTATGCACATAAATCCTCTGAACCGAGATGCAGATCTGCCCGGCATAAGCAAAACTTCCCATAACTGACCTTTCCACGGCTAAGTCTAAGTCTGCATCCTGGTCAACTATAACTGCTGAATTTGAGCCTAACTCCAGGGTGAGTTTTTTCAAGCCGGATTTTTCCTTGATTTTTCTTCCAACTGGAGGGCTTCCGGTAAAAGTTATCATCTGAACCCTTTCATCTGTAACCAGCCAGTCGCCAACTGTTCCCCCTGAGCCGAAAATTATGTTCAAGCCGCCTTCAGGCAAACCTGCTTCCATCATTATCTCCCCCAATTTGATCGAGGTCAAAGGGGTCAGAGAAGCTGGCTTTAAGATGACTGAACAACCCGCCGCTATGGCTGGTGCTACTTTGTGCGATACTAAATTTAAAGGAAAATTAAAAGGGGAGATCGCTCCGACCACCCCGACCGGAAACCTCATAAAAAAACCAACCCTTTTTTCGCCGCCAACTGAGGCATCTAAGGGAACAGTATGCCCGAAAATATCTTTTGCCTCTTCTGAGGCGAACTTGAAGGTCTGCACAGACCTTTCTACTTCTAAGAGAGAGTGTTTCCAGGCTTTGCCTGCTTCCATACAGATTATTCGGGTCAACTCCTCCCTATTTTTTTCGATTAGCTCTGAGGTATTCTGCAAAATCTTTGCTCTGCGGTAAGCTGGCAAACTGGATATTTTTCTAAAACCTTCGACAGCAGAAATAACTGCTTTCTCAAACTCCTCTTTACTTGTCTCCGGAACCTTCCCGATTATCTGCTGATTATATTTATTTCTGACGTCAAAGTACTTCCCCCCGGAAACCCATTCTCCCCCTATTAACATCTTATATTCCTTTTCCATTTTTCCCTCTAGATTTTTCCTTTTGAATCCGCCTGTGACGGACTGAAATATAACCATCTTTATTTTTGCGGTCAAGGGTTAAACAGAAGCAATTATCTGGAGTATAAACCTTTAGGTTTATCTGGGTCGAGATAAAGCTGAAGCTTTATACTCCATAACGCCAAATACAACTTTTCAACTTGACTTATATTTATCCTAAAACTATTATTCCTCTCTGATTCATATAAATCAAAGGAGAAATCAATGTCTGACAGAAAAAAATTAGCCATAATCGGGGGAGGACCTGCGGGCTACGTCGGGGCATTACGAGGAGCACAATTAGGAGCGGAAGTAACCCTGATTGAGAAAAAAGAGGTGGGTGGTGTCTGTTTAAATGTGGGTTGTATCCCTACCAAAACATTGACCTCCACTGCCCATCTTTTCACCCTTATGAAAAGAGCAGCTAACTGGGGAATACAGGTTGACTCTCCCACTTTAAACTGGACACAGGTGATGAGGCGAAAGGAGCAGGTGGTGAGAAGACTGGTCAATGGTGTCAAATTCCTTCTCAAGGAAAGAAAAGTAAACCAGATCTCTGGCACTGCTTCTTTTTTAGATGAGAAAACATTATTGGTAAATAAAACCGATGGAGGAATGGAAAAGCTACAGACGGATAAAATCCTTATCTCTACTGGCTCAGTTCCAATTGACCTGCCCGTTACTGGCGCAGACTTAGATGGTGTAGTTGACAGCACCGGGGCTTTATGTTTTGAAGAAATACCCAAGAGCCTTTTGATTGTGGGAGGAGGATATATCGGCTGTGAGTTTGCCTCTATCTTTCATTCCTTCGGCACTGAGGTAGCCATTGTAGAGATGCTTCCCCAGATACTCCCTGGTGAAGATGATGAGATAGCCTCTTTTCTGAGAAGAAAATGGGAAAAACAAGGGATTAAAATCTACACCGATTCTAAGGTTACCGGAATCTATTCTAAAGACAGCCAGCTAAAGAAAGTGAAAATTTCCACTCCTAAAGGTGAACTTGAAATCGAATCCGAAAAGGTTTTGATCTCTGTAGGAAGAAAAGCATATACTGACGGGTTAAACCTGAATGGTATTGGAATCGAGCAGAATAAAGGGAACATAAAGGTCGACGAATTCTTGAAAACGAATATTGAGGACATCTATTCAGCCGGAGACTGCATTGGTAATTATCTTTTAGCCCATGTAGCCTCAATGGAGGCAGAAGTAGCAGTCGAGAACGCCTTGGGAGGAACCGTAGCGATGGATTATACAGTCGTGCCAAGATGTATATTTACCTGTCCGGAAATTGGCGGAGTGGGTTTGACTGAAAAGGAGGCTCTAAATCAGGGTCACAAAATTAAGATCGGCAGATTCCCTTTTATTGCCAATGGAAGAGCCTTAGCAGAGGATGAGACCGAGGGGATGGTCAAGATAATTGCTGGAGAAAAATCTGATAAGATTTTAGGCTGCATCATCCTCGGAAACCGGGGCACAGATTTAATCGCCGAGCTTGCCCTGGGAATGAAAAAAGGGATGAAGCTGAAAGATTTAATTGAAACTATCCACGCCCATCCCACCCTGTCTGAGGCAGTCCGGGAAAGCGCCTTGAAGGCTGATGGAAGACCTCTTCACATACTGTGAAAGATGACGGATGACGAATATCAAATAACGGATAAAAACAAAACCCTCTCCTTTCAGGAGAGGGATAGGGTGAGGTTTTTTATCGGTAGGACAGACATTCCTGTCTGTCCATTGGGGAAGAGACAAGAATGGTTGTTTTACCACTCGTCGGCACTAACCGTGCATTCTCCAAGAAATTCCAGGGCAGACACAGAGACCTGCTCTTATATTCACTCCCTTTCGCAGACTAAAGTCTGCGGCTACCATCTTTCCATCTTCCTTCTTCTGTTTTCCATTTTCTTAACTGCAACTCCAATTTAGGATCGCTCGCTTTTGGGTTCCAGACCAACAGAGTAGTAGGGGCATATTGCTGCAATATGCCCCTACCAATTACAAACTGTGTTTCAACGAGGTGGAGGTCCGCCCTTGAAGAGATAATTGATTAAATAGATTACATCTGCAACGTTTACCAACCCATCGCAATTGGCGTCTCCTGCTTCTAAAGGATTTGGTGGAGGTCCTCCTTTAAAAAGGTAATTGACCAGATATACCACATCCGAAATTGTAACCAAAGTATCGCCATTGGCATCCCCAGCCTTGAAATATTTCACTGATACCTTGTTAGTAGGCACCAATAACAGCTCGCTCTGCCGGATCTGCATAGAATGCGGTCCAAATTGGTCAAGAGTAGTTCTAGTTTGGGGAGCGACTCGCTTAGGGAAAATCTCGTAGGCTACATAGTGAGTGTCCGGTTCATATCTCGGCTCATTATTCTTTTGGGCTGGGGCAAGGAAATACACCGGCACAAGGGAATCTATCGACTCCGGTACCTGGTCAAACTGGTCTTGTAGCTCGACCGGCTTTCTGAACCCCTTGGGGTTTTTAACCCTATAAGCTGTGTAGTGACCCAGAAGACTGTCTGGTTCAGGATGAGGGTCCTTTTGGGTAGGTAGCAATAAATACCTCAGTGTGTCCATCACGAGTGAAGTAGACTCAAACTGATTTACATATTTTACCTTAAATCTCTTTGTGGGGGCAAAACTTTTAGCCCTGTACCAGGTCAAATGGTCATTGGGTCTTCTGATATCAGAGGTATCAATTACGGGAGGAACAAAAACGATTTTTCTAACCGGATTAGATAGGAAATCTATAGTGTCCAGCCTAACGTCAGCCGTCATAAATTGGTCTTTGACAAGCACGGTTATGCCTACAGGCTGTGTTAGAATCCTCCAGGTCTTGAAATGATTCCGCAAAGTGTCAACTGGTGGAGGAGGCGGCTCACAGGCGTCGTCTATGCCATTACCGTTGAGATCACCCAGACAGGCCGGGACGACAACTCCAGGACAGGTACCCACAGGCACAAGCCCGCAACTTCCGTCCTGGAAGCAACAGGCTTCCTGTTGCGGCAGCTCAACCCCTCTCTTCTTGGTGGGAACCAGCAAGAGCTCGCTGTTCAGAACCGTCACCGTCAGAGAACCAAATTGGTTATTTACATTTCGGAGCATTGGAGAAATAGTGTGTTTGGGGATAATTTCATAAGCTACATAGTGGGTGTCCGGGCCGAATGCGGGCTCCTTATTTTTTCTGGCCGGAGTGAAGAAGTACAGCGGTTTAAGAATATCAACGGTTTCGGTGATTCCCATAGTTGAGTCGAACTGGTCTTGCAGCTGGATTACCTTGGTAAATGGCTTCGGGTCTCTAATCTTATAACCTTTGTAGTGGCCCAGAAGACTATCGGGTCTAGGATGCGGGTCCTTTTGGGTAGGTACCAGAAAATAAGCCACAGTGTCTATCAGGACAGCTGTAGATTCAAATTGATTCACATATTCCACCTTAAGTAGAGTGTCGCGGCCAGAAGCCGGATACCAGAGCAGATGGTCATTGGGTCGGGTGATATCAAAGGTATCAATTCCGCCTGGAGTCTGAACGAACTTTCTAACTGGGTTAGAAAGGAAATCCAACCCCCGTAGAGTAAGAGAATCAGTCATAAACTGGTCTTCGGCAAGGACTTTAAGAAATATATTTAGTGACTCCAGCCGCCAGGTTTTGAAGTGATTCCGCAAAGTGTCAACTGGTGGAGGAGGCGGCTCACAGGCGTCGTCTATGCCATTGCCGTTGAGATCACCCAGACAGGCTGGGACGACAATTCCAGGACACGTACCCACAGGCACAAGCCCGCAACTTCCGTCCGGGAAGCAACAGGCTTCCTGTGGTGGCGGCTCACAGGCGTCGTCTATGCCATTACCGTTGAGATCACCCAGACAGGCTGGGACGACAACTCCAGGACACGTACCCACAGGCACAAGACCACAACTTCCGTCCGGGAAGCAACAGGCTTCCTGTGACGGCGTTATAAGAATCTTCTTAGTCGGCACCAATAATAACTGGCTCATGTCAACAAACATCATATAAGAACCAAATTGGTCTTGTGTAGGCACAGTGAGACCAAAAGTCCGCGGCGGCTGAATTTCGTAAGCTACATAGTGAGTGAGGGTATCAAATACCGGCTCAGGCACCGGACCGCGCTTCTTCTGAGCTGGGGTAAGGAAGTAAACCGGCTTCAGTGAAGTAATGAATTCAGGTGCACCTATTCTCTCGTCGAACTGGTCTAACAGCTTGACCGGCCTATTCAGAAGATAGGGGTTTCGAATCCTGTAAGCCTTGTAGTGGTCCAGACTCTCGGGTGGGTTATGTCCTGGCAGTTGCTTCCAGGTGGGCACCAAAAGATAATGCACTGAATCTATCTCGACTTTGGCAGAAGGCTCAAATTGATTCATATACTCTAAGTTGATCAAGGTGTCCCTTCCGGATACTCGATACCAGGTCAGATGGTTATCCGGCTTTATAATCAGGAAGGTGTCATCCTTTACAACCGGGTTAGATAGGTAATCTATCCGGAGCAATTGCAGGAAATCAGTCATAAACTGGTCCGTAACTTCGACTGCCAGGCCGCTTCCATCTATAGGTTGAGTCCTCCAGGTCTTATAGTGATTCCGCGGAGGGTCAAACTGAGCATACAGGGACTGCGGCATCACAACTGTGCCTATGAGAATTATCCACATCAGGATGCATACAAGGCTTCTCCAGAATTTGTGGACAGGAAGACTAAACGCTAAAGAGTGATTCATAACTCCTCCTATATTGGTTAAGTGGTTTTCACCAAAGGCGAATCCGCCTCTGGCGGAGATTAGTGAATTAGTTAATTGTACTTTTTCAAATTCGTCTGCTTGATCTTAGATTCAGTAAAGCCGGGCATCTGATTCTTGAAACTCTGATCCCCAGTCGGCAATATACTCCGGCTTCATTGTAGCACCAATCTCTTCGTATCAACCAAATTCTCCACCTCAGGGTCAACGGAAAAGGCTTGACCCGAAGGATTCATCCTGATCCCCCGCCAAAGGGGGGCGAACGGACTAGATCGTGCATGACGAATAAAATTGGGTTCTCCTTTCCGATCATTGTAATGTTGAAAAGTCGAT
>Ga0209642_10001684_pt1 | contig 14820 bp, 13 predicted proteins | sample RifCSP19_2_FD_184025 | JGI IMG/M metagenome (GOLD analysis project Ga0209642, IMG submission 184025) | Soil microbial communities from Rifle, Colorado - Rifle CSP2_sed 19_2 (SPAdes) (version 2) | ecosystem: Environmental > Terrestrial > Deep subsurface > Rock core/Sediment | place: Rifle... | reverse complement strand
TCCCTCTGGGCCCGGACCCGAGGCCTCCGCTCGGACGACGTGGGGGCGGCCTTGTGGCGGGATCGGACCCTCGCGAAGGTCTGGTGCATGCGCGGAACGACGCACCTTGTCCCCTCGGAGGACGTGGCGCTGTTCACGCGAGGCTGCACGCGGCGCGCGAACCGCTCCATCGCATGGATGATGCGGACGGGGGTGCCCGGGGATTCCATCGAGCCCGCGGTCGAGATCGTGCGCGAGGCGTTGGATCGCCCGCTCACGCGAAAGGAACTCGCGGACCGTCTGGCGAAAGCCCATCGGACGACGACGCGGCGGTTCGTCGAGGTCGGCTGGGGCAGTCGCTCCGTGTCGACGGGCCTCGAGGTCGGGGGCACGGTCGTGTCGCTGAGCGACGCGGTCTTCCTCGGGTGCATGCGGGGGATCCTGGTCGCGGGTCCCGAGAAGGGCAACGAGGCCACCTTCGTGCGCACGGACGCATGGCTTCCCCGCGGGCGGGACCTGACCGTTGAGAGGGCGGAGTCCGAACTCCTCCGGCGCTACCTGCGGGCGTACGGGCCCGCGATGATCTCGGATTTCGCGATGTGGACGTACATGACCGCCGCGGACGCCCGCGAGATCTGGGCCCGGAACGATCGGGAGCTCGCCCGGGTGGACGTCGACGGACGTCCGGGCTGGGTCCTTCGATCGGACGTGAGCCCCCTCGAGAGGGCGAGGCTCGAACCGGGCGTCCTGCGCCTCCTGCCCCACTTCGACACCTATCTCTTGGGCCACAAAGACAAGGGCCACCTCGTGGACGCGGCACACTACAAGCGGGTGTACCGGGCCGCGGGGTGGCTCTCGCCGGTACTCCTCGTCAGCGGCCGTGCGGCCGGCGTGTGGTCCCATGAGCGCGAGGGTCGGCGACTCGCGGTCCGGATCGAACCGTTCAAGCCCCTTCCCCGCTCCCTCCGCTCCGCGATCGACGAGGAGGCGGACGGCCTCCGACGGTTCCTCGGCGCGGCCGACGTCTCCGTCCGGGTCACTTCAGTCGCACGACCGTGACGTCGTCCGTCCGGTCGGCCTGGACGACCCCCTCCAGGGCGAGGACCTCGATGTGCCCGAGGACCTCCGCGAGCCCGAGGAAGATCTCCTCGATCGGGAGGGAGCCGAAGAGGCGATCGACGAGCTCGAACGGCGTCGCGGCGCCCACCTGGAGGAGCTGGAGGATCGCCTCCTGTCGCGTCCGGTACTGGTCGAGCGAGAAGCGCACGTACGCCCCGACGTCCTCCAAGGAGGTCCGGTGGCCGGGATGGACGACCTTCGGGTTGAGGGTCCGGACGCGGCGCAGGGACGCGACGTGGTCCGTGAGGCCCACGCTCCGCTCGTCCGCCGCGCCGAATGCTGCGTTCGGAGTCATGTCCTTGAGGAGTGTGTCCCCCGCGAAGAGCTCTCCCTCCGCGGACAGGTAGCACGTCGACCCGGAGGAGTGCCCGGGCGTGTGGACGGCCTTGAGGACGGTGTTCCCCGCCGGGATCGTGTCGCCCTCGCGGATGGCCCCGGCGATCCGCACGGGCTCCCCCATCGTCACGAGGTAGTCGAAGAAGCCCATGACGAGGTCCACGGTCGCCTGCGGAGCGCCCGCCCGGATCGCTTCGCTCTCGAAGCGGGCCTTCCGCTCGGCGAACGTCTCCCGGTACCGTTCCACCATGGCCCGATCCGCCTCGGGGACGAGGACGTCCGCGCCGCTCTCCTTCCGGATCGTCTCCGCGAGCCCATGGTGGTCCACGTGGCCGTGTGTCAGGATGACGGTCTCGACGTCCGAGGGGGCGAGGCCGAAGCCCTTGAGCTGGGTCCGGAGGCCGTCGAAGCACTCGGGGCAGTTCGGCCCCGTGTCGATCATCGTGACGGGCTCGTCCGTGAACACGTAGACGTTGACCGTCCCGATCGGCAGGCGGGTCGGGAGGTCCAGGAGGCACAAGCCCTCCCTGAGCCGCATCGCGGCCGCCCATGTGACCTCCCTCTCGATAAACCTTCGCCCGCAGGCGAGCCTGCCTGCGGCAGGCCCGGCGGTCGCGCGACGGGGTGGCGCGGCCGTCACCCGGGTTTCTTCGCCCGGGCGAGCTCCCGCTCCCGCAGCTCGCGCCGGAGGACCTTGCCCACGAGGCTCTTCGGGAGCACCGTCACGAACTCGACCCCCTTCGGCACCTTGAACGGCGCGAGGCGCTCCTTGCAGAACGCGACGACCTCGTCCTCCGTCGCCGTCGTCCCGGCCTTCAGGATGACGAACGCTTTCACGGTCTCCCCCCGGTACGCGTCGGGGACGCCGATCGCCGCGGCCTCCGCGACGGCCGGATGCATGAACAGGACCTCCTCGACCTCCCGCGGGTACACGTTGTAGCCGGAACAGAGGATCATGTCCTTCTTCCGGTCCACGATGAAGAAGTACCCGTCCTCGTCCATGCGGGCGATGTCGCCCGTGAGGAGCCAGCCGTCCTTGAGCACGTCCGCCGTCTCCGAGGGCTTGTTCCAGTAGCCCTTCATGACCTGCGGGCCGGCGATCGCGAGTTCGCCGACACCCCCAAGGGGCACCTCTCTCGTCGGCTCCTCGGGGTCCACGATCCGGCAGTCCGTGTCCGGGAACGGGAGCCCGATGCCCTCCTTCACCGTGCCGACGAGCGGGTTCGCGTGGGTGACGGGCGACGCCTCCGTGAGCCCGTAGCCCTCGACGATCCTCCCGCCCGTGACCTTCTCCCACTCGTGGCGCACCTCGTTCGGGAGCGGCGCGGCCCCGGAGATGCACACCTTCACGGAGCGGAGGTCGTACTTCGTGACCTTGGGATGGCGGAGGATTCCGATGTACATCGTCGGGACGCCGGGGAAGATCGTCGGCCTCGTCTTGTTGATCAGCTTCAGGATCGCCTCGATCTCCCGCGGGTTCGGATGGAGAACGACCTCCGCGCCCAGGGTGAGGGGCGCGAGCATGACCGTCGTGAGCCCGTACACGTGGAACAGCGGGATCGCGCCGAGGAACCGCTCCTGCCCCGGCCCCTTCTCGGGGAGCCATGCGGCGGTCTGGAGCGCGTTCGCGACGAGGTTCCGATGCGTGAGCATCGCCCCCTTCGGCGTGCCCGTCGTGCCTCCCGTGTACTGGAGGACCGCGATGTCCTCCGAGGGGCGGATCGCCGGCTCGCGGTCCCGCTCCGCGGGCGTGCCGAGGAGGTCGGCGAACCGGAGGACATCCGGCTCCGCGGGGATCTCGAGGGGCCAGTGCCCCTGCTTCTTGAGGTCCCGCCTCTTCTTGATCGGGTAAAGTTGGCGCAGCGGCGTCCGCAGGTACTCCGCGACGTCGGCGATGACGACGCGCTTGAGCCGGCCCGCGCGCGCCTTTGCGACGCTCGGCCAGAAGAGGTCCAGGGCGATCGCGGTCTCGACGCCCGCGTCGGCCCAGAGCTGCTCGAGCTCCCGCCCCGTGTACAGAGGGTTCGTCTGCACGACGATTCCGCCCGCGCGGAGGACGCCGAAGAACGCGACGAAGAAGTGGGGCGTGTTCGGGAGGACGAGCGACACGCGGTCCCCCCGGCCCACGCCGATCTTCCGGAGCCCCGCGGCGAACCGGTCCGCGGCGTCGTCGAGCTCGCGGTACGTCGTCTGGCGCCCGTAGAAGCGGATCGCGGGTCGCGCCCCGTGGGCCTGCGCCGCGCGCCGCAGGAGCTCGTGGAGCGGGATCTCCGGTACGTCGATCGTCTTCGGGACGCCCTCCGGCCACTGCCGGTGCCACGGTCGGTCCATGTACGCCCTCCCCCGTTCCCGCTGCGGACATCGTCTCGCGGGCATTAAGCATAGCGCCACCGGGCGTGCGAAACGATTATCCCGACGCCACGTCCTGCGTGGACGGGACGATGGACCGGATCGAGCTCCTCCGCGAGGACGCGGTCGCGATTCTCCTCATCGACCATCCGTCCCGGAACCTCGTCACCCGCAAGATGATCCGCGAGCTCGCGGCGCATGTCGCCGCGCTCGAGCGGGACGACCGGGTGCGGGCCGCGATCGTCACGGGCGCGGGGGAGGCGGACTTCTCCGGGGGCCTCGACATGGCGGAGTGGACGTCCCTGTCCGCGAAGAAGGCGCAGGAGGAGGTCCAGGTGGGACAGGATGCGCTGTGGGCCCTCGAGCACCTCTCGAAGCCCACGATCGCCGTGGTCTCCGGCGCGTGCCGCGGCCTCGGCGTCGAGATCGCCCTCGCATGCGACGTGAGGATCGCCGCGGAGACGTCCACGTTCTCGTTCCCGGAGGTCGACGTCGGGTGGATGCCGAGCCACGGCGGCACGGCGCGGCTCTCCCGGAGGGTCGGGCGGCCGGCCGCGATCGAGATCCTCCTCTCCGGGAGGCCGGTGAGAGGGATCGATGCCCTGCGCCTCGGCCTCGTCGACCACCTCACGCCGCCGGGCGAGGCGCTCGCCCTCGGGAAGGACCGTGCCCGGGCGTTCGCATCGAAGCCCGCCGCGGCGGCCCGGGCGATCAAGCGGACCCTCGTCGAGGGCGAGGAGAAGCCGTACCGGAACCGGTTCCTCCTCGAGGCCCAGCACGCGGCCCAGCTCCTCTGGTCCGAGGAGTACAAGGATGCCGTCGCGCGGTTCCGCGGGAAGCGCCCGTAGTCGTGGGGCGTCCCCGGGTCAGCGTCGGAGGATCTGCTCCTTCGGACCCCACCGCTTCAGTTCGATGTCGACCCCGACGTCCGTCGCGACGAAGGCCCCATCGTGCAGGCCTGCGTCCTTGAGAAACTTCTCCCGCGTCCGGTCGTCCTCGAAGCTCAGGCGCGCCTGGAACAGGCCGAAATCGATCGCGACCGCGCCGTCGACATGGACCCGCCCGACGAGCCGCGTGCCGCCCTGGAGGACGTCGCCGACGATCTCGATCCGTTTCGACCAGACCTTCTTCAGGTACCCGAAGCACACGATGCGGCCCTCCGCCCACTCCCCCGCGCGGACCTTCGCGTACGCGCCGTGGGGGTCCAGACCGTACACGTCGAGGAACGTCGACGGGTCCTTCGGGTCGTACGACCAGCTCTTCTCCGGGTTCCGCGCAACTCGGAGCCGGAGGTACCCCTCCGCCTCGCAGTCCGAGCACAGCACGGCCTCGAGGACCCGCCCCTTGACGGGGAACGCGGCCTCGAACTCCGGACCGGAGGAGATCGCCTTCGCCACGGACGCGGCAACGGCCGGGCGGGCGATAAACCCGCGTCCCCGGCTGCCAACGGCTGTCACGAATCCTTCAAGCCGTCGGATGCCGATGGCCGCGCGAGGAAGGGCTCCGGGGGGCCGGCATCGAGGACGGTCAGCTCGTCCACAACTACGTCGTCGAGGGAGGCCTAGCCGGCCGGCTTCCCAAAGGCGTCCGAATCTGGGACGAGACCCTCCGCGACGGGGAGCAGACGCCGGGCGTGGCGTTCTCCCCCGAGGAGAAGCTCGAGATCGCGACCCTCCTGGACGAGATCGGCGTGCCGATCATCGACGTCGGGATCCCCGTCGTGTCGAAGGAGGAGTCGCGCGGAGTGAAGATGATCGCGGGCGCGGGGCTGCGCGCGGAGGTCCTCGCCGCGGCCCGGGCCGTGCGCGGCGACGTGGACGCCTGCATCGCGTGCGGCGTCGAGGAGGTCACGATCTTCATCGCGTGTTCGGACCTCCATCTGAAGTACAAGCTCGGCATGACCCGGGAGCAGGTCCTCGAGGCCTCGGTCCGCGAGGTCGAGTACGCGCGGGCGCACGGCCTGCGCGTGTCGTTCGTCACGGAGGACACGTTCCGCGCGGATCTCGGCTACGTCGCGGAGCTGTACCGCGCGTGCATCGACGCGGGAGCGAGCCGCGCGGTGATCTGTGACACCGTCGGTGTGATGACGCCCTCAGCCGTCCGGTGGTACATCGAGCGGTTCCGCGAGCGGCTCCCGGACGTCGAGCTCTCGTTCCACGGCCACAACGACTTCGGCCTCGCGACCGCGAACAGCCTTGCCGCGATCGAGGCGGGCGCGACGATCCCCCACGCCTGCGTGAACGGACTCGGCGAGCGGTCCGGGAACGCGAGCCTCGAGGAACTCGTCCTCGCGCTCGAGTCCCTCTACGCGTACCCGACGGGAATCGACATCGCCCGGCTGTACGAACTTTCGCGACTCGTCGAGCGCCACAGCGGGGTGCCGATCGGCGTGCACAAGCCCATCGTCGGGTACAACGCGTTCTCCCACGAATCCGGGATCCACGCGGACGGGGTGATCAAGCACACCGCGACGTACGAGCCGATCCGGCCCGAGTCGATCGGACGGGAGAGGCAGTTCATCCTCGGCAAGCATACGGGATCGACCGTCGTCGCGGAGAAGCTCAAGGCCGCGGGCGTCGAGGCGACCCGGGAACAGATCCTCCTCCTCGTCCAGCTCGTCAAGGAGCTCGCGGAGTCCCGGCCCAAGGAGGAGCCCCATGCCTTCGTCGAGCTGTTCCGAGAGCGCGAGGAGCGGCGACGCGGCGTGGCCGACAGGGAGTTCTGGATGCTCGCGCGGAAGGCGGGGATCCCGGTGCCCCCGCACCTGGGGGTCTGACCCCGCGGGTCGCTACTTCCCTTCGGATCCGACCCGGAGCTCGGCCCTCTCCTCGCCCGCGGGCGCCCGACGCCTCCACGTGGAGAGGTAGATCCCGCCGAGGGTGACCATGGCCCCCGCGAGGGCGACGGGGTCAAGGGCTTCGTTCCCCAGGGAGACGCCGAGGAACACCGCGACGATCGGCGTGACGAGGGCGATGTACGACATCGGCGTCGCGTCGATCCGCTTCAGGAGGCTCAGGTACACGACGAACGCGATCACGGAGCCGAAGACCGCGAGGTAGAGGATCGAACCGATTCCCTCCGGCCAGGAGGGGACGGTCCACGGTTCGGCCGCGACGAGGGAGATCCCGGCGAGGGAGACCGCGCCGATCCCCATCGCGACCGCGTTGAATCCCACGGGGTCCGTTGCCTGCCCCCAGCGTTTCATCGCGACCGTCGACACGGCGGCGCACGTCGCGGAGAGCACGATCGCGAGCATGGGGAGCGCCTTCTCGGGTCCCGCGGTCCCGAGCTCCCCCCGGAAGATGACGAGGATCCCTCCGAAGCCGATCGCGGTCCCGGCGACCTTCGCGGCGGTGAGTCGCTCCCCCGTTTTCAGGGCCTGAGCGGCAATCGCGGTCTGAAGAGGCATCGTCGCAAACAGGATCGCGGAAAGGCCGCTCTCCACCCCGTTGTTCTCCGCCCAGTAGATGAGCCCGTAGTCGAGGGTGAAGAGGACGATCCCGACGAACGCGGCGAGGAACCACTCCGTCCGCGTGCGCGGGAGCCGCGATCCGCGGACCGCGATGAGCACGATCAGGAGGACGGACGCCACGACGAACCGCAAGGACGCAGAAAGGAACGCGGGCGCACCTTCGAGGCCGATCCGGATCGCGAGCCAGGTCGAACCCCAGATCAGGCAGAGCGTCGCGAACGAAGCGCCATCGGTCCAGCGGGAGGCCACGGCCGCCGCACGCAGCGGCCGCATATAGCCTTGCAGCCGTCCTCCGAGGGACGGCTCGTCGGACGACCACCTTTATGAGCCGCTCCGCCTTCGGGACCTGGACCGTTCCCGATGCCCGGCATGACCTTGTCCGAGAGGATCCTTGCCCGAGCGAGCGGGAACACGAGCGTGCGCACCGGGCAGATCGTCGACGGCCACGTGGACCTGCTCTACATGCACGAAATGCTCGCCCTCGCGATCAAGCCTTTCGAGGAAATCGGCGTCGGACGGATCTGGGACCCTTCGAGGTGTGTCGTCACGATCGACCACTGGGTGCCGCCGCCGAACGAGCAGATCGCCCGGATGCACCAGGCGATCCGGGAATTCTGCTGGGCGCACGGCATCGAGCGGTTCCACGACCTCGGGGACCACGGGATCATCCATCAGCTCGTCGTCGAGCGAGGCTACGTGCACCCGGGGATGCTCGTGATCGGCTCGGACAGCCACACGAACATGGCCGGGGCGATGGGCGCGTTCGCCGCGGGGATCGGGGTCACGGAGACCGCGGCGGTCATGGCGACCGGGAAGCTGTGGCTCAAGGTGCCGGAGACCCTCGACGTCCGCATCGAGGGGAGGCTCGCCGCCCGGACGGGTGCGAAGGACGTGATCCTGAAGGTCATCCAGACGACGGGGGACGACGGCGCCGCGTACAAGGCGGTCGAGTTCCACGGCGACACGGTCCGCGGCTTCCCGATGAACGAGCGGTTCGTCCTGTCGAACATGACGACGGAGATGGGTGCGAAGGCGGGGATGATTCCCGCGGACGCCACGACGGGGCGGTACCTCGCATCTCTCGGCCTGGAGTCCATGGCGCTGGACGCGGACCCTGACGCGCACTACCTGAAGACGTTCGACGTGGACGTCGGCGGAATGGGGCCGCAGGTCGCCTGTCCGAACAACCCTGCGAACGTGAAGCCGATCGAGGACGTCGCGGGGACGAAGATCGACGTCGCCTTCGTCGGATCGTGCACGAACGCGCGCATCGAGGACCTCCGGGCCACGGCGGAGATCCTGAAAGGCGAGAAGGTCTCGCCGCGGGTCCGCATGATCATCACCCCCGCGAGCCAGGCGATCTACCGGATGGCGATGAAGGAGCGCCTGGTCGACGTCTTCATGGACGCGGGCGCGACGTTCACCTCGTCGACGTGCGGGCCCTGCTTCGGCGGCCACATGGGCGTCCTTGCACCGAAGGAGGTGTGCATCTCGTCCACGAACCGGAACTATCCAGGTCGCATGGGGAGCCCGGAGTCGCAGGTGTACCTGGGGTCGCCGTACACGGTCGCGGCGTCCGCTCTCCATGGAGAGATCACGGATCCGCGGGGGGCATGACGATGCAGACGCGGTTCGCCGGCCGGGCATGGACGTTCGGCGACGACATCTCGACGGATCACATCATCGCGGGAAGATACCTCGGCTCCATGGACCTGAAATCCCTCGCGGAGCATGCGATGGAGAACGTCGACCCGGCGTTCGCGAAGAAGGTCCGGCCCGGGGACGTCCTCGTCGCGGGGATGAACTTCGGGTGCGGCTCGAGCCGGGAGCAGGCGCCCGTGGCCCTGAAGGGCCTCGGCCTCGCGTGCGTGGTCGCGGAGACCTTCGCACGGATCTTCTACAGGAACTCGATCAATATCGGGTTCCCCGTGATCGAGTGTCCCGGCCTTCGGGCGCGGGTGAAGGAGGGCGATCTGATCTCCGTGGATCTGGACGTGGGCGACGTCGTCCTGCCTTCGGGCGACCGGGTGGCGTTCGAGCCTCTCCCGCCGAACCTGATGGAGATCCTGAAGGCCGGCGGCCTCGTACCGAAGCTGCGTGCGGAGCTCGCAGCGAAGGCGTCGTGAGCGCGAGGCCCGTGTCGTGGGACCCAAAGGGTCGTGGCTCCGTTAACCTTATTCAAGGTTAGCGAGACCGGACGCATGGCGAATCTCCATCCGCGGCGTCGCGGTAACCCTTATGTGCGCTCGGCCTCTACCGCGGCCCGATGGCCTACAAGATCGTGCTCCTCCCCGGCGACGGCACGGGCCCAGAGGTCATGCGCGAGGCCGTGAAGGTCCTCGGCGTCGTGGAATCCGCCTTCGGGGTCAAGTTCGACAAAGTCCCCTTCCCGGTGGGCGGATCGTACTTCCTGGAGACAGGCCAGGAGTGGCCTGACGGGACGTTCGAGTCGTGCAAGGCCGCGGACGCGATCCTCCTCGGCGCCGTCGGGCACCCACAGGCCGTCCTCCCGAACGGCGAGCTTGCGGGTATCGGGGTCCTGTTCGGCCTTCGCTTCGGCCTCGACCTCTACGCGAACGTGCGGCCGACGAAGTTATACCCGAACGTGCGGCACAAGGTCCACGATGGGTTCAAGCAGGTGTGGGAGCCGGGCAAGGTCGACTTCGTCATCGTGCGGGAGAACACGGAGGGACTCTACACCCCGGCGCGCGGGTTCCTCACCCGCGGGGGCGTCGACGAGCTCGCGGTCGACAGCCGGATCATCACGCGGAAGGGCGCGGAGCGGGTGATCCGGTTCGCGTTCGAGCTCGCGAAGGCGCGCAAGGGCGCGCCGGGGGACGCGAAGCACCGCGTGACGTGCGTGGACAAGTCGAACGTGACCGCGGGCTGCAAGCTGTTCCGGAAGGTGTACGATGAGGTCGCGGCGCAATTCGCCGGCATCCAGAGGGACTACGCGTTCATCGATGCGTTCCTCCAGTGGATGATCCGCTCGCCCGAGTCGTACGACGTCGCCGTGACGTCGAACATGTTCGGGGACATCGCGACGGATCTCGCAGCGGTCCTCCAGGGAGGGATGGGAATGGCCGCGGGCGGGAACGTCGGCGAGCGGCACGGGATGTTCGAGCCGATCCACGGCAGCGCGCCGAAGCACGCGGGGAAGGACGTCGTGAACCCGATGGCCATGATCCTCGCGACGCAGATGATGCTCGACTGGCTCGCGCGGCGGAAGGGGGACAAGGCGCTCCTAGAGGCGGCCGCCGTCGTCGAGACGGCGGTCGAGTCTGTCCTCAAGGAAGGGAAGGTGCTCACGTACGACCTGGGCGGGAAGGCGAAGTGCAGCGAGGTCGGGAGCGCGCTCGCGAGCGCGGTCGTGAGGCTCGGCAAGAAGGGGAAGTAGGCCTCACGTCCCGAGCCAGAGCCCCATCTTCAGCTCGTCGACGAACTCCCCGCGGATGAGTACCTGGCGCCTCTCGACGCCCTCGACCTCGAACCCGAACGACTCGTACAGGCGGCGCGCGCGCTCGTTCGGCGCGAACACCCTGAGGTCCGCCTTCTTGAACCCGCGGGCGCGCATCCACTCGAGGATCCGGGCCATGAGCACCTGGCCGAGCCCGACCTCGCGCCATCCGTCCCGGATCGCGATCCCCACGACGCCGACGTGGCGCATCTTCGACCATTCGCCACCGTGGGAGTCCACCTGCCCGACGATTGCCTCGCCGTGGGTCGCGACGAACAGGGCGTTCCGTTCGCCGTCGAACTCGGAGAGCCACTGCCGCTCCCGCTCGAGGTCGTACGGGACCTCGTCCATCATCAGGTAGACCTCCTCCGCGCACACGAGGTTGATGTTCTCGAGAATCGCGTTGGCGTCGTCGAGCTCCCCGGGGCGCACCCGGACTGCACGGCCGTCCCTCAAAACGACGTCCTCCGACCGCATCGGGTCGTCCATCGGCCGCCTCACAGCGGGAAGCGGTCGAGGATTTCCGGCCTCCGGCGCTCGCCGCTCGCGAGGAACGCCTCCATCTGCTCCCGAAGGTGGGGCGGGACCTCCTCGTACACGTCCGTGAACATCGTCTCGAGCGGCAGGGGAGGCGCCTTCTCGACCTCGCGGACCGTGGCCGAGAGGAGGTCGTCGACCTCCCGACGGAGCCCGTCGTCCCACGCCCTCGTCCACAGCCCCTTCGTCTCGAGGTACCGGCGCATACGCTCGATCGGGTCCCGCGCCTGCCAGTACTCGACCTCCTCCTTCGGCCGGTACCGCCCGGGGTCGTCGCTCGACGAATGCGGCCCGAGGCGGTACGTGAGCGCCTCGATCATCGTGGGTCCGCCGCCCGCGCGGGCGCGGTCCGCCGCGGCCTTCGTCGCCGCGTACACGGCGAGGAGGTCGTTGCCGTCGACGCGCACCCCGTCGAACCCGTATGCGGCGGCCTTCGACGCAAGGGTCTTTGCCGCGGTCTGGCGCGACACGGGCACGGAGATCGCCCACTGGTTGTTCTTGCACAGGAGCACGACGGGCACCTTGAACACACCCGCGAAGTTCATTCCCGAGTGGAAGTCCCCCTCGCTCGTCGCGCCGTCGCCGAAGTACGCGAGGACGACGACGGGGTCCCCCCGGATTTTCGCGGCCCACGCCGCCCCGACGGCCTGCGGAATCTGCGTGCCGACGGGGCTCGACGCGGTCACGTAGTGGATCTCGCGGTACCCGTAATGGTTCGGCATCTGCCGCCCTTTCATGAGGTCGAGTGCGTTCCCGTACGACTGCGCGACGAGCCGGTTCAGGGGCGCGCCGCGCCAGAGCGCGCATCCCGGCTCGCGGTACGCGGGGAACACCCAGTCCTGGGGTTCGAGGGCCATCGCGCTCCCGATCTGGGACGCCTCCTCCCCGATGCTCGGCAAGTAGAAGCCGATCCGGCCCTGTCTTTGGAGCGTGAGCATGCGTGTGTCGAGCGCCCGGACGAGGAGGAGCTCCCGGTACGCCCGCCGGAGGGTCTCCTCGGAGAGCGCGGGCTCCCGCCGAGAATCGTACGTCCCGTCGAGGTCGATGATCCGGAACAGGTCGTCCTCGAGGATCGGGTCACGCCCCCGGGGTCCGGCGGTCCCGGATCGCACGCTCGAGGAAGAACTCCCCCGCGCGGTAGGAGGACCGGACGAGGGGACCCGCGGCGACGTAGAGGAATCCCAGCGCCTCCCCCGCGACCCGGTACTCGTCGAACGTCCCCGGGGGCACGAACTCGCGGACCGGGAGGTGCCAGTCGCTCGGCCGCAGGTACTGGCCGAGAGTGAGGATGTCCACGTCGGTCACTCGGAGGTCCCGCATCGTCTCGATGACCTCCTCCCGCGTCTCGCCGAGCCCGAGCATGATCGAGGACTTCGTGTACAACGAAGGCCGCATCCCTTTCGCGCCGCGGAGAACGGACAGGCTCTGGTCGTATCCCGCGCGCCGGTCCCTCACCGTCCCTTGGAGGCGCCGCACGGTCTCCACGTTGTGGTCGAGGACGTCAGGTGCCGCGTCGACGACCGTCCGCAGGGCCTCGAGGTCCCCCCGGAAGTCGGGGATGAGCGCCTCGACGAGGACCGTCGGGTCCCGACGCTTGATCTCCCGGATCGTCCGCGCGAAGTGAGCGGCGCCGCCGTCCAGGAGGTCGTCCCGGTCGACGGACGTGAGCACGACGTAGCGGAGCCCGAGGTCCGCGATCGCCCGCGCGACGTTCCCGGGTTCCGCCGCGTCGAGCGCAGCCCGCGGGTTCCCCGACGTCACGGCGCAGAAGCGGCACGCCCGCGTGCAGACGTCCCCCATGAGCATGATCGTCGCCGTCCCGCCGCCCCAGCACTCGCCGACGTTCGGGCAGTGCGCCTCCTCGCACACCGTGTGGAGCCGGAGGTCGCGGAGGAGGGACTTGAGATGCGCGTAGTCATCGCCAGAGGGAGGTCGGACGCGAAGCCACTCGGGCTTGCGTTCGGTGAGCATGGGCAAGCTCGGATGGGTGCGGACACTTATCTAGTTGGTCCACGCCTCGCCCATGGGGGCGGGTCACCCGAACCGAAACTCGACGCCGTACGATCCGCGCGGGTAGTTCCAGCGGATCGCGCCCCGGCCGATGTGCTCGCACACGACGACGCACGCGCCCATCTCGATGCAGCCCTCCACGTTGTACACGAGCTCGCCTTTCTCGAGCCGGTACACCTTCGCGGGGCAGACGTACAGGCACGGCTTCGCGTCGCACGTCCGGCAGACGTCCGTGTCGACCGTGATGAACGGCTTCTCGTCGAACTCGAACTTGTCGAGCCCGATCCGGTCGTCCACGGACACGGGCTTCGAGACGTCCGCCTTCGGGGGCTCCGGCATCCTGTCCCGCGTCCCGATTCCACGACGGGGGATAAACATTCGTTTGGCCTCGCGCGGCGCGGGACATTCCCAATCCGCATTCACAGGAACAAAACCCTTTTACCCCACCCGCCTTCCCGCGACGGGACACGGTAGAATGGTGGAGCGTTTCGACGTGGTCGTCGTTGGGGCCGGACCCGCCGGTTCCGCAGCGGCCCTCACCCTCGCCCGCAGGGGATTCTCGACCCTCCTCGTGGAGCGTGGCCGTGCGCCGGGCGTGAAGAACATGTTCGGCGGGCGCGTGTACGCCTGGCCTCTCTTCGACCTCGTCCCGGATTGGCAGAAGGACTGCCCCGTCGAGCGCCTCGTGACGAAGGAAGGGCTGTCGTTCCTCACGGAGGACGCCGCCCTCGGCCTCTCGTTCGAGTCCCCGAGGCTGGGGGAGGGTCGGGCCGCGAGCTTCACGGCGATCCGCGCGAAGTTCGACGCCTGGCTCGCGAAGAAGGCGGAGGATGCGGGCGCGACCCTCGTCACGGGGATCCGCGTGGACGACCTGTGGCGCGAGGGCGGCCGGGTCAAGGGGGTCCTCGTCGAACCGGAGGACCGCGTCCAGGCGGAGGTCGTCGTGATCGCGGAGGGCGCGGCGTCGACGCTCGTCAAGAAGGCGGGCCTGAAGGCGAACCTCGAGCCGCGCGAGGTCAGCGTCGGGGTGAAGGAGACGATCGAGCTCCCCCAGGCGGACATCGAGGCCCGCTTCGGCCTCTCCGAGAAGGAGGGCGCCGCGTACGTGTACGCGGGGCAATCTTCGATGGGCCTACGGGGCGGAGGCTTCCTGTACACGAACCGATCGACGGTGTCCCTCGGCCTCGTCGTCTCCGCGGAGGACCTCGCCCGCCGCAAGGTCGAGGTCCATGACCTCCAGACGCGGTTCCGAATGCATCCGTCGATTCAGCGGCTCCTGAAGGGCGGGAAGATCGTCGAGTACAGCGCGCATCTCGTCCCCGAGCTCGGGGCGAACATGACGCCTCGCCTCACGGCCGACGGCGTCCTCGTCGCGGGGGACGCGGCGGGCTTCCTGATCAACAACGGCTACACGTACCGGGGCGTCGACCTCGCGATCGCCTCCGGCGTCGCCGCCGCGGAGGCGGTCGAGGCGGCCCGGGCGGCGGGCGGGATGACCGCGGCGAACCTCTCCGGATACGAGCGGTTCCTCAGGGCGCGACACGTCCTCGGCGACCTCGAG
>Ga0209642_10001681_pt1 | contig 14831 bp, 13 predicted proteins | sample RifCSP19_2_FD_184025 | JGI IMG/M metagenome (GOLD analysis project Ga0209642, IMG submission 184025) | Soil microbial communities from Rifle, Colorado - Rifle CSP2_sed 19_2 (SPAdes) (version 2) | ecosystem: Environmental > Terrestrial > Deep subsurface > Rock core/Sediment | place: Rifle... | reverse complement strand
GAACACAGGACCCCGCGGGAATACCTACAAGAGCTCAACGAACCCCCGCGCCCGGGGGACGAATGACGAACCGGCGAGAACCGCGGGGCGTGGGAGAGCGAACCCATGTGGGAGTGCTCTCGGCGGAGAGTTCGGCTCCGGGCCCTCGCTACCCACCGGTCCTCCTTAAGGGTATTCCACTGGCATCACTTGGACCCTAGGGCTTGGCTTCGGGGCGCCGCCGGGCGGGCCTTCCCTCGAGGGCTTTCCGGACTTCCTTGACAAAGGCTTGCCCACCGGACAGAGACGGGCCTGCTGGGGTTCGTTTCACTCCATGTGTTTTGCTTTCAATCAACGAGGATTGAATTTACCACTGACTGCCGATCGGACGGTCTCAGGTACTCTCGGATGGTCGTCTCCCGGTCGTCCCCGCACGCCTCGCCCACCTCGGGCGGGGCATTTTCCATTTCTCGGGACGATGACGTTGTCCGCACACGAAACTACGGGTTTGAGAAGGAGCTCATGGCGCTCGAACTACCGCGAGAATCGACGCGACACGGCATTTTCGCGCGGATCCTGGTTGGATTCGAGCCACGCCCGCGCTGCCGGTCGCTGTGCCGACGGTGCACAGGTCGCCGGAGCATTGCGTGGGAGAGTATAGTTCCCCAGTCGATTGCTTCGGGAATGACGTTCTCCTCCCTGCGCTACGCGGGAATTCCCGAAGAATCCTCATAAGGCGCGCGGGTATCTTCTCCATGCCGAGCGTACATCGTGAGGTGGCCGCGCTGCCCTCATTACGTCATCGTCGAAAAGTCGTGGGACGTCGTCCGAATGCTCCATTCGAGCAATCTTCTCGACTGCTTGAGAATGCAACGTGCGATGAAGCCTATGACATGGATCAGCTGTATCACGAGCTCGAATGTCATGTGACTCTGCGCTGTGTAGATTTCTATCTCAGGGGCGTGGGCTGGCATGAGGCAGTATGCTTGTCGCCGCAGGAACTGTCTCTCCTCCTCCGCTTGGTCGACGTGCAGAGGCGTCATCATGGGGCATCCCGTGACAAGCGAGGTTCTCGGCTCGCGCAGATCCTGTTGGTCTGAACAAGTCCACGCTCACGTGCCCGAACTGTGGTAAGACACCTTTTCACTCAGTATCGCTTGCTCCGCGCGCGTATCTCGACTGGCACTCAGGCGCCTGCGGTTGCCATCTTCAATACGCCGCCCGTCCGGCTGAAGTGGCGGCTAGGATTTCGATCAGCGAAGTGACGCAAATCGGATTCGGGCTCCATGGAGGCGAGATGACAATTCGTTCGGAATCTCACCTGAAGAATGTCCTGGACGCCCTGTAGCCAGTATGATTTCGTGTTCGTCAATCAGGCAAAATGAGCTTTATACAAGACGACGAATGGCGCTCCGATGCGGCGCCTCGTGACGCTCGTCGCGGTTGCGGCGGCACTTTTTGTGCTCTTCCTGCTACCCTACGCGTCCGCAGGTACTGCAATTCCTGGGACGAACGTGCAGGTTGTGGAACTGGGTCCCACGTCGAAGACCCTTTCCTTTGGCTCAGCAACGAATTTCAGTTGGGCGGTCTACAACGGGGGTCCGGCGACGTACTCCATGAACGTCACGGCCAACGTGAGCGACCCGACGTTCCGGATGGAGTTATACCCCTCCTCCTTTGCGATCGCCCGCGACGAGCTGCGCGAGGTCTACCTCAACGTGAGCGCACCCACGGATGGTGAGAGTCGGACGGCAGCGATCCGCATCACGTTCCAGACCCTCACCCCGGTCAGCTCCAGCCTAGAACGGAACGCCACGTTGACCGCCCGTGTGACCCCTGCATCGGTCGGCGTCCTCACCGCGTTCGTGGCCATCGGAGCAATCATCGCCATTGGATTCACCGCGACCCTCATCTTCGAACGCACTCGCATCCCCGACTTGTTGATCTTGATCTTCCTGGGGCTTCTCCTGGGGCCAATCGCACTAACTTACTTGGGGATCTCTTTCGTCCCTCCTGGCGTCCTCGAGGTCGCCACGCCTTACTTCACGGCCATCGCCCTGATGATCATCCTGTTCGATGGCGGCCTCCATCTGCGCCTCGGCCAGGTCGTCAGTAAGCTTAGCATTGTGGGCTTGCACACGGGCGTGGCTTTCCTTCTCACGATCTTCGCAATCGCTCTGGTCGCGTGGATTGTGCTCGGATACGACTGGATCGTGGGTCTCCTCCTTGGCGCGATTCTCGGCGGGACGAGCGGTGCCGTCGTCATCGGAATCGTCCGGTCTCTACGAGTAAGCGAGGAGACGAAGATCATCCTCACACTCGAGTCCGTCCTGACCGACGTACTGTGCGTCGTCACCGTTCTCGCGCTCATCGAACTGCTGCGGGGAGGACCTGGCGCCTCGGCGACAATCGTGTTCACAAAACTGGGCCAGGCCTTCCTGATCGCCCTCCTCTTCGGCCTTGCGGCCGGGGTCGGTTGGATTGCTCTCCTGCGCGGGCTCGAACGCAAGCCGTTCTCCTACATGCTGACGATTGCCGTCCTGTTCGTCCTCTACGCCATCACAGAGCTCTCGGGGGGCAGCGGAGCGATGTCCGCCTTCGTGTTCGGCCTCGTCCTCGGAAACCATGGCGATTTCGAGAAGCGTCTCAAGATCCGAACCCGGTTCGTGATTGACGAACGAATCAAGCAGTTCCACGCCGAGCTCTCGTTCGTAATCCGGACGTTCTTTTTCGTCTTTCTTGGCGTCGCATTCACTCTCCAAGTTGCCGGGGGCTGGCGTGTGTCGACAGACCTGCCAGTGCTCAGCGTCTTTAACGGTACGTTCGCACTGTTCCTGATTGGAGTGGTCTTGATTTTCGTGGCGATCGTCGGCGTGCGCATCCTGACTGCGAGGATTACCGCGGCCCTGCGTCGGAAGCCTCCGGCGGAGAGGCGAGTCCTCTGGTCTCTGATGGGTCGCGGGCTCGCAGCGGCAGTCCTCGCCTCGCTCCCCTTTACAATTCCCGCCTTCACTTCGCCGGGCACAGCTGGCGACGAATACTATCACGCGCTCATGGTCCCCTATCAAACGCAATTCCTCAACATCGCCTTCTTCATCATCCTCCTCACGGTCGTCGTCACCACAGTGGGCGTAGTCTCCTCGGAGAGAGCCCTAGGTAAGGTTGCGGTGCCCCGTGTGGCCGCAGACATGAATCGCGAGGCCTTGACGATCCTCCGGGAGATGAACTTGGACAATCTCCTCATCTCGGAGGAACCTCCCAAGCCCAGGAGATAGAGCGCACCCCTTTCCGCCGCACGAATCGGCGGACTGGCCTTCGAGAAACTGCTTAGTACACCGCTGTGACCGCTACGAGGCCTCGAACCACTTCGGGCGGCAAATCGAACTGTTCGGCGAACAATCTAAAGCAGTACAATTCCTCTTTCGTCCGGAGGTGCAGAGGCAGACACTTTGACTCCCGTTCGAACTCTGTATCGGAAATCTGTCGCTCCGCTTCCCGCCGAATGATGTCGAAGGACCCCGTCCCCTCCGCGAACTTCTGTTTGCGTCTCCAAAGGATGCCGCCAGGGAGTACGTCCCGGAACGCCTCGCGCAGGATCCATTTCTCTACGTGCTGCCGACCATGAATCTTGAAATGAGTCGGCAGGCTGAGAGCGAACCCTACGTGCTCCCAGTCTAAGTACGGCACCCGCCCCTCGAGGGAATGAGCCATCGTCATGCGGTCCGTCCGCTGGAGGTTAAGATTGTGCAGGCCTTCCGTGATTCGAACGAGTTCGGCGTGAAGAGGCTTGCCATCCGGTAGATCTTTGAGGTACCGATAGCCCGCGTAGAGTTCGTCCGCGCCCTCCCCCGTGAGGACTACTTTGACGTACTTCCGTGCGAGTTCCGAAACAAGATACGTCGGTACGGCGCTCCGGAACAGAGCTGCATCATAGGACTCAAGGTGATATGCGACCTTGGGCAGCGCGCTCAGGACATCGTCTTCCGTGAACTCCCTCACGTGGTGATTCGTGCCCAGGAACTCCGCCGACCGCAGCGCATTCTCGAGGTCGGGCGAACCCTCCATGCCCGTGGAGAACGTGTGGAAGGAATTCAGGTCGCGGGCGGCCAAGGCCGTTACGAGAGTGCTGTCCAACCCACCGGAGCAGAAGGCACCTAACGGGACGTCTGACATGAGTCGTTTGCGCACCGCCATCGGGAGGAGTTCCCGCAGCTTCGCCAAAGCCGCCTCTTTAGTCCAACCCTCCCGGACCTCCGGGCCCCACGAGGCGAACCGCTGGAACCCGCCGTCCGAACGATACCAGTGCCCGTTCGGGAACTCGCAGACTCGCTTCGAGGCGGGGAGGAGGGCCTTCATCTCTGAGGCAAAGTAGAACGTCCCGTCTTCGATTGCGTAGTACAGAGGCTTGATTCCAATTGGGTCCCGCGCAAGGTATAGGGACCGCCCGTCCCAGATCGCAAGGGCGAACATCCCATCGAGGCTTGAGGCCAGCTGCGGGCCGAGATCCTCGTACAGATGGAGGGGGATCTCGCTGTCCGAGTGCGTTCTGAGTGTGTGTCTGGGGAGCTCTTTCGCGAGGGACCGGTAGTTGTAGATTTCCCCGTTCGCGACGATGGCAACGTTTCCGTCCTCGTTAAGGATGGGCTGGTGGCCTCCAACGACATCGATGATGGAGAGCCGTGTCTGTCCGATCGCCGCGCGATCGTCCACGAAGAGGCCCAGGTCATCGGGCCCGCGATACCGCATGGCCTCGAGCATCCGCCTCAGGAGGGCCTCGTCGACCTCTCCGACCATGCCCGCGATGCCGCACATGCTGGCCCTCGTTCAGGCGACTCCGAGCCACCTGAGCCGCGCTCGCTCCGTCATGGGCTTGCCTGTGATGGGGTCCACGGCCCGCGAGGCACCGTCAATCATCCGTGTCATTGTCCTCCCGCATGCAACGGGATTGCCCAGGAGGTGCGGCGCGTCTAGGATGCCGAGTTTCACCGCCCTTGCCAGGATGGGCGGGTCCGTCCATGGATCCTCGATGCCGGACGCGGCGATTTCTCCGATCCGTCTGAGGAGGTACTGGGCCTCCTCGACGAGCTCCGCTTTGCGGGCCTTGAAGATCTCATCCCTACGGGGATCCGGCAGGCCGAGGAGCGCGTTGCGGACCGCGCCCTGGGCGATCTTGCACGATTCGATGATCTCTTTGGGGCCCACGTGGTAGTTCGCCTCGGAATAGCCGACGACGTGGACGATGTGAGGCCGGATGGCCATCATCGTGTGGATGGAGGAGCCCAGGTGTCCCTTCGCTTGGTCCATGTCCATCGGAAGGGAGTTCAGGCCTGTGCGAGCCTCTCGGAAGGTTCGGAAGTTCGCATCCTGAAGGCCCTCGATGAGGTCGATCTTCGCGAACATCTTCGCGAGGTCCATCGCGGGCGACGTGCCGCGAGGGTTGTTGAACATGTACTGGGCTACGTAGTTGCGGACGCCGGCTTTCTTTGCGTTGTACGCCGCCAAGAACGCGGCCGTCACGGCGATTGCATCAGGCGCGTCCCGGAGGGACCAGTGGTGGGATTCGTTGACCTCCACCGGAATGCCTTTCGACGCATACCAGCCCATGGCCTCGCGGTTCTCCGCGATGGACACCTCGAGGGGACGCTTGGACCGCCCGTCGAGCTGGCTGTACCAGAATAGCGGGATGGCTCCCCAGGCGATCTTGATCGTGTCGTGGAGCGTCGCGGCCCATTTCACGAGCTCGTTCGTGCCGCTGTAGCACCGCAACAGCGGGTAGTTCCCCGTCCTCGTGGCTTCATAGATCCCGCGAAAGTCTTCCTGCGAACGGACCATGACGCCGCCCGCTCCGTCGAGCTCTGGTCGCATCTGCTCGGGGTGGAAGAAGAACTCCTGGGCATTCTGGTCTGGGGCAATCGAGAGGACATCGAGAACGCGGGCCTCCGCAATTTCGCGCGCGCCCTTCAGGGTGTCCGCGAGGGAGGGCATCCCGAAGTGGTGACGAACCAAGGGCCATGGGTCCTTCTGCTCGATCCTCTCGAGGAGGGTGTGGGCGTATGCCTCTTCCCCGAGGGTCGCGGCTTCACCCCGAAGCCAGGCGACGATCTCTTGCGCAGGCTGGCTCCCGTCGAAGACCGCGTCGAAGAGGCCGACCTCCTTCGCCACGGCCGCGCAGGGCGGCGTCCCCCCAAAGACGAACCGACGGCTTCGAAGGCCTTCGCTCTCCACGGCAGCCTTGAACTCCTCGAGGACTGCTCGGGCGTTCTCCGGCGTGAGGCGATACGATATCGCGACGAGATCGGGGGCGAACTCCTTGATGCTCTCGATGGTCCTTTGCACAGGGACTGCGGGCCCAAGGAATCTCGATGTGTAGCCGTTCTCCTCGGCGAGGTGAAGGAAATTCACGATCCCGCCCGTGTGAACGCAGTTCCCGATCGAGGCTCCCAGGACCTTCATGTTCCGGCTCCCACGGCGAGAAAGCGGATGTCCTTGACCGACATCCCCTTGATTCCGAGTCTCTCGACCGTCCTCCCTTCCTTCCAGAAGTCCCGTCCGTGGATCAGGGACGCGAGGTGAATCATTACGCGAATCGTAGGCACGGGCACGCCAAGCATCTCGCCGATGGATGCGATGGGCACGAGGCTCATCGGGACATCTTCGAGGATGTAGCGGTGGTTCAGGTGGGACGGCGCGGTGATGCCCTTGTATCCGGGCGTGGACTGCACGGCCTGGTAGAGGTCCCTCCCAGGTGAGTTGTAGGCGAGATAGAGCCACTCCCGAGCGGTGTGTGCATGAATCCCGAGAGCCGCCGCAACCGCCACTCGCTCTCGGTCCGTCGTCTCAAGGATTGCCGCGACCGAGGGCGTGATTCCCTCGAGGTAATACTGGAAGTCCCCGTGGGTCGATTCGATCCGCGCCGCATTGAGGATCGTAACGCCCGGGTGGAAAATAGCCCCGACGTTGTCCAGGCCTGTTTTGAGAACATTGTCCCCCGGGATGAACTGCGGGAAGGCCACGCGAACCGCCTTCAGAACTTCCGGGGTCCTGTAGGCGGGAAGGGCCGCAAGGGCCACTTCGTTCTTGATGTCAAAGACGTGCGCACTCGTCGGCTCAGTGTGCCTCGATGTGTAAAGGAAGGTCTGGGCCTCGGCAAGGGTGACGTCCGCGGTGACAGCTTTCTTGACGAAGATGTTGCGGACTTCGAGTGCGCCGCCAGTGCGACCCGGATTCAGGATGACAGTCTGACCGTCGTGGACGACGTCCGCGAGGGCGGTCGCCACGTCCCGGTGGCCATTCGCCGGGATTGCGACCATGATGATGTCCACGTCGGAGACTGCGTCCTTGAGATTCGTCGTGGCCATCTCGAGGCGGCCTTCTCCCGTGATAACCCCTTCGAGTTCAATGGCCCCACGCATCTGGAGGTGCTCCACACGTGCGGGACTCCGGTTCCACAGGTTGACCCGGAAGCCCATGAGAGCGAGATGGCCCGCCATCGCGAGGCCGCCGTGCCCGGCGCCGAGAACTGCGAACCGAGGGGCCTTCTTTCCCTTCGCGACCTTGCGGACTCTCCTCGGCGCGGTTGCCTTGGACGGCGCGATCTCGATCTGTGGGGCCTCCTCTAAATCCGGAGGGCGGGTGACCGATGGGGAGGCTTGTTGCGCGACCTCCCATTCCAGTCCTCGCATCGCCTTGGCCCAGAGGCGCGGCCGGCAGGAGGCCTTTCTGGGCCGGCGCCAGGTCATCCCTGGGCAACGCGGCCCCGCGGAACCCTCTCGGGTCCCACCCCTTCTGAAAGACAACGGAGGGGCATCCTGACGGGTGTTACGCCTCGGATTGTTGTTTTCGCTACCACAGTAGAGGTCATCGTCTAAATAGGTATCCCCATCCGTATCGTCGGGAGATCACAACGCGCGTCCATCGCCTGCAGCCGCCATCGAATGAAGGCTTTCTCCGGCGTGCGCCAGCCACACATGCGTTCTCTCGAGTGAGAAAGGACAACCGGACGGCCAACCGTCCCCTTTGATCACCGGCCTACGGTACGGACCCTGGAAGATCCGAATCCCAGGACGATAGCGGAAGGTCGACCGACCGTCCCTGGGAATGCAGGCATCACTCGGATCTACGTTTCCCAAACAACCTCGCTCACCTAGGTCCCGCCTGCCGCTTCGACGCCAGACAACGGCCCCATTATGTGAAATTCAATTCCTCCAAGCGGCGTTCTTCGTGATTCTCCTCACCGTCGTGGCAACGACCGTGGGCGTCGTTTCCTCGGAGCGGGCCTTGGGCAGGGAGCCGAGGTGGCTCTTCCTACCCTCTACAGCGCCTCGGTGCTTGAGTTGTTCAAGGACCTAGACGTGGATGACCTCGAAGTCAGCGACAAGCCGCCATCCGCTGCTAGCCGGCGAACGGATCCAGAAGATCGAAGGCGAGATTGAGGCGCTCTGCGTTTGCCCGGGTCCCGCATGGGTCAGACGGGCTCGATTCAATGTCCAAGAACCTGGCGATGTTGTCCGCTTGTTGAACCGCCTCGCCGGCGCCTGAACTGGCTGCTCCTCCGCTCCTGGGATTGAGACCACTCTACGGGGTTTCCCTCTGAGTGGTTTAATATCGTTCCGCCTTTCCTCCCGCGATGGCTGGAGCAGGCGCGGGGGCGCTGTACGAGCAACTGACGATCCTGCTCACCTTGGCCGTGGTGAGTCACCTCTTCATCAAGCGGTTTCGCCAGCCCACCATCATAGGCGAGATCTTCATCGGTATTCTGGTTGGCCAGAGTGTCCTCGGTAGCCTGGGGATCTTCCAGTTCGATCCCGACTTCATCAGCACCCTCTCGGCGTTGGGCGCAATCTTCCTCCTGTTCCTGATTGGACTCGAGTCCGACTTCCGCGCGATCTACACGCGGAAGAACATCCTCGTGGCCTTGGGCGGAGTTCTCCTGCCGCTTGTTGTGGGATTCGTCATCGCGTGGTACCTAGTCCCACCAAGCGGACTGGGAGGGAGCGGCACTCAGTTCACGATGGCGGCCTTTGTTGGCGTCACGCTCACGGCTACGAGTGTTGCGATTGCCGCGTCCATCCTCCTGGACCTCGGCCTGATGAAGAAGGACGTTGGTCGGACGATTATGGGCGCCGCGGTGGTTGACGACATCCTTGGGCTCCTCGTGCTATCCGTCATCGTGGGGATGACCCATGGCGGAGTCGACCCAGTCAGTGTTGCAATCCTGTTGATCAAAGCCGTGGCCTTCATCGTGATTGCAATCTTGGTCGGCATCTATCTCTTCAATCCGGTCGTCCTCCGCGTTCAGGCCGTGGGGCTCAAGTACGGCATCTCGCACGCTGGATTCCTCACCGCGATGGCAATCGCGTTCTTCTACGGTTTGATTGCCGAGACCATCGGGCTCTCGGCTATCATCGGCGCATTCCTCGCCGGGACTCTGTTCGCCTCGGCCCCTCTGAAGGACGAGTTCACCGAAGGCGCCCGCTACCTCGAGGCCGTCTTCACGCCCATCTTCTTCATCTCCCTCGGTCTCGCGGTGAACCTCCAAGTGGTATGGGGGACGCCGGAGCTGCTCCTGTTTACGATTGTCCTAGCGGTCGTCGCTCTCATTTCCAAGGTCGCAGGCTGCGCGATCCCCGCCCGTCTCCAAGGCATGTCGCGCCACGAGTCTCTTGCGATCGGCTGGGGCATGACGCCGCGGGGCGAAGTGGGCCTGATCGTTGCGGTGACTGCGCTGAACGCCCTAGTCGTTTCGGATGCCCTCTTCAGCGTCATGGTGCTGGTCATCATCCTCGTGAGCGTGCTCCCCGCACCTCTCTTCAAGCGCTCCCTTCACGCCGTCGAGGCGGAGAGAGAAAGAGAAGATGCGGCCCCCGTGGCGGAAGCTCCGTAGGCACGGCCAGCTTGACTGATTCCATTTGACACGGAACGATGCACATCACGACGCCCGTGGAGAGAACCCGTCTGCTTCGAGTTCGGCGCCTTGACAAAGTGCATAGGTAGCGAGGCTCCATCGAGGCCACATGCAATCAACCGTCCGGTTTCGGGGTGAAATCCCAATAGACTCGGGCCCAACCAAAACCGAATCCTACGCGGTTCGAGTCCTGAAATAAATGCTCCCGGCGGGATTCGAACCCGCGTCTGAGGCTCGAAAGGCCCCGATCCTTGGCCGGACTAGACTACGGGAGCGCGGAGGGGCGGTTAGTCCCGGGGTCCATAAAGGCTTTGCGCGCCAGGGATCGATGGGCGGTCCTGGGAACCGACACAAGGTTCTTGCCGCGCGCGCGCGTCCGGTCGCCGATGGCGCTCCGCATCCGCGCGACCGCAGAAACCGCGTTCGTGGCTTCGGGGTTGGCCGTCATCCTTGTCTTCTGGGTTGCGGAGTTCCTCTCAGCGGCGGCGGAGGCTGCGGAGGGGCATGTCCATGGTGCGGCGGGGGACCTGGCGACCCGGCTCAACGTCGTCCTGTTCTCGATCGGGTTCGCGCTCCTCGGGGTCGTGTACGAGAGGCACACGGAGCTCCTCGCGAACGGGACGCTCACCCTCCGGTACGCCGCGGGATACCTGATCCTCATCGACGGCGTCCTCCATGCGTTCGCCTTCAACGACCACCTCACGCAGCCCGGGCCCGCGAGCATGTTCGCCGTCGTCGCGCCCCTCCAGATCGTCGTCGGGCTCGCCCTCCCCCGGATGCGGGCGGAGTGGGACGTCGCCTGGCTCGGCTTGACCGTCGTCCTGGTCGCCCTGTACGTCGCGACGCGAACGACCGTCGTCTGGCCGCTCAATGCCGTCGAGGCAGTTGAGGGCCTCGGCATCCTCTCGAAAGCCGTGGAGGCCGTGACGTTCCTCGTCCTCGTCCAGCTGCTCCGCGCCTCGCGGACGAAGACGACGGCGGGTGTGCCGACTGCACCCGCGAAGTCCTGAGCCTCAGACCTCCCCGACCATTTCCCGCGCGAGGAGCTTGTACTCCTGCTCCTTCAGGGCCGCGGGGTTCGCGGAGATCAGGAGGTACGAGTCGTTCAGGAGGATCTTCTCGTTCACCTTCTGGAGGAACCGCTGGACGCTTGCGAACCCGTTCTGGGCGATCATGTACTCGAGGCCCTCGAGGAGGACGGCGGCGCCGCCGCCCTCTGCGGCGAACTCCGCGATCGCGCTCGCGATGTCCACGAGGGCCGTGGGCTCGACGACTGCCATGCCCTTCCCCTTCTGTCCCGGCGTCTTCGACAACCAGACGAACCCGACCTCGCCGACGGGGTGGCGGGAGCGGATGTCGTCGGGGTGGATCCGCGTGATGCAGAGGCCGCGTGCGCCGGACTTCGTGAGCCCTGCGAAGAGCTCGAAGATCCGGTCCGCCCTCGGCTCCCGGACGATGTACGCACCGCGGTTCGAGATGTCCCCTCGCGGCGCAGGGACGGAGAGGGGGACGCCCTGCTCCTCCGCGAGACGCGCAGCCATCGCCTCGACCTCGCGGTACAGGACGGCCATCTTCGACTTCGCCATCACGCTGAGCTCCGTCGACGAGTACCCGCGAGACGTGAGGGAGCCGATCTCGCGCCACGCGGCCTTCAGGCCCTCCTCGTAGCCCTTGAGGAACGCCTTTCGCGGTTCGTCGTCGCCCATCCCTGGCCCGTCGCGGAGAACGCGACGCCGGGGTTTAAGCGTTCGTCCGCGCGCGGGCGCCGAGTGACGGACAGTTCTGAGGAAACCGCGGTGCGGGTGCGGTCACCCGATGTACCCGAGGTCCTCGCGCTTGTCAGGCATCTCGGGCGAGGCCTCGATGTCCCGGAGCTTCGAGGTGATCTGGTCGATCTGCTTCGCCTTGTTCTCGAGCTCGGAGAACGAGATCTTCACGCCGAGGACCGCCGTGAGGACCTCGAGGACCGCCTGCGCGCTCTTCGGGTCGACGAAGTACCCCGAGGTCTCGCCCATGAGGCACACCGCGCGCATGTCGTAGAGCCGACCGAGCCCCAGCAGGAGCCCGCTCGCGCCGACGATCCCCGCGCCCGGCTCGCCCCGAGAGAAGACGACGCCGTGCTTCTCCATCTCCTTCGCGAGCTCCGCGTCCGTTGCGGCGCCGAGGACCCTCGGCTTCGTCACCATGCGCCCCATCCCGTACCCCCCGAGCGTGTACATCCGGCGCACGCCGAGCTTCTTGATCTCCCGGAGCATGAAGTCGCTGAGCTCGTATTGGCCCTCTGGGGTGAGCCCCTGGTAGTCGCCCGTCAGGATGACGAGGTCCTTCCCCGGCCCCCGCTGGACGAAGTGCATCTCGTTGTTCACGAGCTTGACCTGGCCGTCGTCCTGGACGAGGACCTGGGGCGGGAAGTACTTCGAGAAGATCTCCGCGAACTTGACCCCCTTCAGCTCGTCCTTCAGATGCTCCGCGGCGAGCTTCCCGACGTTCCCGATCCCGGGGAGGCCCTCGACAAAGATCGGATCGTCGAGCTTCGGATGGTCGAGGTACCGGATTACGATGTTCTCCATGCAGTCTCACCTTCCCTCTTCAGGCGGCGACGGTACACCCCGTAGCGGTCCTCCGGCGAGTACCGAGGGGGCATCGGATTCCCCGTCGGGGTCCCGCAGGACGGACAGGCATCCTGGAGGGTGTACGTCCTACAAGCGCGGCAGCGCTTCAAGAGGCTTCGCATCCCGCCTCACTCCTTCCGGCGGAACGCGCCCTGGCCGCCCTTCGCCTCGAGGACCTTGAGCGCGCGGGCCGCCGCCTTCTGAATCTCGTCCTCCGCGGACTTGTAGTCGGGCGCCCGCACGACGATCCGGTATCGGGGTGCCCCGATGTACTGGACCTTGACCGTGATCCCCTCGGACTCCCGGGGGATCTTGAGCAGCGCCTCGCGGAGGTGGATCGCGCCGTCGGGGGCGGGGTCCGTCGCCTCGAGGTAGCCATCAATCGTCACATAGGGCGGGACGATGTTCTCCCGCGCGACCTCGACGACGGTATTGACCCAGGCGCCTTTGAAGCCCTCTTGGGAGAGGGCGGCCTCGTCCATCACGCACTCCTCGAACGCGCGGTACAGCGTCCCGAAGGAGTCGAGAAGGTCGTACCCGAACTCCTCCCAGCCCGCGTCGACGGTCTTCCCGAGGCGCTGCGCCACGATCCCGAGGAGGTTCTCCGCCTTCTGCTCGTTCTTCCATTCCTGGATCTTCTCCCGGCGCTGGTGCTCGTTCACCGCCTTCAGAGAGAGGTCGATCTGGCCCTTCCCGGTGTCCACCCGGAGGACCTTGCAGACGACCCTCTGCCCCTCCCGGACGTAGTCCCGGATGTACTTGATCCAGCCCGAGGAGACCTCGGCGATGTGGATGAAGCCCTCCTTCCCCTCGTACTCGTCGAGCTTGACGAACGCGCCGAAATTCTTGACGTTCGACACGGAGCAGACGACGAGCCCGCCCTCTTCCGGCCACTCGTACTCGCGCCCGCGGGACGTCATTACTCGAAAGCCCCCAGGATCTCGCCCCGGATCGCGGCCTTGCCGCCCGTGGGCTTCGCGAGGGTCGCGCCGCAGACCTGGCACAGGACGTCGCTCGCCGCCCGGTCGAACACGATCTGCTCGTTGCCGCAATCCTCGCACTTGACCCTGAGGAATTTGCTCGCGGGCTTCGGGATCACTTGTGCACCTCGACGAGCTCGAACTTCTTCGCCCGGATCCCCCGGCGCTGGTGCGCCTTCTTGCACGACTTGCACCGATAGCGGAGGTGGATCCGCTTCGTCGGCTTCTCGCGCCCCTCTGGCTTCGGCCGGGGGAAGCCTCCGTACCCTGCGGTGACCCGCCGGAACCGTCGCTGGCCGGCGCGAAGCTCGGAGCGGGGCCGGTTCTTCACCCGCTCGACCTCGAGCTCCACGTGCTTGTTGCAGTGGGGGCAATACCCTCGGATCACATGGGGTACTTTCATCGAATCGGCGCCCGGGCGGCGTTACACAGAGGAACTGCTATTAAAGGGTTGCGCGGCCTCCCGCGCAGGCGCGTCGCGCACACGAGTTTCTCCCGCCGAGACAGGAGCGAATCCCTCGAAGGACTCTAAGACCCTAAGAAATATATATGACCAAATTAATATTAGAACCGAAATTAACGTGAGGGCGACGCGGGGGACGCCGGAATGAGCCGGGAGACGCGGTTGAGCCGACGGGACGAGACCCTCGTCGAGCTGCTCGTCGAGACCGGCATGACGAAGAACCTCGCGCGGACGCTCGTGTTCCTCTCGAAGCGGGACGAGACGACCTCCGTCGAGATTGAGAAGGCGACGGGGCTGCGGCAGCCGGAGGTGAGCATCGCGATGCAGGACCTCCGCCGGCGGCGATGGGTCGAGAAGCGGGACATCAAGAAGGAGGGGAAGGGAAGGCCCGTCCACGCGTACCGGCTGAGCACATCCTGGTCGGACATCCTCGGGCAGCTCGACCGGGAGGAGCAGGCGAAGATCGACCGGATCGAGTCGAACCGGAAGCGCTTCAAGGCCTACGGCTAGGCCGCATCGTCTTCACGCCGTCCGCCGTGCCGACGAGGGCGAGGTCCGCCATCCCGAGGAACAGGCCGTGCTCGACGACCACGGGGATCGAGGAGATCGCCGCGGCGAGCTTCGCGGGAGAACGGATCCCGTTGAACCGGGTGTCGAGGAGGTAATTCCCGTTGTCCGTGCGGACGGGCTCGCCGTCCCGCTTCCGGAGTTCCGGACTGCCGCCGAGCGTCTCGAGCGGACGGATCGCGGTCCGCCAGCCGAAGGGGTGGACCTCCACGGGGACCGGAGCCTGCGTGCCGAGCCGGCGGACGACCTTGGAGCCGTCGACGACGACGATGAACGTCTTCGCCGCGGCCGCGACGATCTTCTCGCGGAACAAGGCGCCGCCCATC
>Ga0209642_10001678_pt1 | contig 14843 bp, 15 predicted proteins | sample RifCSP19_2_FD_184025 | JGI IMG/M metagenome (GOLD analysis project Ga0209642, IMG submission 184025) | Soil microbial communities from Rifle, Colorado - Rifle CSP2_sed 19_2 (SPAdes) (version 2) | ecosystem: Environmental > Terrestrial > Deep subsurface > Rock core/Sediment | place: Rifle... | reverse complement strand
ACTATGAGCGGCCGCAGCCGTGCAATGCGAACCCCTGCCCGATCTTCATCGACGTGGCGGCGGACTACTGGGCTTTCCAGTACATCGAATGGCTGTACGGGAATGGCTACGTCTCCGGCACACGGGTCGAAGGCGATCAGCGCTGGTTCGAGCCGGAGAAAGAGCTCAGCCGGGCGCAAATGTCGGTCTTGCTCGTGCGTGCCCAGCGCCCGCAGGACCAGGGTTACGTCCCCGGTGCGCCCGAGTACCAGGCCTTCGGCGACGCTGGCCTCGGCGGGAACTGGGCCGATAAGTGGATCTTCCAGTTGTTCGACGACGGCATCACCTCCGGTTGCTCGGCCGACCCGCCGCTCTATTGTCCGGACGGCGCCAACAGCCGGGCGCAGATGGCGGTGTTCGCCGAACGGGTGATGCACGGCGAGGACTTCCGCCCTGCGGAAGCATGGGAGCAGATCTTCGGCGACGTGCCGCTGACGCAGAACGGGCAAGCGAACTGGGCGGCGAAGTGGGTCAACGAAGGCTACTACGACGCCCTGGTGCAGAACTGCAAGACGGACATGCAGGGCATGCTCTACTTCCCCGAGCGGCCCACCACGCGCGCCGAGGCGGCCTGCATGCTGTACTTTGCGCTCAACAACGCCAAGGCGGCGGCGCCGGCGATCAACCCGGCGGGGGGCGAGTACACGGGCGCGGTGCAAGTGAACCTCTCGAGCGCCACCTCCGGGGCGTCGATCCGCTACACGCTCGACGGCACGACCCCCGGGCTGCGGTCGACGCTCTACCAAGGGCCGATCGCGCTCTCCAGCAGTGCCGAGCTAACGGCGCGTGCGTTCAAGGATGGCTTGGCGGGGTCGGATGGGTCGAGCGCGCTCTTTACGATCAGCGCCATGCCACAGCCCGACCTGGCCGTGCAGGACTTGGCGTTTGCGCCCTCCAGCCCTATGGTGGGCGAGAGCGTGGCGGTGAGCGTGACGGTCAAGAACGAGGGCGGCGCGGCGACGGAGGCGACTTCGATCGCCTGCCGCGTCGGCTCGGCGGGTGGGCGGCTGATCGGGGAGAACGCCCTGGTCACCTTCGCCGTGGGCGAGGAGAAGCAAGTCGCCTGCGGCTCGACGGCCTTCAGCGCCCTGGGCGCGTACACGATCGTGGCCGTTGTGGAGACCGAGCCGGTGGAGTCCAACAGCGCCAACAACACGTACAGTGAAGCGCTGGTGGTGCGGCCGGGTGCGCCCACGCCGCAGGCCACGCCCACGCTGGCGGTGACGGCCAGCAGCACGCCACCGGCGGCGACAATCACACCCGTACCCAAGCCAGACCTGACGGTGACGGCGAACTCTTGGCCGAGCACGGGGACGGTGGATCAACTGGTCAACTTCAGCTACACAATCCGAAACCTGGGGCCGGTGGCAGCGCAGGGCAAGTACTGGGGCGGGTTCGTCACGCGCTTGTATGTCGACGGCGTGCGCGTGCCCAATGACGGCACGCAGACCGGATCGCGCGACACAGCCTCGCCCGGGCTAGCGGCCGGCGCCAGCGACACGAACGGCTTCCAGTGGAAGGCGACTTGCGGGGCGCACCAGGTGGAAGTGCGCACGGACGATGACGACCACGTCGAAGAGAGCAACGAGGGCAACAACCGTACGGCCGCTTATACGCTCAGCGTCGCCTGTGGCACGCCGACGGGGACAGCGGTCCCCAAGCCTGTGGTCTCGATCGTGGCCAGCGACCCGGCGGCGGCCGAGGCTGGCCGCGACCCGGCCGTCTTCACCGTCACCCGCTCCAGCCTGCCCGGCAGCCCCTACCCGGGCGACCTGGCAGTGAGCTACGACCTGTATGGCGTGGCGACCAACGGCGTGGACTACGAGAGCCTCTCCGGCGTGGTGACCATCCCGGCTGGCCAGGCTTCGGCGACGATCACGCTGAAGCCCTATGACGACACGCTGGCCGAAGGGGCGGGGGAGAGCGTGTACGTGCAGTTGGACGTGAACCCCTACGCCCCGGCCTACACCATCGACCCGCTGAAGGACGAGGCGACGGCGACGATCGCCGACAACGACCAGCCGGGGCAACCCGACCTAGTGGTGACGTTGCTGATGACCAGCGGCCAGCCTGTGGCCGGTCAGACGGTAGTGGTGAGCGGGGTGATCCAGAACCAGGGCAACGGTCCGGCGGCGGCCGGCTTCCTGTCGCGGCTGAAGGCCAATGCCAGCATCGTCCAGCCGATCGAAGCGACGACAGCGGCCCTGCCGGCGGGAGACAGCGTGACGTTTGGCTGGAGCTGGACGCCTTCCAGCGCGGGGAGCGTCACGCTGGAGCTGTGCGCCGACATGGACTTGGCGGTGAACGAGAGCAACGAGAGCAACAACTGCCGCACGGCGGTGGTGAGCGTGGCTGCGCCCGCCCTGCCCGACCTGATCGCCGCCGATCTGGCGCTGTCCCCGCTGAACGCCGTGGTGGGGAAGACGATCAGCTTCTCCGGGGCGATCGAGAATCGGGGCGAGGCGGCGGCCGGCGTATCCTTCGCCGTCTTCTGCGTGGACAGCTCGGCCGAGGCCTGCTACCAATCGCAAACCGGCCTGGCCGGGCCTCCGCGCCAGGTGATGGATATCGATCCCGGGGCCTTGAAGCCGGTCCTCGGCACAGGCAGCTGGACCGCCAACGCCGCTGGCAGCCACACCGTCTACCTGTGCGCCGATGGCGGGAAGAACGTCGCCGAGTCGCAGGAAGGGTCCTCCAGCAACTGCGTCTCGAAGACCTTCACCGTGTACAGCGTGCCGGCGGGGCAGCCGGACCTGGCGGTGATCGATCTGGCCTGGTCGCCGGCGGACCCCGCGCCGGGGGCGAGCGTCTCGTTCACGGTCACGGTTACGAACTACGGCACAGCCGCCACGGAAGCCATGCGCATCGGCTGCCACCTGGGCTCGCCGAGCGGGACGTTGCTGGGTGAGAGCTGGCTGATCACCTTCATGCCGGGCGAGACGCGAGCGATCGCCTGTGGCTCGCGCAGCTTCTCCGCCGGGGCCTACGACATCGTCGGAGTGGTGGAGACGGAAGGAGGCGAAGCCGTCAGCGGAGATGACGTCGGCAGCGAGAAGCTGAGAGTCGACTAGAGTTTGCTACCTGAATGCGCCCCACGTTCGCAGGACACGGGTTGCTCATGTCCGGCGAGGGTGGGGCGCTTCGTCGTTGTCCCCCGTGCGCCGCTCATGGATGGCGGCGGGGCCTGCCTGTCGCCCCCCCAATCTCGGCGGCCGTTCGGCCGTCGTCTAGCCCCCGAGCTTCATCCCGCCCGGCTGCGCTTCGTAGCGCCGTACGGATCTGCTCCTCACGAGCACCATCAGTGTTCGCAGCGTGGTCCCGGCAGGGGAGAGGCTGTGTATCCATTCACGGAGATGCTGATGATTTCGTGCCGCCGTCTGACCCGGAGGCGCTCTGGGCGCAGGCCCTGAGGGATCACACCCGGAAATGGCTTCTCCGTGGCGGGCGGCACGCGGATGTCATTCGGGACCCCGAGTACGGCGCCCCGTGTTGTGGAGTTCTTCAATCGGAACCAGGGGTGATGACCCGCAGGGAAGGGGCGATTCCTTCGCCTCTAAGGTTTCGGGTCCTGGCGTAATGTCGGCGCTGCTTGGCCCGATTCCCGCAATCGTTCATGTCACACCAACGACGACTGTGGTTCTTGCTTGTGTCCAGAAAGAGCCAGCCGCAACCACGGTCATCCTCACATTGCCCGACGCGCTTGTAGGCGAGGGAGGTCAACAAGCCTGCGGCCGAAAGGGCAATTGGCCCGACCAGCGAGTCCAGCGCCTCCTCATCGACGTCCCATTCCCACACAAACCGCTCGTCGCTCCTGACGAGGCGTCCCCCCCGGATCGTTCTTCTGAGGGCCTTGTTCAGCACCGCGAGGTCAACCTCGGCCGGGGTCCGGTCGTGTATCAGCGAGAGAAAGATGCGGCAGATGCCCTCCCGCAGGTCGATTGCCCGCCTGAGCACCCGGCTCGGTTCTGCCGACTGGGGAGAAGCCTCGTGTATCAGTTTCTGCGCCCTGGACTGTGATACGAGCCCGACCCGCTGCGCCCATCGCACCAGGTCCGCGTACGAATGCAACGTTTCCTCCGGATGCGCACTGGCGCGCCACCGTACGGTGTTGACGAACTCTAGGCAAAGGCGCCCGGCCGCCGTGTCTGGGCCTGTCATTCCGGTGTGGAGCATGCCTGATACCCCGTAACTATCAAACTGCGTCTTGACAGGTTATAGTTCCTGTGTCAGGATTAAACCCGCTAATCGAGTATAGCCGGTTACTCGCCGGCTGGCAACGTGGGCGAATCCATTATGCACAAGTCCTTGACTGGGCTCTGGCGTCACCCCGACTTCCTCAAACTGTGGGCGGGCGAGACCGTCTCCCTGCTTGGGTCTCAAGTCACTTTCCTGGCGCTGCCGCTGGCGGCCGCGACGACGCTCGAGGCGAGCCCGCTCCAAATGGGGACTCTCGGAACTGTGCAATACCTGCCCTGGCTGCTGGTGGGGTTGCTTGCCGGCGCGTGGGTGGACCGGTCTCGCCGGCGGCCCGTCATGGTTGCAGCCGACCTGGGACGCGCCTTTCTCCTGGGGCTCATCCCGCTCGCCGTTCTGGGCGGGCTCTTGGGGATGGCGCTCCTGTACGCTGTGGGTTTCCTGGTGGGCATCCTCAATGTCTTCTTTGAGGTGGCCTATGCCGCCTATCTCCCTTCGCTCGTGCCGCGCGATCGGCTTGTGGAAGGTAACAGCAAACTGCAACTGAGCGCATCGGTCGCGGAGATCGGTGGACCCGGACTGGCCGGCGGCCTCGTTCAACTGGTGACGGCGCCCTTTGCGATCGCCGTCGACGCCCTGTCCTTCCTGGTTTCGGCGCTCTGCCTGACCTGGATCCGGTCGCGGGAGGCCAGGGCCGAACCGACCGACCAGCCGCGTTTCCTTCTGGCTGAGATCCGAGAGGGATTGCGGCTCGTGTTCTTGAACCCGATCCTGCGAGCTTTTGCCCTCGCCAGCGTGACTACGAATTTCTTCGTCGACATGCATCTCGCGGTGTTCGTGCTTTTCGCCACGCGCGAGCTGGGGATTTCTCCCGTGGGTCTCGGCAGCCTCTACGGCGTGGGAGCCGTCGGTGGCCTCGTCGGGTCGATGTCCGTTGGCCGCCTGACGCAAGGGCTGGGTCTTGGCCGTTTCCTCGTCGCAGCGCAAGCCTTCGTCACCCTTGCGGTTTTCGCGATCCCTCTCGCCGGGCGACATCTCTGGCTCATCGTGGTGGCAGAAGCCATGTGGGGCTTCGCTGTCGTCGTGTACGTCATCAACGCCACAAGCCTCCGCCAGGCAACCACCCCGCATGAGTTCCAGGGCCGGGTGGCGGCCAGTCTACGATTCGTGACCTGGGGGATATCCCCGCTGGGATTCCTGATCGGCGGGATTCTGGGAGAGACCATTGGGTTGAGGGCGACGCTGGTGGTCGCAGGGATAGGGCCACTTCTGAGCATCGTCTGGCTCGTGCTTTCCCCCGTGCCGGGAGTGCGCGAGGTGCCTCCCCCACAGGGGCCCGAGGCGGTAGAGGCAGAGGTTGGCTGAGAGGTCCAATGTCAATCGCATCCGGGGTTATCCAGTTCCAGCCGAGGCGAATCTGCCAGCGTGGCCAATCGCTTCCTGGTCGAGGACGACCTCATCGATCATCAGCCCCTCGAAGTCGAGGTTGAGGGAGCTGAGCGACTGCGTGGCCCGGGCAAGCACGGTCATCGTGGGGAGAACCTGGGCCCGGTCTGAAGGAGGTGCGAGGAAGTTCCGCGGGGAAATCTGAACGATCCCTGCCGCGCATGATGCCAGTCTCATTTCCTACCCGGCCGACTGCGTTTCGCTTTCGGTTCTTCGAGTTCAGGAATTCGTCTTCCTCTCCTGCCTTGGAGAACGCTAGGTAGAGGCCTTCTCAACCGGCACACCCTTCGAGCGCTCACTGAACCAGCCCAGGATAAACGCCCCAAGCCCTGTCAGGGCGAGATAAGGGAGCAGGCCGAACCAGCCCAGGTAGGGCACCAGACATGCCAGCACCAGGACGCCGGCACCCCAGCCTGTCTGCTGCAGCTTACTCCTCTCGGGAAACAGGCGCGAACCGACCACCTGGACCATTCCCGCTAAACCGAAGGTGATGCCGATCATGAGGAGCACGAAAACCAGCAGGGTCGTCAACTCCAGGAAGGCCAGGCTGCTTCGGTTGCCCAGGGCGCCGATCCCTAGGGCGACAGCCCCTAGGAACACGAAGTTGGCGAGGCCCACGAGAAGGGCTCGCCGCGGCGCCTCGTCGGCCACCCTTCGCGTCCGGTCGACTGACCGCGGGAAGAGTGCTTCCACGACCGAGAACAGGGCGACCAGACACACGCCGCCGATGACGATCATTCCCAGTAGCCCAAACGGTTGATCCATTTCTCTCACTCCTTCCGGGCGGGCCGAATGCGCATCATGCGCCTCGGTTGTCCAACCCGTCTCATGCCGGCCCTCGGCGTGCAGTCCAACGCCTCGCCGCCGTGCGCATCAAGCGCCAGCGGCGTCTATCCCCGTCGTCCGCGCATGGGCGACTCGCCTCCACAGCCACCAGAGGAATAGCGCGGCGGCGAGCCCAACAAGCGTCATGCCTGTCGTATTGTCGACCCGCGTCGAATCCGTCTCCTGAAGGGGTGCTAGCAAGATGAAGAATCCCAGCGCCCCGGCGGCGAGCGCCAGAGCGCGGTTGTGTGCGCCATCGGGCGCCAGGCCGAACTGGCGGGCAAGCCGCCATCCCAGCCAGGCGACCCACAGAACACTGAGCAGAACCGTCGCCAGAGGCGGAGTGGACGTATTTGGAAGTACCCAGGCCAGGAAGAAGAAGCCCACCGTTCCTCCCAACCCGGCGAGCAGAAACCAGCGGGGGCCACGCGCCGGCGCGCTGCTTCGGGTCGCAGGCAGCCAGGCTTGCGGTGCGCGCCGGGCCACCATCCCCAGGAGGACCACCGCAAGAGCACTCAGCAGGTACGGCACGACCGGGGGCCGGTACGTGGTCAATGCAAGAAAACCAAGAACGACGTCGGCCGCCAACAGGACTGAAAGGAAGCGGAACATCGTGGGACTGACCCACGGCCTTTGCCGCTCCGCGGGGAAGGCAAGACCAACCAGCAGAATGGGGATCGAAATGCTGAACACCGCGTGGTAGAAGGTCAGCTCGATGCTCCATACCCAGTTGATGCCGGCCCAACGCCCGTAGTGGCCGAGGGGTCCGAGGTCCATCCAGGTCGGGTCGAAGAAGCTCTTGACCATCAGACCCTCCTCGACGATGCCGTACGCCGCGCCGAGGAGCAGGATCGTCGGCCAGCCTTTGCCCCAGCGATGCGCCATTTCCCGGATAAGGACGGCACCGCTGCCGTACAGCGCGCACAGAACGAGCAGGCTGATGGGGTTGAAGAACTCCGCCGGCGGCGCCGAGCCCGAGAGCAGCTCGCCGATCATGGGCGAAAGGACAAAGAGCACCCGCGCAGGAGTCAACAGCCAGCCTGCCTTCATTGGGCCGCCTCGGTCCCCGCGGCTCCCCTCTGCCTGCGCTCAACGGCAATCGCCCTGAAGATGAACCCGTTGACGGCCAGCCACAACACCCCCGCAGCCGCCAACAGGCTGCCCCACTGTGGGAATACGGGCAAGACCTCCAGGAGGAGCTCGGCCATGGAAATGGCGCTCTCGATCCAGTGCTCCGCTGCGGCGAGCAGGCCTTCCCAGGAAACGGTGAGCTGCCCAAGGGCTGCCTGGCCCAGCCCGGCTGTCGGTGAAGGCAGCATGTCGGCGACCTGGCGCACGAGTTGCGGGCCCGCTGACCACCACGTCAGGGCCATCACGACGACCGCCGCCGCCGTCTGGGCGGCCAGCGCCAGATGCAGTCGTTTGGACCTCCGCTCCCGCTCTCGCAGGGCCCCGACTACTGCGGCGGTCAGATCACGAGACATCGGCGTCTCGCCCAGGGCCTCCAATCTCGAGAAGAGGAGGCGAAGTGACTCCACCCTCCCCCGACACCCAGCGCAGACCGCCAGGTGTGCCTCAACGGTCGACCGATCCCGGGGTCCGGCCATTCCGTCAAGGTAAGCATGGAGCGCCGACTTCGGCAGGTGGCGATGAGGGTACTCAATCATCGGGTGTCAGCCTTGCAGACAGCGACTTGCGCGCTCGGTGGAGGTGGCTCTTGACATCGCTCAACGGCAGGGAAAGCGCCTCGGCGATCTCCTGATAGGACAGGCCCTGGTAGTGCCTCATCTCGATGACCATCCGATATCGGGGTGAGAGCGAGAGCAGCGCGGACCGGACCGCCTCATCCGCCTCTCGTTTCTCCACCGAGGCCTCGGGGTCCCTGCGCTCGGAGGCCACGGTGATGTCGTGCTCTTCATCGAGGGGCACATGGATAGGGCGATTCCTCTCCAGGTGGTTCAGGCACAGATTGGCAGCCACGCGCCGAATCCAGGGGCCGAACGGCCGCGCGACGTCATACGTGCTGATCCTCTGATGCGCTCGGACGAAGGCCTCCTGAGCCATGTCCTCGGCCTCCCGACGCTCCCCGACGAGCCGCAGGCACACATTGAATACAGATGCCTGGTAGCGGCGAACCAGCTCGCCGTAGGCCTCCAATTCGCCGCGCCGCACCCGATGGACAATGTCCGAATCGGAGAGATTCTGCATTGCTATACCTTACTACAAGAAAGGAGGGCTGGATGTTGCATCAGGACCTGCTGCATGTTGCAGGGGACGCCGGGAGCCTATACTCTGATCTAAAGCCATCTGCCAGGGTGCAGCGGAGGGGTTGCGGAGGCGCTGCGCGATCAGGAAGCGATCGTGAGGGCGGTCGAGGAATACCGGCCGCAGCTCGAGCGCTACGTTCAGGCCGTCCGATTGCTGCTCCATGTGGAACCTGCGCCGAGCTTGTGTTTCCTGGACGTGGAGGGAGAGGCGAGGGTTGTGAGATTGTCGGGATGGCTCGCTGGAACTGCGCCGGTTACTCATTCCGTGGCCGGCAGTGACCCCAGAGAAAAGGGTGGCTGCCATCCCAGTTCTGCCCCAGTGAATTGAGTCTCGCCGGTTCATCCCAGAGACCGACTGCGCATAGCCAATATCTGGCGTACACCCTTGACGTCACAAATCAATTGGGAGACACACTCCCAGAAGAAAGCCCCGGGCATGGACTGCCGCCAGGGCTCTCGCGTTCGCCGTGAGGAAGGGGAACGACCAGAGGCTGTCACTAGAATACAGCCCCCTGCCTCCGGCCTATAGCTCCGTCAGTGCCTCCCTGAGCGCCGAGTCGACGGTTTCCAGATCGACGAGAGACGCGCCCACAGTGTCCGCTTCCGCACGCGCCGCGTCGGTGAAGCCGGAACGAGCGAAGAGGGCGTAATGGATCTGCCAGTCCTTCCCGGGCGCGACAAGGGGCGCCTTTTCCACGAGCTCGCGCACCGTCGAGCGTCCGACGGTTTGTGCACCCCACTTGCATTCCCCCAGCAGGATGGACTTCTCCCTCCAATTGATCGCCAGGACATCCACCTGGGCATTTGGCGCCCAGTGACTTCCCACAAGTTCGGGCTGGAAAGGAAGCCGGCCCTTGCGCGCCTGAACCAGCACCCACTCTCGACAAAGCTCCTCGAAGCCCGTCCCGCCCACGTAGGCGCGAAACTCCTCGACGATCCGCTCCCATAGCAGTTCGGTCAGGCCCTGCTCGAGCATCTCCAGATTGGGGTCGATGAAACGGAAGTAGAAGCGCAGGTAGGGATCCCGCAGGTGATAGCGACCTCTCTTCGACGAGCGGCGTTCATCCGGAGGGACCGTCGCCGGCAGCCTGCGCTCGAGCAATCCCAGGCGGATGAGCTGGTTGACGTAGACCGGGACGTGCGAAGTGGATCGTTCCGCTGACCGGGCGATCTCGGTGAGGGCGTGATTCCCCTGCGCGACTGCACGCACGACGGCCTCGTAGTTGCGGGTTTCTCGGACCAACTCACCGATCAGCACCGCAGGGTCGTTCCGGAACATGCCCGAGCGGTTGAAGAGATGGGCCCGAACGTTTTCCCCCAGGCTTCGATCGGCCTGAAAGCGCTCCAGGTAGGCCGGGACCCCGCCGATCACGGCGTAGGTCGCGACGCGCTCGGCCGGCGAATAGGCTGGAAAGAAATCCGCCAGGGCCGAGAACGGCAGGGGTCCAATGGGAAACTGGCCGGTGCTGCGCCCGTAGAGCGGTGCATCGTAGTTCAACAGATCCACCATCATCCCGATATGAGATCCTGCCAGCACGAGAAAGACGGTGGTGTTCTTGAGATGCATGTCCCAGGCTGCCTGGAGATGGGAGGGCAGGGAGGGGTCTGCTTCGACGGCGTAAGGGAACTCATCGAGGATCACGATCACTCGCTGCGACCCGATCCACTGCGCCATCTCCTCGAAGAGCAGGGCCCATGAACCATAGCTGGGGATCTCGGAGGAGTCGCGCCCAGGCCGTCCCCATTGCCAGAGCACCGTCGCCAGGCCCCGCCGGGCGGCCTCCGGTGGCTCGCGGCGGGCGACCCAATACATGAAAGGATGACCCGTCTGCTCTGCCCAATGGAGCAGCAAGCGGGTCTTGCCGACACGGCGTCGCCCATGAGTGACCAGGAGCTGAGGTCTTGGGTTGTCGAGCAGCGTATTCAGCTCGCGCAGTTCCGCTTGCCGGTCGATGAACGCAGGTGCGGCCACCATAAAGCTCCCTTTAGATTATAATAAGCCATCCGTAGTTATCATAGCATATTAGCCCTACAAATGCAACCGGAGGGGAAAGGGAAATGGCTCCCCGGGAAACGACGGGGTGGGGAGATTGGTCAGCCCTCGTCCTCTCGCACGGCAAGGGACTTGACACGCACACGGACTTGGACTAGACTAGGTCTAGTCTAAAGGTGGAGGCGATCATGCGCACCGTGAATATCCACGAAGCGAAAACGCACCTCTCGCGCCTGCTGGAGACCGTGAGCGCGGGCAAGGAAATCGTCATTGCCAAGGCCGGAAAGCCCTTGGCCCGTCTTGTCCCCCTCGGCCGGCCGCGCCGCAGGCGCCGCTTGGGCGTCCTGCGCGGCCGCTTCACCGTCCCCGCCGACTTCGATGCGCCCCTGCCGGACGAGGTGCTCGATCGCTTCGAGGGGCGTCGTTGATGCGCCTGCTTCTGGATACGCACGTCCTGCTTTGGGCGGTGGCGGAGCCCGGGAAGATCGCCGAGCCATACCGGGAGCAGATCGAGTCGGCGGACAACGAGGTGTTCTTCTCTGCTGCAAGCGTCTGGGAGTTGGCGATCAAGATGCAGGTCGGTCGGGTCGACCTGCCCGTGGAGCTTGAGGAGATCACCCAAGCCGCGACACGCATGGATTTCCTAGAACTGCCGCTGACTGCGGCCCATGCAGCCGGGACTGCGCGGTTGCCGCTCCACCACCGCGACCCGTTCGATCGTCTGCTCGTAGCCCAGGCACTGCACGAGCCGCTGCGATTGTTCACTGTCGATCGCGCCCTTGGGAAGTATTCGGATCTCGTGGAGGTGATTGCCTGACGGGCCGTGGCGAGGCCGAAACACTCGGCGCCTGGATTCCCGCCGAAATCCGAGTTATCCCCGACCGCAAAACCACGCCGCCACCGTTCATCTCATGGTGCGACGCGGCTCGGGTATGGCGGGACCCCTTGCTAGCGCCCTGCGAGAACTCATAGCTCGAGCTCTGGTGTGAGGAGGAGCGCAAGTTGATCCTACGTGAGCGGCTTCGCTCTCGAGGCAATGCCTCTCGGCGGGCGGAAGCGCGGGGTCGATCGCAGGAGAATCAAGTGCGCGGATCAGGGGGCAAATCCCCCCGATGATTTGCGGACATTTCAATCCGTTGTTGACGGATGCGTGTCCGCCCGCACGATTGTCGCCGCACCTACGCTCGACGGCTGTACGAGGCTGGCGCCGAACTCGTGGCGATGCAGCAGAACCTGGGCCATGCCAACCTGGAGACGACGCGGGGCTACATCGGCGAGCTGGATGCCGAGCGGCGCCGCGCGCCAGCGGTGACCACGTTCGATCTGGCCCGACTGGAGGAAACCCCGAGGCAGATGGTCTAACCGCCGGTGGAACGCAGGCGGGGTCTGCAATTCCATCATGGAAGCGCCCAGTGTCAATGCCATGCGGCTTGCTCGGCGAGGCAATCCCAGGAAACCCGTCCCGGCATCATGGCGTCGTAAAGCGACGAAGTGGTTGGCGGTCAATCGATCCAGGCGCCTCGGATGGCCCCACGAAAGGAGTTCATGGCACTAGGCTCATCGGTCGCAAGGATGCCGGCTGAGTATGGAGTTCTCTGCATGTCGGATCGCCGTGCACCCCTCCCTCCCCTAACTCCTCAGCCAGCTCAAGTATGCTATCGGATTTAGATATTCAGATACTACATTTGACACTTGCATTTTCATACGGTCTATTCTATAATGACCTGCAGCCGTAACCCAGCACGCAACCACAGGATGTGAGCATGGCGACTCTCACTGTGCCTCTTCTGGGGAATCGCGACGTCGATTTCCTCCTCACCGTATTCGGATTCGGCGCACGCCATCGACGCTTGCTTGAGAGCAAGGGAATCCTACCGAGGGGGTGCTCGATTAGGGCACGGGGCGCCAGCGCAACGCTCTACACCTCCCTGGTGCTCCAGATCATCCCCGGAGTCTATCTGCGGGAGAAGCTGGGCGTCGAGGTCGATCTTGAGAGGCTGGCGAGAAAGGCCCAGGAGATCCATTCGCTCCCCCTGTTCAACGCGGCCTGCCGCGAGGTTCAGCAGGCACTTGCGGACCTCGGCGGTTTCTCGCAGACGGCATGGGCGGGGCTAAGCCGGCAGCGATCACCTTTGCTTCGTTCGAAGGCCATCCAGTCACTGACCAGGTTGACCGAGAAGCAGCACATCGCCGCAGATCGGGTAACCGACTACCTCAGCATTGACCGGGGCTATATTGATCGCATCGAAGATGGCCACGCGGTAGCGATCTTCCATACGCCCACCGGCTACACGAGCGAAGACCTTGACCTGCGCAGAGTCAGCGACATTGAGAGCGATTACGAGGGAGCGCCGATCGAGCGGTGGTCGACACAGTTTGGCTCCGTCAAGCAGGAGTTCCTCATCCCCGGGCTCGAGCCCATTTCGCCTTCCGATCAGAAGAAGCTCGATGAGCTCGACCAGGCCATGCGCCGCGGCTCCTCCGAACAACACAAGCATGGCGCTTGAGCTGCACATATATTCGGCCGGGAACGCGGACGCGATCGCCCTGCGGCTTCCCGACTCGAAGTGGGCAGTCATCGATTGCGGTCTGGACGATGGCCATGCCTTTGTCGACTACTTACGGGAACGGGGATGCGAGGCCTTGGCCTTCATCGTGCTGACGCACCCCGACGCTGATCACTACCTGGGTCTGCATGCCGTGCTTGAGCAGTTCTCTGAGGTCGATGCGTTCTGGATGCCCGACGAATGGGACCGCGGCAAGGCAGCCCTGCGAGATCTGCTGCTCCATCACATTCACCCGCGCGTGAAGTTGCGGAGATTGAGGGCGCACTATGCGCGCGCGAAAGACCGCCTCTACTCACTCCCTGGGCATCGTTTCGACGCCATCGCGCTCAGCCCCGTGGATCATGACCGATGGATGGCCCACCGCGCCCTGGATCAGGCACGACTGCGAGCGCGTGCAGCGCCGTCGGCAAACCGGCTGAGTCTCGTGTTGCTCATCCGCTATGGCGCCGTCAATCTGCTGCTCGGGTCGGATGCGGAGATTTCCACATGGAAGGTCATCGCCGACTCTCTTCGGGAGACCTCGAGCGACGAGCGAGAGGCGCACATCATCAAGATCCCTCACCACGGGTCGCGGGATTCCTGGGATGCCTCGGTGATGTCGATCCTTCTCAGGCACGACCAGTTCATCGCCGTGGTGAGCGCCCAGGGCAATCGGCGCACCAGCCCGGCCCGTGAAGTTCTCTGCGAGCTGACGGACTTGGGCGCTGAGGTCTACTGCACGGGGCGTAGCCTGCATTGCGTCCCGGGGTGGGTACCCGGCACGGAGTGCTGCGGTCATGTTCAGGTGACGATCGATGACGGTGGAGGGATCAACACCCAAACGGAAGGAGCTGGCAGGCAGTCCGGGACCGGATACTGCAATATCGTCTACCGCAAGGCAACCCAAGCGCGTTGTTAAGCGCAAGGTGACATCGGAGGGGGCGTGGACACTGAAGACAAAGAAAAGGCGAAGAGCGACAACATCCCATCTACAGGTCAGCCGACTGGTTTGACGCCGTAAGCAAGATATCGGCGGGGATGATGACGCTCTCCATTGCTTCGACCTATTCCACTCAGGGCTGACCTGTGTGCACATCGCACAGGAGGTGGATTGCACGAGGGGCTAGCACCAAGGACGAAACCGCAGACCACTCACAGTCGACGCCGCGCGTCTTCGTTTGCGTCAAGTGGCGACAAGAGTCGTGGCCAGAGTCGCGCCGCCGGGGAAGCGCTTCGACGCAATTGCCGGGAAGCGGCGATACAATCCGAAGGCGAAGGAAGTTCCCAATTGGAACTGTTGCGGCAAGAGTAGCCGCGCGGCAAGCTCGTCGTCGTGTCCAAGGCAATCAACTCGTCGCGGGGGAGACCATGGTCGAACAGTCCATCTTTGTCGCACGTGAAAGGCAACTAGTGCACCATTTCATAAATACTATGACGTATAATGACTGGCTTTCGGGACCAATTTGAGGCATACTCTCTCCCGGCTAGGGAGGAAGCGATGCCTCGTACCAGCCCATACCGCATCCAGCTCTC
>Ga0209642_10001673_pt1 | contig 14853 bp, 19 predicted proteins | sample RifCSP19_2_FD_184025 | JGI IMG/M metagenome (GOLD analysis project Ga0209642, IMG submission 184025) | Soil microbial communities from Rifle, Colorado - Rifle CSP2_sed 19_2 (SPAdes) (version 2) | ecosystem: Environmental > Terrestrial > Deep subsurface > Rock core/Sediment | place: Rifle... | reverse complement strand
TATTGCGCCTTTGGGATTATACAGTTCGGGACCTACGGCTTCACGTGCCGCCAGACCCGGCCGACGATCAGGTCCTTCGCGATCGGCCCGAACGCGCGGCTGTCGCGGCTCGCCTCGAGGTTGTCTCCGACGACGAAGTAGCCGCCGGACGTGGCGAGGCTCGCGATCCGCTTCACGAGGTGCCCCGCGGGGTTCTCCGGGTCCCGGAGCACGACGACGTCGCCCTGCGCCGGCTTCCCGATTTTGTACGACCAGCGGTTCACGATCACGTAGTCCCCGGGGGCCATCGAGGGCGCCATGCTCCGGTCCTCGATCCGGAACCGGGCGAAGGGGAAGACGCCCGTCTCATCCGAGCTTGGGGACAACGATCTCCCGCTCCGTCGGGTAGGGCGCCTTCGCCCGCACCGTGGGGACGTTCTTCGTCTGCCAGAAGATCTCCGCGACGTCGTTCGTCGCCTTCAGGAGGTCCTCCGCCGCCTGCAGATTGGTCTCCTGGCGCGCCTTCGACGCGGCCTTCATCGCCTTGAACACGAGGTCGTGGAGCCCCGGGTGCGCCTGGACGTGCTCCGGTTTGAAGTAGTCGCCCCAGAGGATGCGGATCTCGTGCTTCGCGATCTCCGCGTGCTGCTCCTTCGTCGCGACGTACCGCCCGAGCTTCGCGTGGAACTCCATCTTCTGCTCCATCGTGGACTCCGGCGTGGGGTGCGGCAGGTCCTTGATCAGCAGGTTCATCCGGACGACCGTGTGCGCCGCGAGCTGCGCGTGGTGCGGGTCGTAGATTCCGCACGGAATGTCGCAGTGCGCGCGGGCGACGGGCGCGGGCCGGACGCGGTCGAGCGCTCGGAGAATCGGGTGAAGCAGGGCCATGGGCGATGCGTAGCGGCGGCCCTATTTATGGGTTCGCCTCGGCCGCGTGCGGGACTCCCGTGCGACGAGCTTCGCCGCCAACAGGTCCGCGACAATCGGCCGCGAGCCCGCCACGACCCGTGCACCTCGGAGCGCCTCCGCGGCCATCCAGCGGCCCGCCCGGGACCACGGTCCGTCCCCGACGTCCACCCGATAGGCGAGCAACACGTAGTGCACGGGACCGTCCGGAAGGTCGTACGTGTGCGAATGCGCCCCGAAGAGGCGGGGCTGTCCCACCGCCAAGCCGAGCTCCTCCCGCAGTTCTCGCCGGAGCGCGTCCTCGGGAGACTCGCCGACCTCGACCTTCCCGCCGGGGAACTCCCACTGCCCCGCGAGGGGCCGGCCGCGCCCGCGCCGCACCAGGAACACGCGCCGCCGGTTCAGCAGGAGGGCGATGACCACGGGCACGGGACGGCGGCCCACGGGGCGGGCATCGCCGCCAACGGATAAGTACCGCGCGCGGGATGCGTTGCCATGGGCGAGCCGGATGAGGATGCGCTCCGCCGCCAGCTCCTCTCCTGGTACCGTGCCCGGAGGCGGGACCTCCCGTTCCGCCGGACGCGGGACCCGTACGCGATCCTCGTTGCGGAGGTGATTCTTCAGAGAACGCGCGTCGCCGTGGGCCTCCCGTACTACGAGCGGTTTCTGTCGGCGTTCCCCACCGTCCAGGACTTGGCAGCAGCTCCGGAGTCCGAAGTGCTCCGCGCGTGGGAAGGCCTCGGGTTCTATGGGCGCGCGCGGAACCTCCACCGGACGGCGAAGGTGATCGTGGAGCGGCATGGCGGGGTCATGCCCGCGGACATCGAGACGCTCCGCGCGTTGCCCGGGGTCGGGGACTATACGGCCGGGGCCGTGGGCAGCATCGCGTTCGGGCTCCGCGCACCGGCGGTGGACGGGAACGCGACCCGCGTCCTCGCGCGCCTCTATCGAATCGAGGGCGACATGTCCCGGGGGACCGCCCGGCAGCGGATCCGCGCGGTGGCGGCGGACTTGGTGCCCGTGGACGCCCCGGGGGAGTGGAACCAAGCCGTCATGGAGCTGGGCGCGACGGTGTGCCTGCCGCGGAGGCCACGATGCCGCGGGTGCCCGGTCGCGGCGGAGTGTGGGGCCTTCGCCGCCGGCGTCCAAGATTCGATCCCGAGCGGTGCCGCCAGGGCGCCCGTGCCCGCCACGCCTGTCGCGTTCGTCGTCGCGCGGAACCGCGGGAGGTTCCTGCTCGTCCGCCGCGAGAAGGGACTCCACGCGGGGATGTACGGCCTCCCGGGGGGCGAGGTCCGGGACGGCGAGTCCCCGAAGGCCGCAGTCCGCCGCCATCTGGCGGCTCTCGGCGTCCGCTGCGGTGCGATGGAACCCCTCGGTCCGGTCCGCCACGCGTTCAGCCACCTCCGCTGGGAGGGGACCGCGTTCGCGTGCGCCGCCGTGGGGAAGTCGTCCTTGGCCGAGTGGGTCTCCCGGGACCGGCTGTCCCGCCTTCCCGTCGTCCCCGTCCACCGCCGCCTCCTCGACCGCGTGAGAAAGTAGCAAAGTTTTATCGTTTCAGAGGTCCAAGTATAACGGGGTATCGACGGTGGCGGCACGCGGTCGTCCGCTCGTAGAGGGACTCGAGCGGCAAATCGACGCGATCCTCGATCGCAGGCCGGAGCTCGTGCTCCGGAAGCGGCCCCTCGCGAAGCTCGCGGTGACGGAGGAGAACGTCCGCCGGCTCTTCGGCATGTCCCTCTGGGAGCTCTTCCACGCCTTGGCGGCGCGGTTCGGGTACGAGATCCAAGAGGAGTCCCCGCCGAAGACGCGCTGAACCACGCCCGCGCTCAGTCCGTCCCGCGCGCCTTCTTGCGGAGGATCTTCATGGCCTGGTCAACCCGATCAAGTCCTCGCTCCAGGTCCGCCCCGATCCCCCCATAGCCGATTCGGAAGTGCTCCGGCATCCCGAAGAACCGGCCCGGCGCGATCGCGACCTTGTACTGGTCCCTCAGCAGGTCCGCGAGGCGGTCCGCGTCCACGGAAGGTCTCGGGAAGCACAGGTTCCCATGGTCCGGCAGGACGCACTCCACGTCCGGGTTCCGGTCGAGCCATGCCCGCACGATGGGGCGGTTCGCGTCGCAGATGCGTTTCGCGCGTGCGAGGAACCCGCTCTTCCGCTCCAGGGCCCACATCGCGAGTTCCTCGGACACGCGGCCCGGGCATACGGACGCGTAGTCCTTGACGGCCTTGATCCGAGCGAGCACGTCGGGGGCTGCGACGACCCACCCGATCCGGAGGCCTCCGAGGCCGAACGCCTTCGTGAGCGTGGACGTGACGACGAACCGGGGGCCGAACCGCGTCCCGCTCGGCGGCGCGTCCTCGATTCCGAGCTCGCGGAATGTCTCGTCGATGTGCACGCGGAAGTCATGCGCCTCCGCGAGGTCCGCGAGCCGCTTCAGTTCCGCCCCGGTGAGGGCGGCGTCCGTCGGGTTGTTCAGGTTCGTGAGGACGACGAGGCGCGTCTTGGCGGTGATCGCCGCCTCGAGGGCGTCGAGGTCGAGCCGCCACGTCTCCGCCGCTAAGCGCGGGACGCCCTTCACCGTCGCGCCGAAGCCGATTGGCGAGTCCCGGAGGGGCGGGTACTGGGGCACCTCGACGATCGCCTCGTCCCCCGGACTCAGGAGCGCCGCGTGCGCGAGGAAGTTCGCCTCGGAGGCGCCGTTGCACACGAGGACCTGCTCCGGCCACGTCTGGTGCTCCGCCCCGATCAGGGAGCGGAGCTCGGGCGTGCCCTTCGGGACCGCCACCCCGAGGTCCAGGTCCGGGAGCTCGCGGCCGAACTCGGAGAACCGGAAGCCGAGGACCTCGCTCTTGGACAGGTGCAGATGGTCCGGGCCGAGGTCCTCGAACCAGCGGAGGAGGCCGAACTCGGGGAACTCCACGCGCCAGCGAACTGGAGGGAGCCTATGAACCTACGTCCGCCTGGGGCGCTACGGAATCCGATGCAACCCCATGACCTCGAAGTCTTCGTCGAAGGAGAATACCGTCGAGATGCCGTGGTGCGCCATCAGAACTTTCGAACTGCAGTCCGTGTACGAGACCTTCGAGTCCCGATAGCGCGCGAACTCGCGGTCGATTTCGACTTCGAGGTCCTCGGGCACGTGGAGGATCCGCAACGAGGGATCGCCGCGAACGAGTCCGAGAACGGTGAGGGCGTCACGATGTCCCCGCTCGTAGAGGACTCGGGTCACGGTCTCGTCGACCACGAAGTTCGATGTATAGAGCGCCTTGAATGCCAGCCGGCCCGATCGGATGTCCCGGAACGCGGCGAGCGCCGCGGCGTGATTCCGGTCGTCGGGGACGTAGCGGGCTACGAACGCGCCCGTGTCGAGGAAGAGCTTCGTCCTTTCCGCCTCCGGTACAGGATCGTGTCGTCGTCGGAGGAGTCCGTCGGCGGACCTTTCGCGAGGACGACCTCGAAGTCGAACAACGGCGAGCCGCCGAACTGAGTCTCCTCCATGACCCAGCGACGGATGGCCTCGCGGGCCGCGTCCATGAGCGACATGCTCTTTGAGTCCGCCGCCCGCTGGAGCGCGTGGTACAGGTTCGCGTCGAGGCGGGTCTGGACGACCTTGGTGATTGCCATCTTCTGCTGTGATGGTTTCATGTCATATAAGCATGTTTCGCACGTGGACTCGCGAAAGCATGCGGCGCCCGCCGTCCGGGGGGGATACGTTCATATGGGCCATGGCGGTAGGTCGGAGCCGCCAAGCGGGAGGACGCGCGTGGGCCGCTTCTACATCGCGGGCGAGGACGACATCCGCAAGGGCCGCACGAGCGACGTCTACTTCTTCCGGACGATGGAGATCCTCGAGGCGGAGGGAAGGGACCGCGCCCGCGTCTACGGGGAGTTCACGGCCCCCAGCCTCCCGCTCGACTGGGAGTGGGGCGTGTTCGCCGGCCTCGAGGAAGCCGTCCACCTGCTCGAGGGCCGCGAGGTCTCCCTGTGGGCCGCCCCGGAGGGCACGCTCTTCCGCCCGCGCACGCACCGCGGTGTCCCTGTCCCGATTATGGCGCTCGAAGGCCCGTATGGGGAGTTCGCGGTGTACGAGACGCCCGTCCTCGGCTTCATCTGCCAGTCCTCCGGGATCGCGACGAAGGCGAGCCGCGTCCGGAAGGTCGCGGGCGACCGCCGCGTGATCAGCTTCGGCGTCCGACGGATGCACCCCGCCCTCGCCCCGCTAATTGAACGCTCGGTGTTCGTCGGCGGCCTCGACGCGATCACGACGCCCCTCGGCGGCGAGCTCCTGGGCAAGGAGCCGGTCGGCACGATGCCCCACGCCCTCACGATCATCCTCGGCGGGCCGAAGGAGGCGTTCACCGCGATGCACAAGCACCTCCGGAAGGACGTGCCGCGGATCGCGCTCGTCGACACGTACTGGGACGAGAAGGCGGAGACCCTCGTCGCACTCGACGCAATCCCGGATTTGGCGGGGGTGCGGCTCGACACGCCCTCCTCGCGCCGCGGGAACTTCGCGAACATCGTGCGCGAGGTCCGGTGGGAGCTCGATCTGCGCGGTTATCAGAAGGTGAAGATCTACGTGAGCGGCGCGCTCGACGAGAAGTCGATCCCGGGGCTCGTGGAGGCGGGCGCGGAGGGGTTCGGGATTGGCACGTCCCTGAGCAACGCCCCGTCCGTGGACTTCGCGTTCGACATCGTGGAGGTCGAGGGGAGGCCCGCCGCCAAGCGGGGGAAGTTCGGCGGGCGCAAGGTCCCGTACCGGTGCGAGCAGGACCTCACGATCGAGGTCGACGTCGAGGCGTGCCCCGTCTGCGGCGGGACGATGCGGCCCCTGTACCGGAAGTACCTCTCGAAGGGGAAACCCGCGGAGGACCTGCCGAACGTCGACGCGATCCGCGACTACACGCTGGGCCAGCTCGAGAAGGCCTCCTTCGGGAAGTGAATTAAGCCGCCAACCGCGTGCGGGTCGCGTGCCCTCGCGCGGGGAGATCGCCGCCACATTCGACGCGATCGCCGCAGAGTTCGACGCGACCAGGACGCGGCCTTGGCCGGAGACGATCGCCTTCGAGGCCGCCCTCCCGATGGACTCGCGGGTCCTCGATCTCGGCTGTGGCGGTGGACGGAACATCGTGTACCTCCGAGGGAACGGCCACTCCGTCGTGGGCTTGGACGCGTCCCAAGGCCTTCTGAGGATCGCCGCCGCCAACGTCGGCACGAGCGCGGTCGTGCGGGGCGATGCGGTCTCCCTTCCGTTCCGCGATGCCTCGTTCGACGGAATCCACGGCGTTGCGACGATCCACCATCTCCCGAGCGAGGCGGACCGCCGCCAAAGCATGGCGGAGGCCGCGCGCGTCCTCCGCCCCAACGGCCTCCTCCTCGCGAGCGCCTGGGCGCACGAGCAGGATCGGTTTCGCTCCGGACCCGTCGACGTCTCGGTCCCGTGGCGGCGTGCGGATGGACGAACCGTCCTGCGGTTCTACCACCTGTTCCGTTCCGGAGAGCTCGCTGGGCTTGCCCGCGCCGCAGGGCTGATAGTCGTCCGCTCCTGGCGGGAGGGCGACAACCACGTCGTCCTCGCGCGTCGCTAGGGAAAGAATCAAGCCGAGTTCTCCGTATTGGTGAGGCGTGGCGGACCCGATCACGGACCTGTTCAACGCGCTCACGACGAACTCCCTGTGCCTCCTCAGCGCGATGGCGTTCGTCGCGTTCTTCATCATCCTGCTCGTGGTCATCTACATCCGGAGGATCCGGAGCCAGCAGGACTGGGCGTACAACCCGGACAAGACGTTCAAGCTCCGCTGGCGGCGCGGGTAAGTGCCCTCTGATGCTGGGCTCAGCCTGTCAATCTGCTCGATCCAGAACACGGCCCGCAGGGACTACTTTGGCGTAGCTGTGGCCGCGCTCATCCCTTGGGCTCTTGTTTCCTACATGCTCGCGTCGAGCGGTCTTGTCTCGTCGTGGCTAGCGATCCCCCTCGGCCTCGTTCCGTTCGTCCCGTTCCTGGTGTTGGGGCTCTGGTTCGCCGCGCGCGCTCCCCTTCGCATATCGTTCACGGAGACGGGATTTCGTCTCGAGTTTCCCGGGCGCATTGTGAACATTCCGCGGGCCGCCGTCGAAACGATCGACTTTCGGTCGCGGACCGTGATACGGCTCTGGGACGGTGGGAAGGTCAAGGCTACGATCGAGGATCTCCTCGGATGGACTCTTCTCAAGTTCGTTGAACGCCGCCATCCTGCGGAGATGAGAATGGTGCTCCGGGGCATGGGCGTCTCCGAGCAAGCGACGGAGCGGTTCCTTTCCCTCGGGCAGGAAGAAGCGCCGCCGGGTGACGCGGTCCCCTTCCGCTGGAAAGAGCACCTCCTGTTCTTGACGGGGACGATGCTGATGGCCGTCATCGCCTTGGGGGCGCTCGGCTTGCTCTCTCTCCGCATCGATGGCTTCCTCGCGGGCCTCATCGTGGCCATCGCCCTGCTAAGTGGGATTGTCTGGCTGAAGCGACGCCTGAAAGTCTGAAGTCTTCGGGTGCAGCGCGATCGCGCAGAAACCTTCTTATCGCGCCTCCAGAATCGCGGCCCGCCATGCCCGACGTCCCCGACGGCCTCCTGTATACGAAGGATCACGAGTGGGCGAAGATCGAGGGCCGCCACGCCCGCGTCGGCATCACGGACCACGCGCAGCACGAGCTCACGGACGTCGTGTACGTGGAGCTCCCGCCGGTCGGGAAGGTCGTGAAGGCCGGCGACGAGATCGGGGTCGTGGAGTCCGTGAAGGCCGCCTCGGAGATCTTCGCGCCGCTCGCGGGGAAGGTCGTCGAGGTGAACAAGGTCCTGGACGACAAGCCGGAGCTCGTGAACACGTCCCCGTACGGGGACGGGTGGATGGTCGTCCTCGAGGTCGGAGATCCAGCGGAGGCGAAGGCCCTCATGGACGCGGCCTCCTATCGGAAGCACACGGGCGCGTGAGACCGGAAGGGTAAAGCCCGGCCGCTCGGTTCGTCGCGCGGGCACGTAGGCTAGCCTGGACCAGACTGGAGGCCTTCGGAGCCTCTGACGGGAGTTCGAATCTCCCCGTGCCCGTCCCCCTACCCGGGCTTCGCCTCCGCGGCGAACTTCGCGTACCGCGCCTCGATCGTCCTGCGCTGCTTCAGGTACGCGTCCTCGTCGAGCTCGCCGGCAGCGAGCTTGTCCTCCAGCATCCCGAGCGTGCTCTGCATGTCCGCGCGGATGCCGTCGCGGTACTCCCCTACGAGCGCCGCCATGCGCGTCATTAGGTCCTTCCCGCGCTCACTCAGTCGGTAGACGATCCGCGGCCGCCCGCCCGCAGGGAAGATCGCGCTCCGGTCCACGAACCCCCACTCGAACAGCTCGAGGAGCTGCTTGTCCACGCCCTGGCGGCGGAGCTTCAGCTTCTTCGCGAGGTCCTCCGGGTGGTCGACGCCCTTCTCGAGGAGGGCCAGGATCCTTTGGCGGCTCGGGGACGCGACGACCTGCAGGCACTCGAGGGCGTGGTCGTCCACGGGCGGCGATGGCCGGTGCGCGTATTAGAGATTCCGCAGCGGCCGGGGCTTTTCCACCGGCGAGTTGTCGTTGTCCATCGCTCGGTTGCGCGTTTCCAACCCGGTGTTGCGGTCCGCGCTTTTATCGTTGAAGCTTGTATAAATATCGACCCGTGTATCCATGGCTCAGGTGGCTCGAAATGACGACGGTGCGAATGGTCGCGACGATCGACATCGCGAAGATCCTGCAGAAGGAGATGCTCCGCGAGGCGGGCATCCGAACGAAGGCGTAGGACCGAGGTGAACCGGATGATGACCGTGTACCTGTCCCTCGTCCCGGCGCTCGCGAAGGCCCGGCAGGCCGACCTCCTCCGGGCGGCGGGCGTGCGGACGAAGGCCTGATCAGAGGCATGTCGATGCAGAAGGACGAAGTGCTGCGGCGCCTCGAGGAGCGCCTCGCGCGAGGCGAGATTAGCGAGAAGACGTACCTGGAAATCAGGGCGCGCTACGACGCGATGCCGGAAGTCCCTCCCGCGCCTGAACCACCGGCGGCACCCGAGCCACCGACACCCCCGGTGCACGCGCGCCACGCGGGGCACGCTGGCCACCCGATGCGGAACGGGGACCTGGACGCGATGATCAACGACACGGTCGAGGCGGCGATGGAACAGGTTGCCGCGGCGATGGAGTCGGCCTCCGTCTCCGCGGAAGAGACCTCGCGACGCATGGAGCACGTCCGCCAGCGGATCGAGGCGGCGGTCTCCCACGCGGGCCCGCAGGTCGACATGGGCGGTAAGCGCCTCGTCGTGCGCGGGTTCGGCGTCGTCGAGCCCGGCGACAAGCGCGTGGACGAGTTCAAGGCGGCTGGGGCGTGCCGCGTGAACGGGAACCTCCTGGCGGGCGAGGCCCACATGGCGGGTTCGTGCCTCGTCGAAGGCCGTGCGGAGTGCGACGAGATCCACACGTCCGGGAAGACGGAGGTCAGGGGCGACGTGCAGGCGCAGGAGTTCCGCGCGTCGGGCAAGACGGTCGTCGGGGGTGCGCTCCGCGCAAAGGAGATCGCGTCGTCCGGCAAGCTCGTCGTCGGCGGCGATGTCGAGGGCGAGGACGTCACAATCAGCGGCTCCGCGGACGTCGGAGGCCGGATCGTGGCGACGGACTTCGCGGGCCGCGGCGAGTTCAAGGTCGGGGGCGGCCTCGAGGCGAAGGAGATCGATCTTCGTCTCGACGGCTCCTCGCGCATCCCGTATCTGCGCGGCACGGACGTCGAGGTCCGCCGGGAGACGCGGCGGGGCGACTTGGTCGCGGACACAATCGAGGGCGAGGACGTGTACCTCGAGGGTACCCGGGCCGGGCTCGTCCGGGGCGGTAGCGTCCGGATTGGCCCGTTCTGCGCGATCCACACGGTCGAGGCCCGCGAGCTGGAGGTCCACGAGATGTCGACTGTGAAGGAGCGGCGCGCACCCGGCTAGACCCCCGTTCCTGCGTTCGTACATTCGTAACGAGCGCAAGTATATTATCGGGGGGTTTCATGGAAACCCTGAGAGGATGACGGAAGTCGTCATTGCGAGCGCGTGCCGGACCCCCATCGGTAAATACGGGAAGTCCCTGCGGGGGTTCCCCGCGCCGCGCCTCGGGGCGCTCGCCGTCCGGAGCGCCGTGGAGCGCGCGCACATCGCCCCGTCGGAGGTCGAGGAGGTCGTCCTGGGCCATGTCCTCCAGGCGGGGGCGGGCCAGGCGCCCGCGCGGCAGGCGGCGATCTTCGCGGGCATCCCCGAGGACGTCGGCGCGGTCACCGTGAACAAGGTGTGCGCGTCCGGGATGAAGGCGATCGCGATCGGGTTCGACGCGATCCGCGCAGGCCAGGAATCCATCGTCGTCGCGGGCGGCATGGAGTCGATGTCCCAGGCGCCGTACATCGTGAAGGAGGCCCGCTGGGGCACCGGCTACGGCAGCACGGAGTTCGTCGACGCGATGGTCCACGACGGCCTCTGGGACGTCTACAACCACTACCACATGGGCATCACCGGGGAGAACATCGCGCGGCGGCACCAGGTGTCCCGCGAGGACCAGGACCGGTTCGCCCTTGAGTCCCACATCCGCGCCCTGAAGGCGACGCGGGGCGGGAAGTTCCGCGACGAGATCGTCCCCGTGGAGATTCCGAGGGGCGAGGGGGACGCCGCGGTCTTCGACACGGACGAGGGCATCCGCGCGGACACGACCCTCGAAAAGCTCGCCCGCCTGAAGCCCGTCTTCCAGGACGGCGGGACCGTGACCGCCGGGAACGCGTCCCAGCTGAGCGACGGCGCGAGCGCGGTCGTCCTCATGACTCGGGAGGCCGCCGACGCCCGCGGCATCCGCCCCCTCGGCCGCATCCTGGACTACGTGACGGGCGGCGTCCTCCCCGAGAACGTGATGGAGGCCCCGATCCCGACGGTGCAGAAGCTCCTCCAGAGGATGGGGCTCACGGTCGACGACTTCGACCTGTTCGAGCACAACGAGGCGTACGCCGCCGCGACCGTGGCGGTGATGCGGGCGCTGGAGATCCCGCACGAACGGATGAACGTGAACGGGGGCGCTGTCGCCCTCGGCCACCCGATCGGGTGCTCCGGCGCGCGCCTCGTCACGACGCTCTTGTACGCGATGAAGGACCGCGGGGCGAAGCGCGGCCTCGCGACCCTGTGCCTCGGCGGCGGGAACGCGATGGCGATGGCCCTCGAGCGTCTCTGACCGGATGCGGGCGCCCTGGTTGGGGGGAGGCCGGTCCTCAGGGTCCGGGCTCCTCGGACATCCCCTCGAAGGCCTCTTCGGGGATGCGGCGGCGGCGCAGCACGAGGGCGACCCCTGCGACGGCCACCGCAGTCGCCAGCACGACGACCGCCACGAGGGCCGCCGGGATGCCCTCCGCCCGTTGCAGCCGGTACTCCCCGAGGTCGATGACCGTCGCGTTGTCCACCGCCATCCTCGCGTCCAGGATCACGGTCCCCCGGAGTGTCATGTACCCCTCCGCCGAGATCGAGAGGGGGTACGTCCCCGCGGCGTAGCTCGGGAAAGCGAACGTGCCGTTGGCGGTGGTCTGCGTCGGGTGGGTCCCGATTCGGACCGTCGCGCCCGCGACGGGGCCGTCGCTCCCGACGACGGAGCCGACGACGCGCCCGGTCCACGGGCCGATCTGGAACGTGAACGAGTACGGGGACGACAGCGGGTTCCCCGCCCGGTCCCGCGCGGCTTGGGAGACGCGCACCGTGTACGTCGCGCTCCATGCGAGGCTTTCGTTCGAAGCGGCGAAGGAGACCGCGTGGTCCTCTGCGTCCCAGGAGAAGCCGCCCACCGGCACGGGCCGGGGATCGAGCCATCCGTCCCCCTCCATCGAGATCGCGGACTCCGTGTTCGACCGGTCCATCGCGTCGTCGAACGTGATCGCGATCCGCGTGTCGCGCGGGACGTTCGCCTGCCAGTCCGTGGGGAACGTGCTCACGACATGCGGAGGGGTCGAATCCGGCTCCGCGCGGGTCCGGAACGTGGCGGTGAAGTTCCCCCCTGCGCCGTCCCCGTCGAGCGGGTTCCCGTTCACGTCCTTGGCGGCGGTCGTCAGGGTCACCGTGTACTCGGAGTCGAACGCGAGGGTCGTCGACGTGTCGTACGACACCGCCTCGTTCGTCCACACGAACCAGCCGTCCGCCTTCGTCCAGGTGCGCACGGCGTCCCGCAGGGAGAACGCGTCCTCGACCGTCGTCTGGTTCATCGGCTCCGAGAACTCGAGGAGCACATCCGTCGTCTCGGGGACGCCCGTGGCTCCGTCCGGGGGAACCCCGAACGTGACGCGCGGCTTCGTCGCATCGGCGGCCTCAATTCGGAACCACCATGCGACGTCGTCCGCCGGGCTGCCCTCCGCGATGCCGTCCCCGTCCCCGTCAAGCGTGAAGCCCGCGGGGTCGCGGGCGAGGGAGGCGTTCAGCGTCACCGTGATCATCGCGTTGAACGGGAAGTTCTCGAACGCGTTGAACGAAAGCGTGTCGTCGGCGAATGCGGACCCCGACCAACGGGGGGACCCGGCCCCGGCGCCCCACGTGGCGGTGCCGTCCGAGAAGGAGAACGCATCCTCGACGGAACCCCGGTCCATGGCCTCGGAGAATCGGATCTCGATCAGGGCGCTCACGGAGACGCTCGTCGTGCCAGGGAGCGGCGTCACCGCCAACGCGCGGGGCGGTTCCACGTCTGGCTCCGTCGTGAACGTGAACGCGTGCTCGTCCCCCCCGGTCCCGTCCCCGTTGCCGTCGAGGCGGGCTCCGTTCGCGTCCCTCGCGTCGCCCGAGACGCGCACCGTGTACGTCGTCCCGTACCCTAGGAGGAGGTCGGGGTCGAAGCGCACCCGCGTCGCGTTCGCTTCCCACGAAAACGCGCCCCTGACCTCTGGGGTGACGTTGAAGGCTGCCTCGACCGACGCCGCGTCCATCGGCTCGTCGAAGTCGATCGCGACGTCCGCCGCCACGGGGACGTTCGCCTGCCCGTCCCCCGGAGACGTGAGGACGACCGTGGGGGGCGTGCCGTCCTCCGTCCGGAAGGTCCAGGAGAGCGCGTCGGTCGCCTCCCCCCCGGTCCCGCTGCCGTCCTGGTCCAGCGCGTAGAGGCCGGTCGCGTCCCGGGCCGTGGGCGCGACGCGAACCGTGTACACCGCCAGGGGGCGGAGCGCCGCCAAGGGCGTGGCCGCGGACGTCCACGGGGGCACGCTCGAGTGGGTCCATGCGAACGACGACCCGTCCCGAGTGTCCGTCCCGTCCGTGAGGGAGAACGCCCCCTCGACGGACGTCCCGTTCATCCGCGCGGACCACGTGATCCGCACGGCGGCGTTGAGCGCCTCGTTGTCCCCGGTCGGGGACCAGTCCGTCCCCTCGGGGTAGAGCCCGGCTGCCCGCACGCGGGCAGACGGCGACGCCGCCAGAAGCGCGAGCACCACCAGGACGACCGCGGGGACGCGAGGGGACATGTCCGGTCCGGAGAACCGCTCGACCATGCGGCCGGCGCGCTAATAAGCATTCTTGTGCGGCTTTGGAATCCAGCGAACGAGGCCGGGGTTCGCCCCTCCGGCGCAAAAAGCTTTTTGGGGTTCGGCGGCTTGTCCCACGGTTTCCGACTCCTCTCGGAAGGCGTGCACGTGATAAGGAAAGTGAGCAGGGCCGCGGGCCGGGGTGAGGTCCTCGGCCTCCTCCAGCCCCTCGTCGCCCGGTGGTTCGGGGACGCGTTCCCGGGCCTCACGGAGCCCCAGGCGTACGCCCTCCCCCTGATCCACGAGGGGCGGAACGTCCTCGTGTCGTCCCCGACGGGCTCCGGGAAGACCCTGACGGCGTTCCTGACGGTCCTGAACGAGCTGTACGCGCTCCAGAAGGCCGGGAAGCTCGAGGACCGCATCTACTGCGTCTACGTGAGCCCGCTGAAGGCGCTCGCGAACGACATCAACCGGAACCTCGAGGAGCCCCTCCGGCAGATGACGGAGCTCGCGCCGAAGCTGGGGGAGCCCGCACCGGAGATCCGGGTCGGCGTCCGCTCCGGGGACACAAGCGCGAGCGAGCGGCAGCGGCAGGCCCGCCGCCCCCCGCACATCTTCATCACGACCCCGGAGAGCCTCGCGATCGTCCTGAGCGCGCCGAAGTTCCGGGAGAAGTTCCGCGGCGTCCGCTGGATGATCGTCGACGAGATCCACGAGGTGTGCTCGAGCAAGCGCGGCGAGCTGCTGAGCGTGACCCTGGAGCGGCTCCAGGACCACGTCGGGGACGAGCTCACGCGCATCGGGCTGAGCGCGACGATCGCTCCGATCGACGAGGTCGCGAAGTTCCTCGCGGGGTACTCGGGGGGCAAGCTCCGGGACATGAACGTCGTGGAGGTCGAGTCGCGGAAGTCCCTCGACCTGGCGGTCGTCTGCCCCGTGCGGGACCTCACGGAGGTCGACATGGAGTCGGCGAACGCCCGCATGTACGCGCTCCTCAGCGACTTGATCGAGGACCACCGCACGACCCTGATCTTCACGAACACGCGCTCCGGGACGGAGCACGTCTCGTTCAAGCTGAAGGAACGGGGCGTCGAGGACCTCGAGGCGCACCACGGCTCCCTCTCGAAGGTCACCCGTCTGGACGTGGAGCAGAAGCTCAAGGACGGCCTTCTGAAGGCGGCCGTCTCGAGCACGAGCCTGGAGCTGGGGATTGACATCGGGTTCATCGACCTCGTCGTCCAGATCGGGAGCCCGAAGAGCGTCGCGAAGGGCCTCCAGCGCATCGGTCGCGCTGGCCACGCGTACGGGGATACGAGCAAGGGCCGTATGGTCGTCTTCGAGCCCTGGGACCTCGTCGAGTGCACGACCCTGGTCCGGGCCGCGTACGACAACCGGATCGACCGCGTGGACATCCCGCGGAACAACCTCGACGTCCTCGCGCAAGTCCTCGTGGGCATGTCCCTCGAGAAGCGGTGGGAGGCG
>Ga0209642_10001672_pt1 | contig 14857 bp, 10 predicted proteins | sample RifCSP19_2_FD_184025 | JGI IMG/M metagenome (GOLD analysis project Ga0209642, IMG submission 184025) | Soil microbial communities from Rifle, Colorado - Rifle CSP2_sed 19_2 (SPAdes) (version 2) | ecosystem: Environmental > Terrestrial > Deep subsurface > Rock core/Sediment | place: Rifle... | reverse complement strand
CCGCACGCGCGATGGCCTCTGGCTGATGGAGCGTCGTGTACGGCCCGGGGCCGCCGTCTGGCTCTTCGACGACATGCCCTTCGCCCGGGTGGACGAGGTCGCGCTGGAGGCGCTCGGGATCACGCTTCGGGCGCTCCTGCGTCGAGGCAGCGAACCCAGCCCCAGGGCTCGCATCTCCGCCCGCCCGCCAGATCCACCAACGCCCGCCGCGGCGCCCTCGGAACGGTTCGCCGAGACCCTGCTGGCCGTTGCTCGCGCCAATGGTCGCATCGCGCCCGCCGCGCGGGCGCTCGGCGTTCATCGCAACACGGTCCTCTACCGTCTCCGGGCGGTGCGAGCGGATCGGGGGATCGACCCGCGTCGACCCGGTGACGCACTGCGCATCCTCGCTGACGCCGAGGGCGCCGAGGGCCGCTAGGCGCTTGTGCATACTGCACAAGAAGTCGCGGCGCGCGTCGGCCGCCTGCCGGCTGCCATCTGCCCGAGCGGCCGATAGTCTGCTCGGTATCGCCAACGACCATCATCGGTAAGGAGTCCCGCATGGCCAACAAGGAGCTCGCCGCCGCCCTGAAGCTTGCCGAGGAGCGCAACCTGCGCTTCATCAACCTGCAGTTCACCGACATCGTCGGCCAGGTGAAATCGGTGCAGGTACCGATGCACCAGCTGGAAGAAGCGGCCGAGCATGGGAAGTGGTTCGACGGCAGCAGCGTCGAGGGTTTCGCCCGGATCGCCGAGTCGGACATGTTCCTCGTCCCGGACCTGGCGACTTTCGCCGAGGTGCCCTGGGAGCCGGGCTTCGACCCCGCCGGCAAGCCGCTCACGACCGGTGCCGCGCGGGTCATCTGCGACGTCTTCACTCCGAACGGAGACCCGTTCCCCGGCGACCCGCGCTGGGTCCTGCGGCGCCAGATCGAGAAGGCCAGGAAGCTCGGGTACGTCCTCAACACCGGACCGGAGCTGGAGTTCTTCCTTCTGAAGCGCGGCAACGGGTCGGTTGAGGCGTTGCCCCACGACGCCGCCGGCTATTTCGATCTCTCCAGCGACCTGGGGACCGATGTCCGCAAGGAGATGATGAACGACCTGGAGGCCTTCGGGATCAAGGTCGAGACGGCTCATCACGAGGTCGCCACTGGCCAGCACGAGATCGACTTCGAGTACGCCGATGCGCTTCGCACCGCGGACAACGCCGTGACATTCAAGACCACGCTGAAGGCCGTGGCCGCGCGAAACGGGCTCTACGCCACCTTCATGCCCAAGCCGTTCTTCGGGATCAATGGCTCGGGGATGCACACCCACCAGAGCCTGTGGGACGTGAAGAAGACGAAGAACGCCTTTGCCGACGCCACCGATTCGTACGGTCTCTCATCGCTGGCGCGCAGCTACATCGCCGGAACCCTGGAGCACGCGCGCGGCATGATCGCCGTCCTGGCTCCCCTGGTGAACAGCTACAAGCGGCTCGTCCCCGGGTACGAGGCGCCGGTCTACATCGGCTGGGCGCGCATCAACCGGTCGGCCCTGATCCGCATCCCGCAGATCAGCAAGGGCCACCTCAACAGCACGCGCATCGAGCTGCGCTGCCCGGACCCCGCCGCGAATCCCTACCTGGCGTTCGCCTGCATGCTCGCCGCGGGTCTCGATGGCGTGGCGCGCAAGCTGACCCCGCCGGATCCGGTGGAGGAGAACCTGTACCACTTCGACGCCGCAAAGCTGGAGAGCCGCAAGATCCGGCAGTTACCCGGCACGCTGCGCGAGGCGCTCGACGAGCTGAAGAACGACGCGGTCATCGCCGACGCCCTCGGCGAGCACGTCTTTGAGCGCTTCGTCGAGGCCAAGACCGAGGAGTGGGACGAGTACCGGATGCAGGTCACCCGCTGGGAGGTGGACCGCTACCTCGAGGCCTTCTGACCGTGTTGCCCACGCGCGGACGGCCGGGCGAGCGGGCCAGCCGGGCGACCGGGCGACCGGGACGGGCCAATTCTCCGCAGCGGAGGCTTACGGCAGGCGGGCACGCTCGCCGGCGTCCCGCGGGCGCGTACTTCCCACCGGCTGGGGGCAATGCGCTCGCGACGCTCCCCATCCAGCGCTCGCCGGCGTAGCTCTCCGGGGGTGAGAGATACGGGGCCCTTCCCGGGGCACCAGGGTGCCGGGTGGGCCGACCGCCGGATTGTGGGCTACTCTCGCGGCTGCGAGTCAAATGTTCCGTAGCGGGGGCGACCCAGATCGTGTGCGGTATCGCCGGCGTCGTTGGTCCACATCCGACTCCGGAGATCATCTCCGCGATGCTCGAGCGCATCTCGCACCGCGGCCCGGACGGCGTGGGCCAGGTCATTCGCGATGGTCGTGTTGGTCTGGGGCACCGGCGCCTTGCCATCATCGACCTGTCTGATGATGCGGCGCAGCCGATGCGCTCACCATCGGGATGCGAGGTCATCCTCAACGGCGAGATCTATAACTACGTCGAACTGCGCGAAGAGCTTGCCAGCGGCGGAGTCGCCTTCCGGACCTCCAGCGATACCGAAGTGCTGCTTGCCGCCTACGATCGGTGGGGCGTCGATTGCCTGCGTCGCCTCAACGGGATGTTCGCCTTCGCGATCTATGATCCTGCCCGACGTACGCTGTTTCTCGCCCGCGATCGATTCGGGGAGAAGCCGCTCTACTACCATCGGACGGGTGACGGGACCTTCCTGTTCGCCTCAGAGATCAAGGCGCTCCTGGCCCATCCGGGAGTCAGCGCGCGAGCGCAAGGGCAATCGGTCTATCGGTTTCTTCGCCACAAGTTGACCGAGCTCGAGCCTGCGACCTTCTTCGAGGGCATCGTTGCGCTGGCGCCCGCGCACTATCTCGAGCTGCAGCTGGACGACGGACATGAGGTCGTGCGGCGCTACTGGCAGCTGGACGGGTCAGTCCAGGATCCTCGGCCCCACGACCAGTTGGTGGCAGCCTACCGCGATCTGCTGCAGGACTCCATCGGCATCCGCCTTCGAGCCGACGTCGCGGTGGGCTCGTCGCTGTCAGGCGGGATCGACTCGAGCTCGGTCGTGGGCTACCTCGCCCGGGGCCGCCACGTTGAACGTCAGCACACCTTCTCGGCTCGATTCCCCGGATGGCAGTTGGACGAGGGCCGGTACATCGCGGAAGTGATCGCTCTCAGCGGGGCGCACTCGCACGAAGTGGAGCCGGTTCCGGATCCCTCAGACCTCGAGAACGTGATCTGGCACCAGGATCAGCCATTCGGATCGCTGAGCATTTACGCGCAGTGGGCCGTCATGCGGCTTGCCCGAGAGCAGGGCGTCACCGTGCTCCTCGATGGGCAGGGCGCCGACGAGACCGTCGCGGGCTACCATTTCTACTTCAGCGCGCTCTTCCGATACCTCCTGCGAACGGGCAGGTGGTCGGAGCTCGCGCGCGAAGTTCGAGGCTTCTCTGCAGCGCACGGCCCGGCGCGACTCAGGGCGCTGGCGTTCTACGCGATGCCGGAGTCCGCGGCGCGCCTCCTCCGGAGGCTCCGCAGGCGGCCGGGCATCTCTCAAGCCTTCGCCCGGACTCAAGCAGCCGTGGCGAGCGCCCACGCGCTCTCCCCCCGGTTCCGAACCGACCTGGACGACATGCTTGCATCGACACTGACCGAGACCGTGCTGCCGGGGTTGCTGCGCTATGCGGACCGCAACTCGATGGCTTTCAGCCGCGAGGTCCGACTCCCTTACCTCGACCATCGACTCGTGGAGCTCGCATTCAGCCTGCCATGGGACATGAAGCTCCACCGCGGCCAGACGAAGCGGGTCCTTCGCGAGGCAATGGGCGACTACCTGCCCGAATCGGTACGGCATCGGATGGACAAGATCGGATACGCTCCGCCCCAGGCGGCCTGGCTCCGCGGTCCACTGTGCGAGTGGGCCGGCGACTTGCTGGCGTCCCGCTCGTTTGCCGAGCGCGAATGGAACGACGCACCGGCCATGCGCGCCATGTGGCGCGCGTTCCGCGACGGGAAGGATCAGGTGGACGCGGACATTTGGCGATTTCTGTCAGTCGAAGCCTGGGCGCAGGCGTTCCTCGACGGTCGTCGATGATCGCCTCGCCCGAGCGGCGAATGCGCTCATGAACGCGGACCGCTCACTCCTGGTGACTGGAGGGGCCGGCTTCATCGGCTCCAACTTCGTGCGCCACTGGGTCCGCTCGCATCCCGACGATCGGGTGGTGGTGCTTGACCTCCTCACCTACGCCGGAAACCGGGAGAATCTGGCCGATGTCACCGACCGCTGCGTCTTCGTGGAGGGTAACATCGGTGACGCCGACCTGGTCGAGGGCGTCCTCGATGAGCACAAGATTGACGTTGTAGTCAACTTCGCCGCCGAGTCCCACAACAGCTATGCGATTTTCAACCCGGGCGCGTTCTTCCGCACGAATGTGCTGGGCACCCAGGTCCTCTGCGAGGCGGCCCGGCGAGTGGGCGTCAAGCGGTTTCACCACATCTCAACGTGTGAGGTATACGGCGACCTTGACCTTGATGCCGCGGACGCATTTACAGAGTCGTCTCCATACCGGCCGCGGACGCTCTACGGCGCCTCCAAGGCGGGCGGCGATCATGTGGTGCGGGTCTACTACGAGACCTTTGGGCTGCCGATCACCATCACGAACTGCGCAAATAACTATGGGCCGTACCAGTTCCCTGAGAAGGTGATCCCCCTCTTCGCGACCCGGGCCCTCGACAACCGGCCGCTACCCGTCTACGCATCGAGCCAGTACCGGCGGGAGTGGATCCATGTCCTCGACCATTGCCGGGCAATCGAGCTGGTCATCGAGCGGGGCCGGGTGGGCCAGACCTACCACGTAGGCACGAGTGTGGAGAGAAGCGTCGACGAGATTGCTGACATCGTGCTGGCCGAGCTCGGCAAGCCGTCGAGGCTGAAGACCACCGTTCCCGATCGGCCCGGGCACGACCGCCGGTACGTCCTCGACTGGACGAAGATCCGTGACGAGCTAGGCTGGCAACCGGAGGTGCAGTTTGACCGCGGGATCGTCGAGACGATCCGCTGGTACACCGAGAACCGCGCTTGGTGGGAGCCGCTTCTCAGTCGCGTCCCGGTCGACGAGGAGGTGGCCTGGGCCCGTCCCACCTGATGCGGGTTTCCCATAGCGACCGCGGCTCTCTGCGACGTGGAAACCCCGCCAATCGGCACCTCACTTGTCAGCTCTTGGGCGCCTGCTGGCAGCGGATCCCTGCCCCTGAGCCCGACCCGGCGTTCGGCTGGTCGCGCGTGCGGATCCATGCCAGTGCGTATGCTTCCCGATGAAGCGCTTGGCTTCTCGCGGCCGCGGCGAAGACGCCGATACGTGGCTGCTTCCCGCGGGGGTCGACGACCACCCGGTCCGGCGCCTTGAGGCACTCTCCGCCGTCCTGCGGGCGGGACCGGATGTCGCGCGCGGGTTGCTCGCAGGCCAGAGCCCGTGGCGCGACGTGTTCCTGAGGAGGACTCTGTCAGATGCTTGAGTTTCGCCGTAACGGCAGTGCCATCAGGCAGCGTCGAGCCGCCGGCGATGGCGCCTGATGGATGCTTCGATGATCGGCAGGTTCTGCTGCGTCCAGGCCACCGTCCGGCGAATTCCTTCCGACAACGCGACCTCGGCTGCGAATCCCAGGGTCTTCTTGGCTTTGGCCGTGCTCCCCAGCCGGTTTCCGGAATGATCCCAGCTCCTGCGCGGCGCGAGCTCGATGGCTGCCGGTCGCGGAAGACAGGCGTTGATCGAATCGGCAAGCTCGCGGATGGTGGTCTCGACGCCACTGGCCAGGTTGTAGACCTCACCCGCTTCACCCAGGCTTGCGCACGCTAGGAGCCCCCGGACGATGTCGTCGACGTATACGAAGTCGCGAGAGGATCGGCCCTCGTTCTCGAGAACGAGCGGGAGCCCGCGGATAGCCCGGTAGATGAAGGTCGGCGTCACGTTTCTCCAGACGGTGGCTTCCGTACCGCGCCACCGACCCGCGCCCAGGATCTCGCCCGGCCCGTAGACGTTCTGGAATCGGGCGTTGACCACGGGGAGGCCGTGACGGCCGTGGTAGTAGTTGCCATACATCTCGCCGACGACTTTCGAGATCTGGTAGGGCGAATCCAGGTCGAGCGAGATCGGGTCCTCCTCGAGCGTTGGTTCGGCCGTGCCGTACACCTTCCGCGCCACCGTGCAGCCCGCTGAGGCATACACGACGCGCCGCAGTCGCTGGAAGCGAGATAGCCTCTCGTAGAGTCTCAGGGTGGTGAGCAGGTTGTTCCGGTGGTCGGCGAGCGGGTCGTGCATTGAGTTCTGGTTGCCGTGAAAGGTCGCCAGGTGGAAGACGTAGTCCAGGTCCTTCGAGAGACGACCCAGCACGCTCGCATCGGTAATCGACCCACGGATGAAGGTGACCTGCGGCAGCTCCAGCACCGGCGTGCGATTGGACGAGAGCAGGTTGTCGACCACGACGACCTCGGTGGCGCCGGCATCCGCCAGGCTGCGCACGAGGTTCCCGCCGACGAATCCAGCCCCTCCCACGACGAGCGCTCGTACGCCCTGGAAGGCATTCGGCTGCGTCATGCCCTGAGCTGTTCAAGCTTGAGGTGGGTGTAGGTATCGCTGATCCCGAATCGCCGGTAGTAGTCGATGGCTGCCTGGACGCCTTGCGTCAATGGCACGCCGGCATGCCATTGGAAATCTCGCTCGGTTCGCGACGGGTCGAGCAGGATGGTGTACGCATCGTCCGCGCCGCGCGGACGGACCTCGACCGGATCGTCAAGCTTCATGCCGAGCGAGGCGATCGTTGCGTCGAAGAGCGCCTGGATGGAGTAGTCCCCGCCGGAAGAGGCGTGGTAAGCACCGGTCGTGCCCGCGCCGTCGATCGCCTTGACCAGCAGGTCGATCAGGTCGGTCACATACACGAAGTCGCGCCGGGTATCCATGACGAAGCAAGGCTTGCCGGCCACGAGGCGCGAGTAGAAGGTGGGCAGCGGGCCGCTGAGGTTGCGCGGCCCATAGGCATTCGCAAGTCGGAACGACAGCCAGTCAAGTCCGCTCATCGCGACGTAGTGTTCGCCAGCCGTCTTGCTGATGGCATAGCTGCTGGCGCCCGGACGCAACGGGTGGTCGAGGGTGATCGGCTGCTCCAGCGGCTGAAGGCCGTAGCAGAGTGCTGTCTGGAGGTAGATCAGCCGGCGCACCGAAGCCGTCTGAGACGCCCGCACGACGTTCGCGGTCCCGACCACGTTGGTGGCCGCATCGGTCGCCCAGTCGTCAGGGTCCTTGTACGACGCGGCGGCGTGGACGACGACGTCGGGATCGAACTCGGCGAAAAGCCGATTGACCAGGTCCATGTCTGCGATGTCGCCCTCGACCACGGTCAGGCCTGTCGCGGAGGCTGGCAAATTGTCGCGACGCCCGGTCGCGTAGTTGTCGACGACAAGTACCTCGTCCGAGCGGCCGAGGAGCCGGTCGGTGAGATGCGAGCCGATGAAGCCCGCTCCGCCGGTGACAAGGACTTTCACGCTAGACAACCCTCCTCATTTCCTCGTGCAATGCCCGGAACTCGTGCGACCGGTCATGGAACTCCTGGTGCCACAGTTCGAGCGAGAAGAGGCCCCAGAAGCCGCGCCCGAACTCTGTCTCCGACGTGATCGAGTCCAGCACACGGCGATTGTCGACGAACTCGCGTCCCAGCGCTGCCTGCGAAGACAGGACGTCGGCTACGAACGCCCGCGCGGGCCCCTTGGCCCATTGATTCAGGGGCGTTGGGAACCCCATCTTATCCGTGCGCCCGACGATGCGAGATGGGAGCAGCCCCTCGAACGCTACCTTCAGGATTCGCTTCAAGCGCCCACCCTCGAACTTGATGTCCGCCGGCATCGTTGCCGCGAGCTCGACCAACGGGTGGTCGAGGAACGGTAGCCGCGACTCGAGGCCGTGCGCCATGCTCATGCGATCCTCGACCTGGAGCAATGCGGGCAACAGCGTCTTGAAGTCGAAATGCGTCATACGGTCGAAGTAGGACTCACCCTCGAGGTTGTCTGCCAGAAAGATCGATTGAAACGTGTCGAACGGCGAATAGTCGCCCAGGAGGTCCCAGCGGATCTCCCGTCGATGTTCGTCGCTGCGGCTGACGAGGCGGAAGTACCGCCGATCCATCGGTTCGAACAGCCCCTGGCTCCAGAACTCCTGAAGCATCGGCTTGTACTGCCGCAGGGTGGAGAGATTGGGCAGGATCGATTCGTAGCTGACAACGAAATTCCCGTTGTGCAACGTGCCGTCGATCGCCGCCTTCAGGCACTGCTCGAAGTACGCCACCAGGTAGCGGGCGTAGCCTCCAAAGAGCTCGTCGCCGCCCTGGCCCCCGAGCACGACCTTGCGATGCTGACGCGCTGCCTGCGAGACCATGAACTGGGGGAAGGCACCCGGGCCTGCGACCGGATAATCGAGGTGGTAGATCACTCGTCGGATCTCCCGAACGAAGTCTTCCACACCGATGTCGACCACCCGGAGGTCCAGGCCACGGTCATCGGCCAGTTCGCGCGCGTACTCGCTCTCATCGAAGTCGGATCCCATGGGGAAGCGTCCGTTGAAGGCCATCAGACCCTTCTCACCGGCATCGGACGCGAGCGCGGCAACGATGCTTGAGTCGAGGCCACCGCTCAGGTACGCGCCAACCGGGACGTCGGCCCGGAGATGAACCCGGACCGAGTCAGCCATCCGCTCGCGCATCTCGTTCTCGAAGTACGGCGAGGTATGGTTGAAGTCGGGCGAGAAGCGTATGTCCCAGTAGCGCCTGACCCGGACGGAGCCGTTCGTGACCTCCAGGGAATGCCCGGGAGGCAGTTCGCGGATCCCCTTGAAGAGCGTCTTGCCATCCAGGCAGAACTGGAACGTCAGGTAGTCGCGCAGACCCTCTGGGTCGGTCTCGATGGCGGGCAGGAACGGCAGGAGCGCCTTCGCCTCCGAGGCAAACAGCAGCGTGTCACCGGCCGTCGCGTAGTAGAACGGTTTCATACCGAAGCGATCTCGTGCGCAGAAGAGGGTCCCGCGTGCCTCATCCCACAGCGCGAAGGAGAACATCCCGCGCAGATGACTGAGCGCCTCGGCACCCCATTTCCGGTAGGCGTGCAGGATCACCTCGGTGTCGGACGTGGTGTGGAACCGATCCTGGCCGAGCTCGTCGCGCAGCTCGATGTAGTTGTAGATCTCGCCGTTGTAGGTGATCCAGTTGCCTGCCTCGTCGGACATTGGCTGCGCGCCGGTCTTCAGGTCGATGATCTCGAGCCGCCGGTGGGTAAGCCCCACGTGCCCGTGAGCGTGAGACCACGATCCGCTGCCGTCGGGGCCCCGATGCCGGATCAGGTGGTTCATCACGCCCAGACTGCCGTCCATGCCAGGCACCGGCTGCCCGCTGAGGCTGATTGCGCCGGCAATGCCACACACGTCGACTAGACCTCGTGCCTGCTGCGGGACCGGCGCCGCTCGCGCAGTCGCCTGGCGGCTTCCAGCAATCCGGCGCGACGCAGGGTTGATCGGGCGACTGCCCGCAACCGTGAGCGGCTCCTCACCACCGCCCAGGAAAGCCGGTCGGCAGAATGGGCCCACGCGGTGAAGGCGCGAATCCGCGTCGGATTCGGCGGCCGGTGAGGCGACGTCACCTGGACGCCGGCGAGGAGCGTGGCCACGAACGACTCATAGGTGTACTGCCCCGACGATACGACATCCTGATATGCGCGCTCGGCCATCTCCGCCCCATCGCCCCCGCGGGCGATCTCCTCGGCGACCTCACGGATGTTCGCGAAGTCCGCGCGCAGCGGCACGTAGTGTATCCCCGGTTCCAGGACCCCGTTGTATGAGCCCTCGATCAGGACCTGCGGCGTGCGGGTCGCGCACGCCTCCAGGTGTCGGGGGGAGATGGCGCGCAGGTTGAAGGTGCCGTCGATACCCGCGAAGCACGCACGCTCGATCTCCTCGAACGAGGCCCCCGGGTGCTCAGAGGAGTAAGCCTCGACGCACCTGCGGACCCGGCCGTCGCGGTCGTGGATGCTGGCCCCGCCTTCCACCCCGATGGTGTAGCGGCAGCGCAGCAGGAACCGGTACCAGGCGTCACCGTAGAGCGTGTCGGCCGCTTCCGTGGAAATGTCCACCCGCAGGCCCGAACGCCGGCCCTCCTCGGCGAACCGATCGGCGACCCACCCTTTCAGCATCCCGTGCCGTCCCAACCACGGCTCTGGCTTCCAGGACCGATATCCGATATCGATATCTCGCCCACCCGACCCCGCCGCGAGCTGACTGATGCGACGAACGGTGGTTGGTTCAAGGTAGCCGGTCAGCACGCGGGTGATGCCCACCCCGCGGGTGAGCAGCCGACCGTAGATCGTCACCCACTCGTCGGGAGAAGCGCAGGTGAACACGTGGTCGACGCGGAACTCTTCGAGGAAGTCGATGAGCAGATCCGTGTTGAGGAATTCGTCCTGTGGGATGGCGATCTTCGGGCAGCCAAGGCGCTGGATGGGCTCCAGACGCCGGGCAAGATCCCGGAAGACGACCGGGTACCAACGCGTCGCCAACAGGATGGTGTGGAAGACGACAAGATCGATGTCCAGGCGATGAATCCAGCTCGGGATCGGGCGCACAGCGAGATTGACGTAGATGCAGGGCCTCCCGCTGTAGCGGCGGATCGAGTACAGGTGGTCCGCGATGGCGCGGCGGATTGGCGCCTGGGGGGCGTGGTACAGGACGAGGATCCAACCCATGAACCGAACCTAGTGCGGAGTTGAGAGGCGCGCTGGGCCCGGCGTCACGCCTCAGCGCCCGCGGGCCAGCAGCACGCTCGGCATGGTTCTGAGCAGGATGCTCAGGTCGAGCCACAGGGTCCAGCGGTCGATGTAGCTCAGATCGAGCTCGACCCAGCGGTCAAAGCTCGCCTCGTTGCGCGATTGGACCTGCCAGAGGCCGGTGATGCCGGGCTTCATGCTTAGCCGCCGGCGGTGCCAGATGTCGTACTCCACCACCTCGGATGGGAGCGGCGGCCGCGGGCCGACCAGGCTCATCTCGCCGCGCAGGACGTTCCACAGCTGCGGCAGCTCGTCGATGCTCGTTCGTCGCAATGTCCGCCCCAACCGGCTCAACCGCGGGTCGTCGGTGGCCTTGAACGCCGCACCGGAGCGCTCGTTGAGGTGCGCCACCTCGTGCAGCCGCTCCTCGGCACCGGGTTGCATGGATCGGAACTTGACGATGGTGAAGGGTCGTCCGTGCAGGCCCACCCGCGTCTGCGTGAAGAGGATGGGGGACCCGTCGCGCAGACGGATGGCGAGCGCGGTGGCGAGCAGCACAGGGCTGAGGATGAGCAGCCCCATAACGGCCCCCACGATGTCGATGAGGCGCTTGATGACGAGTCCCGCCTCGCGATGTCCGTCGTGGACCAGCGACCGGATGAGGAGGCCTTCGAACTCCTCCTCGTGCGCGTTCAGAATCGAGCCGGCGTGGGGGTCGACCGGGATTCGGACCGTCTTGCCCTCGTCGGCGGCCACGGCGGCAATCGATTCCAGGTACCCGACAGACTCCGGTGCGAGACATGCCGCAACTTCGTCAACGACGTTGTTGTGAAAGATCTCCTCGATGTCGGCCATCGCGCCCAGGACCGGGCGGGTCACCACCTGGCTCTCCTCGCCCGGCACCGCCAGATGGCCGATGACGTGGATTCCGAGGCCCGCGTTGGCCTCCACCAGGTCACCAAATGCCTGTGCCAGCCGTCCGGTGCCGACCACCAGCATGAAGCGGGTGTTGTAACCGCGCCGGCGGAGATGGCTGAAGGCGAAGCGCAGGATGCCGCGCTCAGCAAAGGTCACGATCGGCTGCACCACGAAGATCGCGAGCAGGAAGAGCCGGCTGACGTCGTCCCGGTGAATCACGAACAGGGACGCGAGCGTGATCGCGGCGTAGATGACGGTCGAGCGAGCGATGTCCTTCGCCTCGGTCCGCAGTTGTAGGCGGACCCTCAGCCGATACAGCCCGTGGTACCACAGGGTGACCACCCAGCCGATACCGAAGAGGATGGCCGCGAGGCGGATATCGATGCCGGTGCGGGTCCAGAAGGCCATCCACGCCCCTTCACCGAACCGGATGAAGGAGATGATCAGGAAGACCGATGCCGCGCTGAGGCCGTCGCCGAGCATGAGCGCGAGCCGCAGCGTCATGAGGTGTCGTCGGATCATCGTTGTTACCGCACTCCCCGAGATGCTGGTGCCCAATGTGCCCACGGTCGGACATCCGGGAGCACTCTAGGGAGTATGGGACCTTCGATCAACCTGATCCAGCGCCCGAAGCTATGCTGCGCCCATGACCTCGCGTGCCATGATCACCGGCATCACCGGCCAGGACGGTTCCTACCTCGCCGAGCTCCTCCTGGAGAAGGGCTACGAGGTCCACGGCCTCATCCGACGCTCGAGCCAGTTCAACACCGGCCGGATCGACCATCTCTACCGCGATCCCCACGAGGCGTCGACCCGCTTGCACCTGCATTACGCCGACCTGACCGACAGCTCGAGCCTGATCGGCCAGCTGCACACCGTAAAGCCCGATGAGGTCTACAACCTCGGAGCCCAGAGCCACGTCAAGGTGAGCTTCGAGATCCCGGAGTTCACGGCCGAGACGGCGGCGATCGGAACCCTGCGCATGCTCGAAGCCGTGAGGACCGCCGACTGGCCGATTCGCTTCTACCAGGCTGGCAGCTCCGAGATGTACGGCAAGGTTGTGGAGTCGCCGCAAAGTGAGCGGACGCCATTCAATCCCCGCTCGCCATACGCCATCTCCAAGCTCTTCGCCCATTTCATGACGATCGACTACCGCGAGGCGTACGGACTCCACGCGTCGAACGGCATCCTGTTCAACCACGAATCGCCGCGGCGCGGAGGGACGTTCGTGACACGAAAGGTGACCCGCGGGATCGCGGCCATCCTGGCGGGCAAGCAGGAACACCTCTTCCTCGGCAATCTCGAGGCGAAGCGCGACTGGGGCTATGCCAAGGAGTACGTGGAGGCGATGTGGCTGATGCTCCAGCAGGCGGAGCCAGACGACTTCGTGATCGCCACCGGCGAGATGCACAGCGTTCGTGAGCTGTGCGAGGTCGCCTTCGGGCTCGTCGGGCTCGATTGGGAGAAGTACGTCCGCGTGGACCGGGCCTACTTCCGCCCGACGGAGGTCGACGAGCTCTGTGGCGACGCGTCCAAAGCCCGCGACGTCCTCGGCTGGGAGTCGTCGACCCGCTTTCCCGAGCTGGTTCGGATCATGCTCGACGCGGATCTCGCCGAGGCGGGCATCGGAGACGCGGCCGCGGCAGCCCCGGAGGGCCGGTGAGCGGCTTCTGGACCGGTCGCCGCGTGATGGTGACCGGCGGGGGCGGGTTCCTCGGGACCGCGGTGGTGCGGCGGCTCCAACAGGCGGGCGCGACAGACATCTTCGTCCCGCGCAGCCGCGACTACGACCTGCGCACCCGTGACGGCATCGATCTGGCGCTCGCTGACGGCCGTCCCGATCTCGTCATCCACCTCGCCGCCGTCGTTGGCGGGATCGGCGCGAACCGGGAGAATCCCGGCCGCTTCTTCTACGAGAACGCGATCATGGGCATCGAGCTCATGGAGCGCTCCCGCGGTGCGGGTGTCGGGAAGTTCGTCCAGATCGGCACGGTCTGCTCCTACCCGAAGTTCACGCCGGTCCCGTTCCGCGAGGACGACCTCTGGAACGGTTACCCGGAGGAGACCAACGCCCCGTACGGCCTCGCCAAGAAGATGCTCCTCGTCCAGGGGCAGGCGTACCGGCAGCAATACGGCTTTGACGTCATCCACCTGATCCCGGTGAACCTCTACGGCCCCGGTGACAACTTCGATCCGTCCTCGTCGCACGTCATCCCGGCGCTCATCAAGAAGTGCGTCGATGCCCGCGATGCCGGGGAAGATCAGATCGACGTGTGGGGGACGGGCTCCGCGTCACGCGAGTTCCTGTACGTGGATGACGCGGCGGAAGGGATCGTCCTCGGAGCTGAGCGCTACGATGAGGCCGAGCCGGTCAACCTGGGGGTCGGCAGTGAGATCACCATCCGCGAGCTGGTCGAGCTCATCGTCCGCTTGACGCGGTTCACCGGCGAGATCCGCTGGGATCCGTCAAAGCCGGACGGCCAGCCCCGGCGGGCGCTCGACACGAGCCGCGCCCGCGAACGGTTTGGCTTTGTCGCGACGACCGAATTCGAGGACGGAGTCCGTCGCACCATCGAGTGGTACGAGCGGACCGCCGGGTGACGGCAGTGCAGGACGCGCCGAGCAACCTCCCTGCCCATCGGCCCCGAGGACGGCGAACACGGATCGCGTGCCTGGTGCACGGTGTGGGCGGGAGGGAGACCGGGGTCCGGAGGTTGATCCTGGACCAGGCCGCGGCCTGGAGCGATCTTGACCCGGGCGTCGAGGTCGGGCTCTTCGTCCGCTGTGAGGCCGGGACCGAGGACGCCTGGCGCGGCGAGCCGCACGTCGTCGCCGTCCGGTCGTCCCGCCTGGGGATCGTCGGCCGGTTCGTCGCACGCGAGCTGCTCTCTGTCCAGCTGGCTCGCTGGCGGCCGGACGTCATCTACCTGCGCCACAGCACCGTCTCCCCGAGCCTGGTCGCCCTGGCGGCGATCTTCCCGACGGTGATCGGTGGCGATCTGGACGACCTGGATGAGCTGAGGATGCGCTCACTGATCCGCTTCTGGTACGCGCGTGTGAGCCGGAATGGCCTGTTGCGTCGCGCCCGTCGCATCGTCGTCGTGACCAACGAGCTCGCCCGGCACCCGGCGATCGTCCGCCTCGGCCGGCCCGTCAGCGTGTTCCCGAAC
>Ga0209642_10001663_pt1 | contig 14891 bp, 12 predicted proteins | sample RifCSP19_2_FD_184025 | JGI IMG/M metagenome (GOLD analysis project Ga0209642, IMG submission 184025) | Soil microbial communities from Rifle, Colorado - Rifle CSP2_sed 19_2 (SPAdes) (version 2) | ecosystem: Environmental > Terrestrial > Deep subsurface > Rock core/Sediment | place: Rifle... | reverse complement strand
TGTCGGGTCTCTTCGTTCTGCAGGAGGATGTTGCCGACCTGGGGCCCGTTCCCGTGCGTGACCACGAGGTCGTACCCTGCCTCCGCGAGATCCGCGAGTCTCGCGCACGTCTCTGCGATTCGCCGTCGCTGGCTGGCCGCGTCCCCGGAGTCTCCCGCGGGGAGGATCGCGTTGCCGCCGATGGCCACCACGAGTTTCTTCATCGGCCGCCTCGGAGGGAAGGCCCATGCGATTTGAGCATCCCTATAAGAACGTTCGGTCCCGGCTCCCGAGAATCTGCGCCATCTCCGCATAACTATTTATCGCGACGCCCACTTCGCGCGGGCGTGGGCGTGTCGTCACGCGCCGCGGGGGCGATGGGCGCCTTCCGGAAGAGCCGGGCGTTCCGTCCCGCATACCTCGTGAGCCTCGGCGCACTGATCGCGTTCCTGTTCCCCTACCTGAGCGGTCCGGCGTTCTGCCTTGCGCTTCTCCTCATGCCCGTGACGATGTTCGTGCTGCCCTACTCGCTCGGCGAGCGGGCCACCCGGCACTTCATGATCAACGGCCTCGCGATCTTCGTCGTGGCGGTCCTGCTCATCGCGGGGCTCGCAACAAACTCCACGCTCACGTCCCCGCCGCTCGTGCTGACGAGCGCGGGGATTGCCGAGTCGGACGCCGCGATGATTCTCTCCGAAGGGAGCGTGGAACCGCGCAACGCCCCCGCCTCGGCGACGTTCACGTTCCGGGTGCGGCTCACGACGACGAACGACAGCCGTCCGGACAATTTCACGGTGCGCCTCGAGCTGTTCACGATCGAGGGGCTCTCCGTGTCGAACCGCTCAGTTGCGATGGCGCCCTACGCGGGCCAGAACAACACCCGGCTCGGCGTCACGTACGAGCTGAACGAGACCCTCGCCTCCGCCGTGTACGTCTACAGCTTCTCCGCGCAGAGCGTCCAAGCAGCGAACCGGTGGTCGTTGACCTTCCGGGACTACGCGCCGATCGTCGCGGGTTGGGACGCGTTCTACGTGTTCTTCCTCTACGTCGGAGCGACCTTCCTGCTGTACCCCCTGCTGTTCTACTACTTCTTCATCTTCATGTGGTGGTACAGCGCGCGGATGAAGAAGTCCCGGCGCCGGATGCTCGAAGGGGCCGAGCTCGGGAAGGCTCCTGAGCCGACGAAGATAGCGAAGCCTGCCTCAGGCGCGACCCGGAAGGCCTCCGCGTTCACGTGCACGGCATGCGGCGCGGATGTCGAGGAGACGGACGCGAAGTGTCCGAAGTGCGGCGCCCTCTTTGAGGACTGATTTTCACTTTCGCACCTCCCTCCCCCAAGGGCTCAATAGCTTCCGAGTCATGGAGGAAAGGATGGTTCTGTCCGTCCCGTCAAACTTATATGACATCGGCTGGATAAGCGGCGGCAAGGGATGGGAACGCCCTTCGTGATCTCATGCCGTCCACATCGATAGCGGAGGAGCTGGCCAAGAAGCAGCGGGAGATCAGCGTCTCCGAGTTCTTCGAGCGGAACAAACAGATCCTCGGGTACGACTCGGCGACGAAGGCCCTCGTCACCGTGGTCAAGGAGGCCGTGGACAACTCAGTGGAATACCATGAGCCGGTTCTCGTACGGGAGAACGGCCGCGCTCGCCTTGTCGAGATCGGCAAGTACATCGATGAGAAGCTCGCCGAGGCGGAATGCGACCTATCGGCCGACCGTACCTCCGCCCCCGTCGAGGACTGCGAGGTCATCGCCTATGATGACTCGACGTTCAAGATGGGCTTCCGGAAGACCTCGATGGTCCATCGCCATCGGTTGCACGGACGCCTCTACGAAATCAAGCTCGTCGGAGGGCGAAAGGTCACGGTCACGGGCAGTCACTCCGTGTTTGTGTTGGACAGCGGGCGGGTTCGTGCGTACCGGGTCGAGGATCTCCGAGCGGGCGACTATGTCGTTGTGCCGAACAGGGAGGTGTCGCTTGCGAGCCAGGCGAAGGCCATCGATTTGCGCCCTTGGCTGAGTTCCCTGCCCGAAGCGGATGCCCGCCGGGTCATGATCCATGGGTTGGCTCATCGCCTGAACGGAGTTCCGAGGGATTGGAAGCGGTTCGATTTTGTCCCGCTCTGGTACGTCCGCGAGCACGGGATTGAGATTCCCCCGGACGTCCGGGTCGATGTTCGCTTCGGGAAGAGTCGCCTCCCCGTCATGATACCCGTCACGAAGGCCCTTCTCCGTTTCCTGGGCCTTTACGCCGCCGAAGGGACCCGTCTCGAACGCACCGTCTTCCTCAGCTTCGGGTCTCACGAAAGGGACCTAATCGAGGAAACGCAGTTCCTCGCAAGGGAAGTCTTCGGGCCTGAGACTCGGGTTTCCGCAGTCCCCGCCCACAAGACGGCGGTCTGCGTCAAGGTCTACTCGAAGATCCTCTCATGGGTTCTCCGAGACGTGTTCGGCTGCGGAGACCGTGCACTGTCGAAGCGCGTTCCGGATCTCGTCTTCAACGTGCCGAAAGATCTCCAGGAGGCCTTCCTCGGAGGGTACATCGACGGCGATGGTCACCGAGGATCGCAGAAGGTCACCATCGCGACAGTGAGCGATGACCTCACATGGGGTCTTTCGTACCTCTTCTCTTTGCTTGGAAAGTCCTTCAGCGTTGGGACTCGACCTCCAACGACGCGGGTGTTCCCACAAGGTCACTCGAGCCGCTGCCACGCGGTCCACTATCTGTACCTATACGGATCGGAGGAGACTCAGGCTCAGCCAAACTCCCCGTTGTCCTGGTTTCCGCTGGAGGAGACCGGATTCCGGAGCGTCCTACATTCCCTCCGTCCTCTGAACTCATACAACGCACCGCTGTACAAAGACATGGACGCTCGACCACACTACACGATTGGCAAGTTCTGGGAGGCCCTGGAGGAAGCGGAGGAGTATGCCCGCGCGCCTCTCCCCGAAGGTTTGCACGGTCAACGGCGGTTCCTTGAGCGCCTCGTGTTTGGAGACGTCGGATTCCTCGAGGTCCGTTCGATTCGCGTCATCGAATCAGACCAACCCTACGTTTACGACTTCACCGTCCCAGGACACGAGAAGTTCCTAGGAGGCCGTGGAGCCATCTTTCTCCACAACACCCTCGATGCGTGCGAGGAGGCGGACATCCTCCCCGATGTGCTCGTTGCGATCAGCAAGGTGGACAAAGACGAGTTCTTGGTCGTCGTTGAAGACAACGGGCCCGGAATCGTGAAGCGGGAGGTCCCCAATATCTTCGGCCGGCTGCTCTACGGTTCCCGTTTCCATAGTCGCCGCCAAGCCCGCGGGGCTTTAGGTCTCGGAATTTCCGGCGCGGTCATGTATGGGCAACTCACGACGGGGAAGCCGGCGAAAATCACGTCGAAGACAGCAGAGATGGATGTGGCCTACCAGGTCGACCTCATCCTTGACACGAAGAAGAACCGGCCCAATCTGGTCTCAGAGGATTTCGTGGTTTGGGAGAAGGCTCACGGAACGCGCGTCGAGGTTTCGCTAAAGGGCCGTTACGTCGGGGGCCGCCAGTCGGTTCTGGAGTACCTCAAGTCCATGGCGATTGTGAACCCACACGCGCGCATCATGTACAAGCCGCCGGACGGCGAGGCCATTCTCTTCGAGCGCGCCGCAGAAGAGCTACCTCCAAAGACCAAAGAAATCCCGCCCCATCCCCACGGCATCGAGCTCGGCACCCTCATGCAGATGATGAAGGAGACGAAGTCCTACAAGCTCTACGCCTTCCTCGAGGAAGAGTTCGTGCGCGTCTCCTCCCGCGTGGCCATGGAGATCTGCGATACGGCTGGCCTTGATCCCGAGATGAAGCCGAAGTCCCTCGGCCTCGAACAGGCGAAAGCCCTCCACGAGGCCATGCAGAGCGCGAAGCTCATGGCCCCGCCAACGGACTGCCTCAGCCCGATCGGTGAACGCCTCATCAAGAAAGGGCTGAAGAACGTCCTCGGGAACCTCCGACCCGAGTTCTACGCGCCGCCGGTCACGCGGGATCCCGCGGTCTACGCGGGCAACCCATTCCAGGTCGAGGTGGGCATCGTCTTCGGCGGCGACCTGCCGCCCGACCAGCCCGTCGAGGTCCTCCGCTTCGCGAACCGCGTGCCCCTCATGTACCAGGCGGGAGGGTGCGCCCTCACCCAGGCCGTGGCCAACATCGACTGGCGGCGCTATGGCCTCGAGCAACGGGGCGGACAAGGCCTACCCTTCGGTCCCGCCATCGTCCTCGTCCACGTGTGCTCGACCAAGGTCCCCTTCACGTCGGAGGCCAAGGAGGCCGTCGCGACGATGGACGAGATCATGACAGAGCTGGACCTGGCCCTGAAGGAGTGCGGCCGGCGGCTCAAGACCCATCTCACGAAGAAGGCCCACCGCGCGAAGACGAAGGAGAAGTTCGAGATCGTCCAGCTCATCCTCCCGCGCATCGCGGACAAGTCCGCGAAGATAGTTGGAAAGAAGGTCCCCGTCCTCGACGCGACGATCACGAAAATCATGGGCGTGGTCTGGGTTGACGAGGAGATCGCCTACGACAAGAAGCAGAAGCGCCACCAGGTGACGATCAACGTGCACAACTTCACGGACGCGGGGAAGAAGCTCAATCTCCATGTGCTGCTGCCCCGCGGCATCGAAGCGAAGTCCATCGACCCGAAGCCCGCGGACGTCCGCGAGGACGGCAAGATCACGTGGGAGCTCAAGCGGATCGACAGCGTCGCCAAGGCGACCGTGTCATTCGTGCTCGAAGGTCTCGACGAGGCCGAGTACGACGAGTCCGACATCTACGTCAGTGCAATCAACCCTGCCCTCGTCATCGGCGCGGAGCCGCTGCCCGGCGACTGGGAGCTGGACTACGGGGAGTTCGAAACGGAGGAGACGGCCCCGCCGCCCGCGGAGGCGGAAGAGGGCGAAATTGACTACGACGAGACGGAGGAGGCGCTCGAGGATGACTAGGAAAAAGGGGGGCGGTGCGCCCGCGTCGAACAAAGCCGTCGAGGCCCTTTACGGGATTGCGGAGGAGATCTACGAGGAGCTCGACCACGGCCAAATCCCGAAGATGAAGATCCCCCTCCGCACGAAGGCGAACATCAAGTTCGACCCCAAGCACGCCGTGTGGAAGTACGGCAGCCTCATGGGCGTGCGGAGCGCGAAGAAACTGAAGGGAGCGATGATGCTCCTCCGGACGATGTACGTCCTCGAGTTCATCAAGGACATGATCCGCGACAGCAAGTCGTCCACCTTGAGGGAGATGTACTATATCTCCGAGGGATGGGACATCGCGAAGTTCCACTCGCAGGACGAGTCGAACCTCCTCGCGGAGGACCTCGAGGTGATCACGGCTCTCATCCGGGAGGACTTCAAGCTCCGACCCGAGGAGAGCGGCGCGAGCGTGATCGGGAACCTCACGCTCGAGGAGATCACCCGGAATGGTGAGCGGCGGCGGATCAACTGCCGGGACGACATCGGCGACGCGGGCTACACGGTCCCGTACAACGTCGAGAAGGAGAAGGTCAAGTTCATCGATGCGGACGCGAAGTTCGTTCTGGCCATCGAGACGGGCGGCATGTTCGACCGGCTCGTGGAGAACGGGTTCGACGACGACGCGAAGTGCGTCCTCGTTCATCTGAAAGGACAACCGTCCCGGAGCACGCGGCGCCTGCTGAAGCGTTTGAACGAGGAGATGAAGTTGCCTGTTGCGACGTTCACTGACGGCGACCCCTGGTCCTTCCGGATTCACGCGTCCGTGGCGTATGGCGCGATCAAGACTGCACACATTTCCGAGTACCTTGCCACCCCGACGGCGGAGTTCGTCGGGATCACCGCGAGCGACATCCTGAACTACGAGCTCCCCACGGACACCCTCACGCCGAGGGACGTGGGCGCTCTCAACGCGGAGCTCTCCGATCCCCGGTTCAACGACGAGTTCTGGCGAAACGAGATCAACACGATGCTCCAGCTGAACAAGAAGGCGGAGCAGCAGGCTCTCGCGAAGTACGGCCTCGACTACGTCACGGACACGTACCTCCCCGAGAAGCTCGGACAGGTCGGAATGATGTAGACTCCTGCCCTGTCCGGGGGAGGCTCGAGAGAGGCGGATTCTCATCGCCGCCCCGGGTGCGACGGAAACCGTACCCGACGCATTGTAATTACGATACGGGCCGAGGATTCTTACGAGCACTTCTGGGATGGTCAGAGGACGCGACGACCGGCAAGAAAGGATGCGGTGGGAATGGTCTACGAGGTGCGATTCCATGGCCGCGGAGGCCAGGGCGCCGTCATGGCGGCCCAGGCGCTCGCGGTAGCGGCGTCTCACAACGGGTTTCACGCGATCGCGTTTCCGTTCTTCGGTGCGGAGCGACGCGGTGCGCCCGTCCTCGCCTTCGCGCGGTTCGGGATGGAAAAGTCCCGCGCACGGATGCAGGTCTACAACCCTCACTACGTGATCGTGCTCGATGAGAGCCTGATCGAGACCGTGGACGTCGTCTCCGGCCTGCGGCCGGGCGGGATGGTCATCGTGAACACGCAGAGGGATCCGAGTCGCCTCGTCCTCTCGAAGGCCGCGAAGTCCGCGGTCGTCGACGCGACGTCGATCGCCCTCCAGCACACGAAGCAGCCGACAGTGAACACCGCGATGCTCGGCGCATACGCGAAGGCGACCGGCCTCCTGACGATGGAGGACGTCGAGATCGGCATCCAAGAGGTCGTCGGGGGCCGTCTCGGGAAGAAGGTCGCGGAGGTCAACATCGCGGCCGCGCGTGCGGCGTTCGAGGCCACCCATCTGGGGCAAGCGGACGGCGGACGGGTTTATCCGACGTCGACGAAGTGGCTCCCCACCGTCCAGGAGCTCCCGCCTGGCCTGGCGACCCCCCCGATGGAGACCGCCGCGGGCCCTATCGGCCCGGGCAGTTCCGTGGCGAACCGGACGGGTGGCTGGCGAGTCTCCCGGCCGATCCTCGACGATTCGAAGTGCACGAACTGTCTACTCTGCTGGTTCTACTGCCCGGACGCATCCATCGACCGCGGGACGAAGGTCGTCGCGATCCAGCTCGACTACTGCAAGGGGTGCGGAGTGTGCGCGGCCGTCTGCGCGCCGGCTGCGATCCGCATGGAACGGGAGACCGTGCTGGAGGTGAAGCCGTGATCGACGCGAAAGCGGAGGCGAAGGGCGAGCGACGGATGGTCACGGGCGACTACGCGGCCGCGTGGGGGGCGATGGTCTCGCGCCCGCAGGTAATCGCCGCGTATCCGATCACGCCGCAGACGATGATCATCGAGCACCTGAGCGAGTTCCTCGCCTCGAAGAAGCTCGACGCGGAGCTGATGCGGGTCGAATCCGAGCACAGCGCATTGGCCGCGGTGATCGCCGCGGAGGCGACCGGCGTGCGCACGTACACCGCGACGTCCTCGCAGGGGCTGTCCCTCATGCACGAACCCCTGTTCGTGGCACCCCCGATGCATTTGCCGATCGTGATGTCGATCGTGAACCGCACGGTCGCCGCCCCGCTCGGGATCTGGGTCGAGCACAACGACACAATGCCCCAGCGCGACACGGGCTGGATGCAGGTGTACGTCGAGGATGCGCAGGAGGCGCTCGACATGGTGCTCCAGGCGTACCGGATTGCGGAACATCCCGAGGTCGAGCTCCCCATGATGGTCTGCATGGATGCCTTCCTCGTCTCGCACACGATCGAGTCCGTCGACCTCCCGAGCCCGGAGGCCGCGGACGCGTTCCTGCCGCCCTACGCGCCCGTCCACGCATACCTCGACCCGAAGCGTCCCCTCGTGCTGGGCGCGGCCTCGCCGCCGGAGTTCATCCAGGAAGTGCGTTGGGAGACGGACATGCGGATGCGCAGGGCCTCGGAGGTCCTCGAGGAGGTCGAGCACGCGTTCAGCAAGACGTTCGGCCGCTCGTACGGCGGCGCGTTCGAAACGTACCGGCTCGAGGACGCAGAGGTCGGCCTCATCACGCTTGGGACCGTGACCTCTGTCGCCCGAGACGTCGTCGATCTGCTCCGGGAGCAGGGCGAGAAGGTGGGCCTCCTGAAGCTCCGGTATTTCCGTCCGTTCCCCGCGGAGCGCCTGCGGGAGGCGACGGAGCACCTCCACGCGATCGGGGTGTACGACCGCGCGGTCTCCTTCGGCGTCGGAGGGCCGACATATATCGAGGTCCGAAACGCCCTGTACGAGAGCGCGAAGGTCCCGATCCTCGGCTTCCTCGCAGGGCTCGGGGGACGGGACGTGACCCGGGATGACGTGTCCCTGATGTTCAGCAAGGTCCTCCAAGCGGCGACCCGAGGGCGGCGCGCGGGTGGCGTCACGTGGATCGGGACGCGGGGGGTGAGCCCGTGACGACGATCAAGGAGCTCCCCGAGGAGGACTGGTTCACCTCGGGGCACACCGCCTGCCCGGGCTGCGGCGGCGCGATGACCGTGCGGACGGCGATGAAGATCCTCGGCGAGAACACGATCGTCTACATGCCCGCCTCGTGCCTCCTCATCTTCAGCGACATGTATCCGCTCAACGCGTTCCGCGTGCCGTCCCTCCAGGTTCTCTTCGAGACCTCCGCGATCTGCGCGTCCGGAATCAAGCGTGCACTCAAGCGGCTCGGGAAGGACGACGTGACCGTCGTCGCGTTCGCAGGGGACGGCGGGACGGCGGACATCGGGATGCAGGCGCTCAGCGGAGCCGCGGAGCGTAACGAGGACATCCTCTACATCTGCTACGACAACGAGGCGTACATGAACACGGGGATCCAGCGCTCCGGGACGACGCCGTTCGGCGCGTGGACGACGACGACGCCGCTCGGGCCGGGATCGGAGGGTCGCGGCAAGATGGAGACGAAGAAGGACGTCCCGTCGATCATGATCGCGCACGACGTGCCCTACGTCGCGACGGCGAGCCTCGGCTTTCCGGTGGACCTACTCAAGAAGCTCGAGAAGGCGAAGGCGAAGAAAGGATTCCGGTACGTCCATGTCCTCTCGCCATGCCCGGTCGGCTGGCGCGCGGAGTCCGACAAGACCGTCGACCTCGCGAAGCTGGCCGTCGAGACAGGGATCTTCCCCCTCCTCGAATACGAGGACGGCGTGCTCCGGATCTCCCGCGAGCCGCGGTTCACGCCCGTCCGGGACTACCTGAAGCTTCAGGGCCGGTTCAAGCACCTCACGGACGAGCAGGTCGCGTCGGTCGAGGCGTGGGTGAAGCAGAGATGGGAGCGGAACCGCGCCCTCGCGAAGGCGCTCGGACCAAAGCCCGCCGCGCCCGCCTGAGTCGGGAACGCCCTCGTGGGGATTCGAACCCCAGTCTCAAGGTCCGCAACCTTGTAGCCTATCCAAACTAGCCGACGAGGGCGCACGGGTCGCATCGCGCCGCGTATATAACTCCTATCGCCCGCGTCCTCCGGCCTTGAGCGCTTCGCGGATCCGAATCTGGATCTCCTCGATGAGGCCGCCGGCGTACACGTCCCGGAGGAGTCCCCGGTTGCGATAGTACGTGATCAGCGGCGCGGTCTGGTTCTCGTACGTCTCGATCCGTATGCGCACGACCTCCTCTCGGTCGTCGGGACGGATGACGAGCGAGGTGCCGCACCGGTCGCAGATGCCTTCCTGCTTCGGTCGGTTCGACGCGACGTTGTACACGGCTTCGCACTTCGGACACACCCGTCGTCCGAGGCTCCTCTTGAGTAGCTCCTCCGGTTCGATGAAGAGGTTGACGACCACGTCGAGCGGCGTGAGGTTCGCGAGGGCGTTCGCCTGGGCGAGCGTCCGAGGAAAGCCGTCGAGGATGAACCCGTTCCGTGCGTCGGGTTCCCGGAGCCGAAGCTCCGTCATCTCGATGACGAGCGCGTCGGGGACGAGCCCGCCCGCGTCCATGTGGGCCTTCGCGTTCCTCCCGAGGTCCGATCCCTCCCGGACGTGCTTCCGGAGGATGTCCCCGGTGGAGATCCGCGGGACCCCGAGGAACGTCGACAGGCGCGCGGCCTGGGTGCCCTTCCCCGAACCTGGGGGACCCAGGAGGACGAGCCGCATGGACGGGCGGGATGGAACCCCAGGGCTAAAGCCTTTGGCCGGCGCGGCTAGAACAGGTGGTCGTCGACGATGCGTGCAGGACCGCCGACCGTGCACCGGATCGTCTCGGTTCCGAGCTCTTCGACCCGTGCCTGGACCTCGTCTCCCCGCTCGGGGAGCGTGTTCACGTAGACGGTGGCGCCCGTGTCGATCGAGAAGAAGGCGGGGAGGCCCTCCTCGCGCATCCGGCGAACCGCCAGAATCACGCGCAGCGTCTCAGGCCTCCAGAGGACCATCTCGCCCGCGCCGGTCATCGTGATCCCGTGGAGCATGAGGGTGTCCCGCTCCGCGAGGGCGCAGATCCTCCCGATGTCCCGGGTCCGGATTGCGAGATCCATCTCCGCGAGCATACGAGGCATCTCCGCGAGCCGCGCGTGGAAGAACGGCGACGTGAGCGCCTCCCGGTGTGCGTCCTCCGTCTGCTTGAACGCGGGGATGAGGGCGACGATCATCGCCATCTGAAGTCCCTCGCCCGCGAGTTGCACCGCGTAGGAGTCCTCGTCGGAGACACCCGTTTTCCATCTGCTGAACCCGCCGGTCACGGCCCGCGTCGCGGAGCCCGCACCGCGCCGCGCGATCCTCGAAACGTCCTCAGGGCTCAGGTCAAGGGACGCCGCGCGGCAGGAGGCGAGCCCCAAGGCGGCGAACCCCGAGGCGCTCGCCCCGAGTCCGACGTTCGACGGGAAGTCGTTCACCGACACCATGTGGAACGACGTCCGGAGCTCGGCGCGGGCGCGGATTGCGTCGACGACCGAGCGGATCCGCTCCATGTCTCGCGCGGTCACGGGCCGGCCATCGATTACCGCGGAATCTGCCTCGAACTCTCCGAATTCAACGGTCGTTCGGGTCGTGAGGGGCGCGGTGCACACACTGATCGAATCGTGGAACGGGAGGCGGAGGATCGGGTCCGCGAGGCCATGGTATTTGATCAGGCCCTGGATTGGGTGGGCGATGGCCGTCGCCTTCAACCGTTCCACCTCTCGAGAATTCCGAACAAGCTCGCATGGTCATGGAGTTCGTCGTCCGCGAGATCCGTCCGGGCGTTCGGCCACAGCCCGGTGTTGAACCAGATCGCCCGCATGCCCATCGCTTTCGCGCCCGCGACGTCCGCGTCGACGTCGTCGCCGATGTGGACCGCCCGTTCGGGCGCGACACCCATCCGCTCGAGCGCCTCCGCGAAGATTTCCTTCCGGGGCTTCCGGGCCCGGACTTCGTCGCTGAACACCCGGACCTCCAGGTGCTTGCCCACGCCGAGTTCGTCCTGGATCGGACGGAGGAACCGCCCCCACGTACGCCCGGTGTTCGAGACGAGTCCGACCCTGTATCCCTCCCGGCGAAGCCGGGCCAGGGTCGCGACGATGTTCGGGTACAGGATCGGGGGCTTCACACGGATCGCCCGGCCGAACGCTTCCGCGACCCTCTCCCGGATTTCCGGCGTCTCCTCAAGGCCCACAAGCTGGAGGAACGCCCCGACCTGCTCCTCGGCGGTCAGGTCGATCTGCTCCCTCCATTTCGATGCGAGGAGCGCGGTGTGCCCGTCGTAGGCGCGATACAGGGTGTCGAGCTCGAGGACGATCCCCTCGGAACCCAGTGCGTCGCGGATCCCCTCGATGCGGATTGCCCGCATCCGGTTGTCGTAGTCTGGCCAGGGCGTCTCCGCGATCGTGTGCCACCAGTCGAACGTCACCGCCTCGATCATGGCACCCCTCAGATGTCGAAGATCACCTGCGCAACCCCCTTCGCGGGATCGACGGTGAGGTTGTGATACGTGACCGCCTTCACGACGAGCTTGAGCTCGTGGTGCCCCTTGTCGATCGTCTCCCCCCGGGCGACTCCGTCGAGGGTTGTGTCCTTCACGCGGACGTCGAATTCGCGGAAGACGAGGCTCTGCGCCTCGTGGAGGTACAGGAGCTCGGACAGCCATCGGACCAGGAGCCTGGGGACGTCGTCCGCATTGAGGCGGACCCGGACCTCGCCGACCGGCTGTACCCCTTTCAGATCGACGATGAGGCTGAACATGCCCTCCGCGGCGTTCGCGAACAGTGCGTCGAGCGTCCGGCCGTACGCGCGGATGCCGACGTCTGCCGTGTGCTCGATCTCTTCGTAGCGCACGAGAGGGCAAATGCCCGCCGTGTATGAATCCTTCCCCACGGATGCGAGGCAAACCCTTTAGCCGAAGAGGCCATCGGAGCGCGACCCGGGGTGGTCGGACGATTCTCCCGCTCCGTCCGGACTTCCGCATGCTCACGCGGCAGAAGGTGGGCCTCGCCCTCGGACCCGCCCTCTTCGCCCTCGTCGTGCTCCTCCCGGAACCGCAGTCCATGGTCGACGCCGTGCCCCTCGGGATGCCGACGCACGCGCCGCAGGTCGCCCTGGGGACTCTCCTCTGGATGCTCGCATGGTGGCTCACGGAGTGCGTGCCCCTCGGGATCGCGGCGCTCCTCGCGCCCCTCGTCCTCTCGATGGCCGGCATCGTCGACTGGAAGACGTCCCTCTCGTCGTTCACGGACCCGATCATCTGGATCTTCATCGCGGGGTTCGTCCTCGCCGCCTCATTCCGGAAGTGGGACCTCGATCGGCGGATCTCCGTCCGCCTCGCGGCCCTATACAAGGGGTCGAATCCGAAAGTCGCGGCCCTGTTCGTCTGCAGCCTCCCCGTGTTCCTCCTTACCCTCACGGGCTCGATCACGGCGTCGACCTCCGTCGTCCTGCCCTTCCTCGTCGCGTACCTTGCGATGGTCGGCGCGAAATCCGGATCCCGGTACTCGGAGGCGAGCACCCTGGCCCTCGCGCAGGCCGCGACCGCCGGCGCGATGCTCCTCCTCATCAGCACACCGCCGAACCTCATCGCGAAGGCGACCGCGCAGCAGCTCGGGCACAGCCTCACGTTCTTCGACTGGCTCATCGTCGGGACTCCCCACGCGATCCTCGGACTGCTCATCTCGTGGCACGTGACGTTCGCCTTCATCAAGCCGGAGATGAAAGTCCTGAAAGTGGACCGGGGAAAGCTCGCGAAGGCGCAGCGGGACCTTGGCGCTCTCAGCCGCGGGGAGAAGGTCGTCCTCGCGATTCTTCTCGTCGCGGTGACCCTGTGGATCCTCCCCTCCGCGGTCACGATCGCCGCGGACACGAACCCGGGCCTCGCGGGCCTCAGCGACTCCCTCTCCCGCCTCATGCCGGAGGCGATGCCGGCGGTCCTCGTGATCATCGTCGCCGGGCTTGTCCGCGTGAAGGACGAACCCGTCCTGCGCTGGAAGGAAATCGCCGAGGGCGTCGACTGGAACGTCGTGTTCCTCTTCGGCGGCGGAATCGCCCTCGGAGTCGGATTGGACCGCAGCGGCTTCGCCGATTGGCTCGCGGGGGGCGTGGCGGCGACCCTGGGCGCGAGCGCGAACGCTTGGACGATCTTCGCGGTGAGCGCACTCCTCGGGTTCGTGCTCTCGTACGCGGCGTCGAACACGGCCGCAGCACTCATCGGATGTCCGATCGCCGCGAGTCTGGCCCTGGGCGCGGGCCTCAGTCCCGTGGGCCCGATCGTCGCCGCCGCACTCGCCTGTTCGATCTCGAGCGCGATCCCCTCGACGACGCCGCCCATGGCGATCGTGTACTCGTCGGGCTACGTGCGGATCTGGGACATGTTCCGGATCGGGATGGTCTCGGACCTGCTTCGGCTCGGCGCGCTGATTGCGGTCGGCCCTCTCCTCGTCGGCCTGATCGAGTGAGGACTACACGCCTCGTTCCTTCCCGGGCCAGATGTACTTGTGGATCTGCGGCTGGAGCCGGACCCGCAGGCGGTCCTCGAGAATCCACGTCGCGAGGGTCGCGGGATCGAGCCCCCGCCGCACCTCGTGCGCGGGCGTCACCGGCGAGAACAAGATCGTCGACGCACGCGTCGGACGGTCTCCGAGGACCTGCTTCGCGAACTCGTAATCTCGGCGGTCCGCGAGGACGAACTTCACCTCGTCGATGGGGCGAAGCCGTTCCAGGTTCTCGTAGGCGTGCTTCGCGGTCATCCCCGAGCCCGGGCACTTCACGTCCATGATGTAGCGCACCCGGCCCGCGTCACGGTGCCCGCGTACCTCGGCGTCGAAGGCGCGCAGATCGATCTCCCCGTCCGTCTCGATCGTATGCACGAGAGCGCCGGGCAGGGACGAGATCGCCCGCGCGATCGAGCGCCACTGGAGCAGGGGCTCCCCTCCTGTCCAGCACACGAATTGGATTCCACGCGTGGCGTCCGACTCGGACTCCCCCAGGTATTTCCGGATCTCTCCGGCGACGTCGTCCACGGTCCGCTCCCGGAAGCCCGTGCCCTCGACCGCATGCATCGAGTCGCACCAGACGCACCGGAGGTTGCAGCCGAACAACCTCACAAACACGGTCGCGTGCCCGACAAGGCTGCTCTCGCCCTGGATCGTCGGATAGATCTCGCTGACGAGGAACGTCTCGCCCGGTGATGCGTGAGCCTTCCTCGACGCCATCGCGTTCCTCGAAATGCAGCACCGGCTCATTAAGCCGCGGGAGGCGCGCGGCGCCGTGCGTATGGGAGCGGGTCCCGTACCCCCGCCTCACGGAACCCCCTTAGCCTGAGCTGGCAGGCGTCGCACACGCCACACGCCTTCGCGCCTCCCTGGTAGCACGACCAGGTGAGTTCCCATGGGACGCCGAGCTCCTGCCCCTTGCGGACAATGTCCGCCTTCGACATCGCGATCAGCGGGGTGCGAATCTCGATCACATCGCCCTCAACCCCGCGTTTCGTCCCGAGGCGAGCGACCTCCTGGAAGGCCCGGTAGAACTCCGGGCGGCAGTCAGGGTAACCGGAGTAGTCGAGG
>Ga0209642_10001662_pt1 | contig 14893 bp, 13 predicted proteins | sample RifCSP19_2_FD_184025 | JGI IMG/M metagenome (GOLD analysis project Ga0209642, IMG submission 184025) | Soil microbial communities from Rifle, Colorado - Rifle CSP2_sed 19_2 (SPAdes) (version 2) | ecosystem: Environmental > Terrestrial > Deep subsurface > Rock core/Sediment | place: Rifle... | reverse complement strand
CCTTAACTTCCATAGGATTTTTATCGAAAATTTGCCCTTGCTCTGGGCTCTCGATATAAACACGCGGGCCGCGCAAAAAATCTCTCGCCTGCCAGAAGCCGTAGAGCAAAACCAAAACGCCGACAACACCGATAAAAAGCTTTTTGTTCGAGATTCTCATCTAAAAACTCTCGTAAAATTCGTTGGGGTTTGGTTCTGGCTTCGGCTCGGGGCTTGGCGTTAAATTTTCTCTTGCGATTAATACCTCCCTCGCCCTCGATCCATCCTTCGGGCCGACGACCCCGCGCTCTTCAAGTAAATCGACAATTCGGGCAGCTCTCGCATATCCTAATTTCAAACGCCTTTGTAGGTGCGAAGTGGAAACGCTGCCAGATTCAATCGCAATCTGTCTGGCCTTCTCAAAAAGTTCTTCGTCTTCGTCGTTATCAATCTCCCCATCAAGATTTATCGGATTTACAGTGGATATGTCCGAAGAAATAGCACTTCCATTCGAAACTTCCCCAGAAATTTCCGTGATAACCTCTCCGACATCCTCGACGTGCTCTTCAATCCAGCTTGTAATCTTTTTAATTTCTTTCTCCGAGACAAACGCTCCCTGAATACGCTTGGGCTTGCCGACGTCTCCGGCCAAAAAAAGCATGTCCCCGTTTCCGAGAAGCTTGTCCGCGCCGGAGGCATCTAAGATCGTTCTCGAATCGATTTGGGAAGCAACGGCAAAAGCTATCCTAGAAGTTATATTCGCCTTAATGAGGCCTGTTATAACCTCAACCGAGGGTCTCTGTGTCGAGAGGACCAAATGAATACCTACCGCGCGGGACATCTGCGCCAAGCGCACAATCGAAGCCTCAAGTTCTCTGGGGTAAGTCGCCATTATGTCCGCCAATTCATCGACAATTATCAGCAAATACGGCAACGTCTCCGCTTCTTTGTCTTTCGAAAGAATATTCGAATGGTATGAGCTGATGTCGCGCACTCCTTTTTGTGACAAGGCTTCGTATCTTCTTTCCATTTCTTTAACCGCCCAGCGCAATGACAGGATTGTCTTTTTTGCATCGTGAATCGGTGGGAACATCAAATGCGGGATTTTCGAATAAACGGAAAGCTCAACTCTTTTCGGATCGACAACAATCAATCTTAAAAATTCCGGGGTGTTTCTATATAAAAGGCTTGTTATAAACGAATGTATCTGGACGGATTTGCCCGTGCCTGTGGCTCCGGCGATAAGAAGGTGCGGCATCTTGGCAAGGTCGGCGTAAACGGCTTTGCCCGAAACATCCCGCCCCAAAGCAAAGAGAAGCGGCCTGTCGGATTTTTGAAATTCTTCCGAGCTTAAAAGCGAGCGGAGCCCGACAAGAGCAATAGACCTATTCGGAATCTCGATTCCAACAAGAGATCTTCCGGGAATCGGCGCCTCTATCCTCAAAGGATGCGCGGCAAGCGCTAACGCAAGATCGTTTTGTAGACCTGTAATTTTTGAAATCTTCATACCCTCCGCAGGCTTGAGCGTATACTGCGTAACCGAAGGGCCAACATTCACTTCCATCATCTCAACCTCAATGCCGAATGTTTGAAGAGTTCGTTTTATGATATTCGAGTTCGCCTTGATGTCTCCTGAAGACGGCGTTCCTTTGTCATCTTCAAGAATATCCAAGGGCGGCAATAAACCGGACATTTCGCGTAACCCCTTTGATCTTTTTGTCCTAAGTGATAAAACGCCGAATTCATCGAAAGGAGCCAGCTTTGCTTCGGGTTCTTTAATCACGGGTTTCGAAACTGCAACTGGCGCGACCTCTTCCCTCGCTACGGGAATAGATTTCTGCCTTTCGTCAGGCTCTTCCTCGTCTTCATCCTTCTCGTCTTTCTTAAATAAACCGAGAATGTGAAAATTCATCATTATAAAAAGTCCCGCAATATCGAGCGCCAAAAGAATAATCAGGGCTGCCCAGAAATCAAAAAGTTTCAAGAATGGGTAGCTTGCCCCAAACCCGACATATCCCGCGGCCATATCTTGAAAAACCAAATCAACTATACCTAAAGTTGAAATTAAGAATAATATTGCCCCAATGGTCGTCGCGGAGACGAAATTTCTTCGGAAGGCGAATAGGAAAGAAAATCCCCCAAAGAGAAAAACCAACGGCACTAGAAAAAAAGCTTTCCCAAAAAGGATTTCAAATATGCTCTGTAGCCCGTTTCCAACCGGCCCCGCTTTTCCAAAGGCCGCCAAAGTCAGCAAAAATGCCACCGCGAAAGAAAAAACCGCGAAGATGGATTGTTTCGTCTCCTGCCTTATCCCCTCGTGCCATCGGGATTTCGGCTTCCCATTTTTGTTCTTACCGTTTTTCTTTACCACAAATGATTTTGGTATTATAGCAAAAAATTAAAAAACCGTCGCATGAATGCTGACGGAATTTTCTCCTTATTTGTGGATCCGGACAGTACCTCTGTCGTTTATAAGACTGTCCCAATCTTGCGGCTCCGCGGAATCTTCGAGCGTGCTCTCTCTATACCGAATTTCCAGCCGGAATCCCCTGAGAGCTTCATCAAATACTCGATAAATGTGCCGCAGGGGTGCGACGTACTCCCGAAGGCCGCGCACTTCAACCATGTTCAGAAGAAACAGCCTTAGGATAAAAGCAGTCTTCTTGTAGACCTTCTCGGGATAAAGAGAGATTAATGGGATAACCTCCGGCGGCTCTGTCTCCCCCGGCGCTCCCTCCTTCTTTAACTCCCCCTCGAAATTATTCAGAAGGTAGTAATTCTCCTCGTAAACTCTCTCGCGGTTTGCATGATCCTTCATGAAAACCGTGAAGAGATGCTCCGTTGAAAACTTCGAGGCGCTTCCCTTTGCGGTAAATTCCTCTTCAAGTTCCCGATAGAGACAACGCCGAGCGAATGCATTTGGCCTTCCATCGGCATTCGCTTTCGTGAAATCGATAGGGTCGAAGCTACCGCCGATGAACCCATAGGCATCTTCCTTCGTCCGCGGAAAAAATTTTTCCGCCCACTTGAGCGCCTCGCCCCATGTCAGATTCTTTTTGATCTCGTCCGTCCGGAGAATTTTTCGGCTCTCAATGCTCAGGAGGTCTCCCTCCGTTAATCCGAAGGGATTACCTTTTTTAAGAACTCCCAGCGCCGCTGTCCTCTTTTTTATACTCCAGGCCGTTCCGAGGCAAAGCGGTTGATCCTTCGGAATTATAATCGCGCCAGAATAACCGTTCGGTAAAATAATGTCTCCCATCGAACACCCTCCTTTCAGTTTTCAGCTTTGATTAAAGTTTTTATTAAATTACAACCTCTCAACTAAACTCTCAATCCGCCAGCTGGCGGATAAGAACTTGGTTGAAGTTTTGTGTCGGGAGGAGTTGATGAATTTTATTTCACCAACCCCCCCCGACAGGTTTTTACCACTTTTTGGACATTGCCAAGAGAACCCAAAGGAAGCCGGAGCAGAGAAGCAGGAGAGAGACTGACCACCAGTCTACCCCATGCCCTTCCAACTGCTTCAATTGGATCAGGAGGCTGAGAATTATCAGCTGGCCAAAAACTACTCCAGCGACAATAGTGGCTCTGAAAAAATTCTTTTTCATTCTCCGTCTCTGCCACTTCACACGCCACCCGGCAATCGTTTGATCGATATTCGTTCTCACTTTTCTCCTCCTTCTGCCTCGATATATTGAGACGGTCAGTGAAGCCGATTTTTCCAAAGGTTCTGTGCCCATTCGATAAGGTGCTGGGGCACTGGCTCAGACTTTCCTTCTTCGAATTCATGCAATGCCTTTTGCCCTGCGATTTCCGCGATGATCCGAAGATTCATTTCTTTTTTGAGGCAAGGCGGACAACCTTCGACGTGCTTCCAGATTTCTGCAAGCAGTTGGATATTGCCATCCTGCCCCTCTTGCCATTCTTCCGGCGATGGATGTTCGCCTTTCAACATGAGCTCCTCCGATCTTGATGCCGTGCCGATAGAGCGCGGGCTCTAATGGTAAACTCGTCAACCAAAATTATTATTTTTGCCCGCTCTCGGGAGAGTGCATCCCCACCGAAAGATAATTTTGCCTGAGCTTCCCTCAGACACATCGCCGCAGCATTCAGCATCGCGGCGGCTTCTTCGTCCGCGGTCGGTATATGGATTTCCTGCATGATTCCTCCTTCAGTTTTAAGATCAATCCTTCGTTTAGCCTTTTGGCCACTTTAATCAATTATACCTCTAAAACGACTTTAAGTCAATACATAAAAAGCCTTTATTTTAAGGGCTTTTTTAGGGAATGGTGTTTTTAGTTTATCTTTTTTGCTTCTCAAGTACGGTTAGCCGTTCTTCGTGATCTTTCATCCATTCGTGCAACTTATCAAAATTTCTATCCCAGCTTGAAGCATAAGCTGAAATTTTAAGCTCTAAACCATCGACAGCCCTAAGTATTCGGTCTGTATTTTCTCGCATTTCTCCAGATATCTCCTTTTTTACGCCCTCCAAACCGCGATTTGTCATCGCCGCCAAGTCATCAATTGTCATATTTTTCTTTGGCATATATTCAAGATTAAATCTCTAAAATTTTCATGTCAAAGTGAATAATTAATTCTTATCTCGTACGTGAACGGGTTTCTCGCCTTTCGCGCCTATATTCTTCCTCTATTTCCTCGTCTTCGTTCTTAGTTTCGTAGTCTTTTCTGTATCCCGTTCCTGCTGGAATCAAGCGCCCGATGATAACGTTTTCTTTAAGCCCATGAAGCCTATCTTCTTTAGCTTCGAGAGAAGCGGATATCAAAACGCGGGTTGTTTCCTGGAAAGATGCAGCAGCGAGGAAACTCGAAGTTGAAAGCGCGGTCTTTGTGATCCCCATGACTACCCCTGCGCCTTCGGCAACTTTTCCGTTTTTAGTCGAAAGTTTTTCATTCTCTTCAATCAATTCGCTTTTCTCGATAACGTCCCCTATCGCAAATTTCGTATCCCCGGATTCCTTAACCCTGATCCTGGAAAACATTTGGGAGACTATGACTTCCACGTGCTTGTCGTTTATGGACGCCCCCTGCAAAGAATAAATTCTGCCAACCTCGCTTATTATATAATTTTGCGCGACGGAGGGGCCGGAAAGCAAAAAGAGTTCTTTGATTTCAATCGGCCCTTCGGACAAAGCCTGCCCTTTTTTGACTTCGCTTCCTTTCTGGACTAATAGCGATCTCCCGAATGGAGTTACGAACTCCTTGGTTTCCTCTCCTTTCTTCTTATTTTTTTCGTCAACTAAAATCGTAACAGTCTTCTCCCTGCCGCTATCTATAATTTCTATAACCGTCCCGTCAACATCCGAAAGAACTGCAGCATTTTTTGGGGCGCGTAGCTCGAAAATTTCTTCGATCCTCGGCAAACCCATGGTTATGTCCGCGGCTCCGGCAACTCCTCCGACATGGAAAGTCCGCATAGTAAGCTGGGTTCCCGGCTCGCCAATCGCCTGCGCGGCGACGATGCCGACCGCTTCTCCCATTTTGACCGTAGCATTCGAACCAAGATCGTATCCGTAACAGGCTTGGCAAATTCCGCGGAGAGTCTGGCAGGAAATTGGGGAACGCAGAGTTACGCTTTCAATGCCGGATTTATCGAGCAGGTCCGCATCCTCGTGCGACAGAAGATGCCCTTTCTTGAAAATTGTTTTTCCGTCCGTTCCTTTCGCATCTTGAGCTAGAACTCTTCCGAAAATTCTAGCATTAAATGATTTTCCGTATTCTTCTATTTTCTCGCGAATTATTTTAAGCCCTGTCGAATCTTTGCAGTCCTCTTCGCGGATAATCAATTCCTGGGCGACATCAACAAGGCGGCGGGTGAGGTATCCGGCGTGTGCTGTTTTTAACGCGGTGTCGGCCGTTCCTTTTCGGGCTCCATGGGTTGAGATAAAATATTCCAAAACGTTAAGGCCTTCTTTGTACGAAGATAAAATTGGGAGCTCGATCGTGCGCCCGGCAGGATTCCTGACAAGCCCCTTCATCCCCGTCATCTGCGTTACCTGCGTCCAAGTTCCTCTTGCGGCGGAAGATACCATGAGGTGTATCGGCCCCTCTTCGTTTAAAACTGTGGGCACAATTTCATCAACCTTCCTTTTCACCTCCGCCCATATTGAGATAACTTTGTCGTATCTTTCTTCGTCGGTAAGCAAGCCTTCGTTATATTGATCGTCTACTTTTTTTGCTTCTATTTGCGCTTCTTTCAATATTTCTACTTTTTCTTTAGGAACCCTCAGGTCGTCCATTCCCCAAGAGATTCCGGATACGGTCGCGTACCTAAACCCAAAAGATTTAATCTTGTCCAAGATTGGCGGCACCTTGTCGACTCCGTAATCAACAATTAATCTGGCGACAATTCGTTCCAAAGTTTTTTTCTTGATATCTTCGTTCATGTACTCAAAATCGTTCGGCAGAACGGAATTGAATAAAAGCCTTCCGACGGATGTCTCAAAAATGCCACCCTCGAATTTCTTATATTTCGGGGTTAATGTTGAGCGAACTTTTATGTTGGCTTTTAAGTCCACAATTCCATAATCGTAGGCTAAAATCGCTTCGTTGGGGTTAGAGAAAATTTTGCCCTCTCCCTTTACATTGGTTCGCAATTTTGTAAGCCAATAGCACCCGATGACCATGTCCTGCGAAGGTGTTACGGTCGGATCGGCAGTTCCAGGTTTCAGAAGATTTTTTGTCGCCGCCATAATATCCGCGGCTTCCCGCTGGGCTTCTTCCGTCAAGGGGACGTGAACCGCCATTTGATCCCCGTCAAAGTCAGCGTTGAAAGCGGAACAAACCATCGGATGGATCTGAATCGCGTTTCCCTCAATTAAAATTGGCTGGAAAGCCTGGATTCCCAAGCGGTGCAAGGTCGGGGCGCGGTTTAAGAGAACATACTTCCCGCGGATTACTTCCTCCAAAATCGCCCATACATCCGGAGTTGCCTCATCAATCAATCTATTGGCGGACCTTATATTATGCGCGAGTCCCGCGGTTATAAGTTTATTTATCACGAATGGCCGTAAGAGTTCGAGCGCCATATGCTTTGGAAGCCCGCATTGATGGAGCTTGAGATCCGGCCCGACAACTATAACCGAGCGCCCGGAATAATCCACGCGCTTCCCCAAAAGATTTTGCCTGAATCTTCCCTGCTTGCCTTTGAGCATGTCTGCCAACGAACGCAGGGGGCGCTTTTGCGCCTGCGATGTTGCGGCGCCCGGCCCGCGCCTGATTGAATTATCCAAAAGCGCGTCAACAGCTTCCTGGAGCATTCGTTTTTCATTCCTGACTATTACTTCCGGAGCTTTTAATTCCAGAAGTTTTTTTAGACGATTATTTCTATTTATTACTCTCCTGTATAAATCGTTCACGTCGGATGTCGCATGCCTTCCGCCTTCAAGTTGTACCATCGGGCGCAATGCCGGAGGAGAGACCGGGATAATATTCAAAAACATCCACTCCGGACGGGTCCCGGACCGTTCCATAGCTTTTACGAGCGAGAGTCTTTTTATGACTTTTTTTCTCGCCTGCGGATTTTCAGTTTCCTCCAGTTCCACTTCGAGTTCTCTCCTGAGGCTCATCATGTTTACGTCTTTGCAAAGTTTGAATAAGGCTTCTGCTCCGATGCTGGCTTCAAAAACTTCGCCCCAGCGCAAAGAAAGCCTGTGGTATTCCACTTCGGACAAAACTCTCCTGATCCGAATGCTGTCAATCTCTTTTTTGGCGGCATCCAATGCTTCTTTGAGCCCGGATTTATCTTTCTCTTTCATCCCCTCTTTTTTGGTCTTGGATTTAAATTCGCGCTCAAGTTCCTTGAGCGCCTCTTCTTTCGCTTTCTCGTTAACTTTAATGATCACATATCCCGCGAAATAGATTACGCGCTCAAGCTCCGGGATTGAGAGGTTTAGGACCAAACCAATCCGAGAAGGCACCCCTCGCATAAACCAAATGTGGGATACTGGGGAAGCAAGTTTTATATGCCCCATCCGCTCCCTTCGCACAACAGAGCGGGTCACCTCAACTCCGCATTTGTCGCAAATTATTCCTTTATACCTGATCCTGCGATATTTGCCGCAATAGCATTCGTAGTCTTTCTCCGGGCCGAAAATACGCTCGTCAAAAAGCCCATCTTTCTCGGCTCTCTGCGTTCGGTAATTTATCGTCTCGGGTTTTGTTACTTCTCCACGGGACCAAGCCAAAATTTTCTCTGGCGAAGCGAGTTTTATTACTATTGATTTAAAATCTGTGACTTTTGTTTCCATTTTTTCTTAAATTCTGATTACGACGTCGTCCTTGCCTCTCTCAACCTTTGAATTTTTTTCAACTTCCTCTTTAATCCCTTTCAAATCAACGTCGAGTCCCAATGCTTTAAGCTCGTTTACCAAAACATGGAAAGAGGCCGGCAAATTCGGGCTTTTGAATTTTTCTCCGCGGACAATAGCGTCGTAAGCCGCGGCGCGGCCCAAAACGTCGTCCGATTTTATGGTGATCATTTCCTGCAATGTATGCGCGGCTCCGTATCCCTCAAGCGCCCAGACCTCCATTTCCCCAAATCTCTGCCCTCCCCCTTGCGCCTTGCCCCCAAGAGGCTGTTGGGTAATAAGCGAATAGGGGCCAATCGATCTCATGTGGATTTTGTCTTCGACCATATGAATCAACTTCATCATATAAATCATCCCGACCGTCACTTCCTGGTCGAAAGGTTCCCCGGTACGCCCGTCGAAAAGTTTAATCTTCCCGTGTTCCGGCAGACCGGCTTTTTTCAATTCTCCTTTTATTTCATCTTCCGAAGCCCCATTTAACGCCGGAGTTACAGCTTGATAGTTAAGTTCTTTTGCCGCCCAGCCCAGATGCGTTTCCAAAATCTGCCCAATATTCATACGCGATGCAACTCCTAGTGGATTTAAAATTATATCAACCGGCGTGCCGTCAGGAAGATACGGCATTTCTTCAATCGGAAGAATTTTCGAAATGACTCCCTTGTTCCCGTGCCGTCCGGCAAGTTTGTCTCCGACAGAAATTTTTCTCAACTGCGCAATTTCAACCTGCACTCTTTTTATGACCCCTGTATCCAATTTATCTCCCCTTTCTCTTGAAAATACTTTTATGCCGACAACTCTCCCAGCTTTCCCGTGCGGAACGCGCATTGAGGTATCTTTAACATCCCTGGCTTTCTCCCCGAAAATCGCGCGAAGTAGCCTCTCTTCCGGAGTCAACTCAACTTCGCCTTTCGGCGTAATCTTCCCGACCAAAATATCCCCGGAGCGAACCTCCGCGCCGATCCTGATAATCCCCTCTTCGTCCAAATCTTTTAATTTTTCTTCGGAAACATTTGGGATATCGTGCGTAGTTATCTCAGGCCCGAGTTTGGTATCCCGGACATCCACCATAAAATCTTCGATGTGAATCGAGCTGAAAGTATCATCTTTAACCAATCTCTCGGAAAGAATAATGGCGTCCTCGAAGTTGGCGCCTCCCCACGAAAGAAAAGCAACGAGCAAGTTCTGGCCTAACGCCAACACACCGTGGTCAGAGGAAGAAGTATCGGCAAGAACATCGCCTTTTTTGACAGCTTGCCCAAGATCCACCACGGGGCGCTGATTGATAACTGTAAAATCGTTTGAGCGCAAAAAATTTACCAAGGGGTATGTATATTCTTTTTTGGATGATTTTAAAACCACCTTTGAGGCATCCACTTGCGAGATGACTCCATCTTCGTCCGCAACCATCAGCCTTCCAGAGTCGCGCGCCGCGCGCTCTTCGACTCCGGTGCCCACCAAAGGAGCTTGCGGCTTTATGCATGGAACTGCCTGCCTTTGCATGTTCGAGCCCATCATGGCTCTGTTTGCATCGTCATGGGCAAGAAACGGAATGAGCGTCGTTGCGATTGAAAAAGCCTGTTCCGAGGCAACTTCAATGAAATCTATCTCTCCCTTCTTCATCAATCCTGGAGATCCTTTAACTCTGCCTTCGGTTTCATCGTCCAGAATCACCCCATCTTTATCCATATTGGTGCCGGCCTGCGCGATATTATATTTCGCGTCTTCGAAGGCCGTCATATATTGTATCTCATCCATAATTTTCCCGTCCTTAACTTTTCTGTACGGAGTTTCCAAAATTCCGTATTCGTTGACCCGAGCGTATCCGGCCAAGTGAACAACTAAACCTATGTTTGGCCCTTCCGGAGTTTCAATCGGGCAAATTCTTCCGTAGTGCGATGGATGCACGTCCCGGACTTCAAACCCTGCGCGCTCGCGGGTAAGTCCTCCGGGGCCAAGCGCAGAAAGTCGGCGCAAGTGTTCGAGTTCGGATAAAACATTCACCTGGTTCATAAACTGGGAGAGTTGGTTTGTCGTAAAAAATTCCTTCAAAATCGCCATAAAAGGCCTGGCGTTTATCAAGTGCGCCGGCGTAAGAGTCGTCTGGTCGAGAGTGGACATCCTGTCTTGTATGGTGCGTTTCATCCTTGTCATACCGACCCTTAATCTCTGTTGTAAAAGCTCGCCCAAGGAACGGATGCGCCTGTTGCCGACGTGGTCGACGTCGTCCGCTTCCGCATTCGGCTGGGAATTCAAGGTTAGGATATGCAAAATTATTTTAACCAGGTCGTTGCCGGATAAAATTCTGGATGTCGGGTTATCAGAAAGTCCCAAGCGCTGGTTTAATTTGTACCGGCCGACGGAAGAAAGGTCATATCTCTCTTCGGAAAACATCACCGATATGAGATCTTTGGCCGTTTCCATCGTCGCGGGCTCGCCCGGGCGGAGCCTCTTATAAATTTCCATGTAAGCCTCATTGGCACTCTTGGTCGGGTCTTTATCGAGCATCTTCTTTATAATTGGATTGACTTCACTGTCTTTCGTAAACTTGCTTAAAATTTCTTCGTTCGTTCCGATGCCGAAAATCCTTAGGATGCAGGAAGCCGGAATTTTTCTCTTGCGGTCTATCCTAGCGTATAGGGCCCCATCCGCGTCCGATTCAAATTCAATCCAAGCTCCTCTCGATGGAATTATTTTCGCCCCGAAATATTTTTTTCCGCGGGAGAAATTAGCGGTGAAATAAACTCCAAAAGAGCGTGCCAATTGCGAAACAATTACGCGCTCAACTCCATTTACAATAAATGTTCCTCTAGGAGTCATCAAAGGCATATCCGCCAAAAATATTTCCTGCTCCTTTATCTCGCCTGTTTTTTTGTTGGTAAGGCGCGCTTTGACCCTTAAGGTCGCGTCGAAAGAGGCGTTTTGCGCCTTCGACTGATATTCGTCGTATTTCGGTTCGTCCAAAGAATAGTCAACAAACTCCAAATCCAAATCTTCTCCCCCGTAATCTCTTATCGGGGACGATTCCTTGAAAAGCTCCTTAAGGCCGTCCGCCAAAAACCAGCGCCAAGATTCCAGCTGGATTTCCGGCAAATATGGCAGGGTGGCCAAAGGTTCTCTATAATTTGAAAAATATTTTTTCTGCATAAAATTAACAAGCAAAAACCCCTTATTCTGAAGGGATTCGCTCTATTATTTAGTTATTTATGATTTGTGGGTTTGCACCCTTTCCTATATTTAGGACGTGTAATTTTTCATCCGAAACTCAATCGTTATTCCATTATAGCCATATCCAAAAACCTGTCAATTGTGCAAAAAGTCCCGACCATATTCCAGATCTGGACTTCGTTCCCTGCGAGTTTAAGGCCATCAGGGTTATGGCTTTTTCTTCCCCTTTATTGGCTTATATCCATGGACCTTGGCCAGAGACACATTCATCGCTCGAGCATGGGCGACTGAATTCGATAACTTTACCGCAGACACAACATGAAATTCCAAACTATCCTCGTGTCTGTGCCCCAAAACCATCAAAGATGTTCTGGGATTTGCCAAAAGCGCAGCTGTTGCTTGAGGATCTACCCAGATGTAGTATCTCTCTCCCATCGCTCTCATCGCCGCACCGCCGCCACGCGATTGGGCTTTCTTGAAGTCATAGATGTGACTCGGAAGCCTACTCCAAACCTCCCAATGCTCTTTCTCTTGAAATCCTTCGTCTTCGGGCATGTAAGCTATGTAATCATCCATTATTGGCTCCTTTTCTGTTCGAGGTAGATATTTCAAACGAACTATCTTTAGTGTTTGGTATTGCTCCGAGGAAAAATGATGACCTTTCCTTTCTTGACAAGCTCTATGATTCTTTCCTGAATCCGGTCAGCCGATCCGCTCTTTATGATGTCTGGCAAAACAAGCAAGCATATGAAGCTCGCGATGAAGGAAATCATGCTCGTCAGCCAGCGCGGCATATCAACAAGTCCGCCATCCGCCTGCAGTATCTGCAGGAGCCGGAGATATCCGAAGGCGTCTATAACCCCGTATCCCCAGAACAGGACGCCGAAAACAATGGAAAGGACATATGCCACTTTATTTGCCCGAGACAGTTCGCCGAAAGACACTTTGCGACTTAAAGGTTGTGCCATCTTGTTACCTCCTAAAAATTTGTTTCAGGAGAATTATATATCGAAATGGTTAATCCGTCAAGATTTCTTCTCGCGGTAGGTGTTCCATGTGACGAGCAACGGGGAGGCAATAAAAATCGAAGAATATGTTCCGGCGACGATGCCTATGATTAAAGCCAAAGCGAAATATTTTGTCGCCTCGGCGCCGAGGAAAAATAGCGCGGTTAAAACGACGAGAACCGTCAGAGAAGTGTTTATAGAGCGGGTTAAAGTTTGGCTCAAAGATCTCCCCACCGTTTCCTCGAATGTTTCTTTCCTGGAAAGCGTGAGATTCTCGCGAATCCGGTCGAAAACGACAATCGTATCATGAACGGAAAATCCAAGGACGGTCAAAATAGCAGTCACAAATAAAGTATCCACTTCAATCCCTTTAAAATGCCCGAGAAGAGAGAAAACTCCTAGTGGAATGAAGACGTCATGGAAAAGGGCGATAACGGCGAAAATTCCGTAGAACCAAGACGAAACAGGAAGGGAAACTTTTCTGAAAGCAAACGCAATATATAAAATAATCGCGATGAGAACTAATATCATCGCCCAGATCGAGCGCGATCTTAGTTCCTGCCCGATTGTCGGCCCGATTGTGTTTGCGCTTATATCTTTAATTTTCCCTAAACCAGAAAGTTCCGTCGTCATTTTTTGCCGCTCGTCTGTCGAAAGCTCGCTTGTTCTTATGGAAAAGCCGGCATCGCCTGCTGGCTGTATTACAACTTGCCCAAAATTCAAAGACTCGATTTTTTGCCGAACTATGTTTATGTCCGGACGAGATTCAAACTGGACTTCAATTAAAGATCCGCCGGTAAAATCGATCCCGAATTTGAGTCCGTAAAAAGCAAGCGAGGTAATGCTTGTTAAAACCAAAATTATCGAAAATATATAACTGAATTTTCTAATTCTAACTAGCCCCATATAATTTTCTCATGAAACTATTTTCTCTAAATTCGACGGCGCGCAAAAACGTCCGAGTTATCGTAATCGCGGAGAGCATACTCAAAACTATTCCGAGTCCCAAGGTCAGCGCGAATCCGGCGACACTCTGGCTCCCCAAATAGAAAAGTATTATTGAAGTGATTAAACTTGAAGCGTTGGAATCTCTAATTGAAAGCCATGCGCGGGAAAAACCTTCCTCCACGGCAACTGCAAGGGATTTTCCTCCTCGCAGCTCCTCTTTTGTGCGCTCAAAAATTAAAATATTCGCATCGACCGCCATGCCAATCGAAAGGATAAATCCAGCGATTCCCGCCGCAGTCAGATAGATTGGAATTAATTTAAATAAGGCGAGAGCGAGAGACGTATAAATCAATAGGGCAATGACTGCAATTAATCCAGGAAGGCGGTAGAAAAAAATCAAAAACAAAGCGACCCCAATTATGCCGTAAAGTCCGGCTCTTAACATCCGATTCAAGGTATCCGCTCCGAGATACGCGCCAAGGGTCTCTTCTTTAATCAATGAGATGGGGACCGGCAGTGCCCCGGAATTTAGGTTTCGGACAAGCTGCTGCGCCTCAGTGCGCGAAAAATTTCCGCTGATGACCGCTTGTCCCTCTCTTATCTCCTCCCTGACCATCGGAATGGAAATCGGGACGCCGTCGAGAAAAATCGCGACGGGTTTTCCAATATTATCTTTCGTTATTTTCGCAAAAAGTTCGCGCCCCTCATTGTTGAATTCGAGGCCGACCGTCGATTCTAAAGTTGTCTGGTCGTATTCCAATATCGCTTTCTGTAAAAATCTTCCGGTAAGTTTTGTCGGCTCAAAAGAACCCAGGACGCCTACAAAATCTTGCGCGTCCTGTTTTTTCTGGAGATCCTCAACGGTCACGCCCGGCTTCAACGTCTGGAATTCGAGATACGGCGTCTCGCCGATTATTTTTATCGCGTTATTTATGTCAAAAACTCCCGCCAACTCAACGATCAGCCTGTCTTCGTCTCCCCTCTTTTTAACCTGGATTATTGGCTCGGATACGCCGAATAAATTCACCCTGTTTTCTATGATGTCGCGGAGCCCTGCCATAGCTTCCGATCTTTCTGAATCCGGGATTGAAGAAGTGTCGGCTTTATATTCCAAACTTATTCCTCCCTGCAAATCGGGGCCCAAGCTGAATTCCTTTTTTAAAAAATCGGGCGTAAAAGAAAAACGTCCGGCGACGTCAAAGTACCCGGCTAAAATCCCAAGAACTATAAACAAAATCGCCAATATCCTCGATTTCCACATATATTGAAAAAGTTTAGCATAGAGAACTGATATAAAAAAGGCTCGACAGTTTTGTCTGCCGAGCCTCGGTATCTTCCCGAGCTAGGCTGGAGATGACCAATTCCGCGCTATCCATATTTGCCTCCTAATCTGTTTTTGAACTATGGTATCATATTTATACTTTCATGATCGAATATAGACCATTTGAAGAACGCACGCCAGATACG
>Ga0209642_10001658_pt1 | contig 14907 bp, 21 predicted proteins | sample RifCSP19_2_FD_184025 | JGI IMG/M metagenome (GOLD analysis project Ga0209642, IMG submission 184025) | Soil microbial communities from Rifle, Colorado - Rifle CSP2_sed 19_2 (SPAdes) (version 2) | ecosystem: Environmental > Terrestrial > Deep subsurface > Rock core/Sediment | place: Rifle... | reverse complement strand
CGTCAGTCTGGTCAATAATTGAGCGAGGCAATCATGGAATACAACATCGACCCCGAAACCCTCATCCCCACCGTGCCCCTGCCGCGCCTGCGCCAGGCCGAGCGCCGGATCGAAGTGCTCGAAGCCAAGCAGCGCGACCTGGAGCTGCAGCGCGACGAATTTCTGCGCTTCGTTCTGAAGTCGCGCACCGCTCTGCGTGGCGGGCGCGCCGTCACTGCTGAGGACATTGACGCGGTGATGGCCTACTGCCGGGAATTCACGCCCGCCGAACGCGCCGAGGATGCTCTGGAGCAATACGGCGCACAGGCGGCGCATGATGAAGCTGTCGCAGCGCGGTACGGCGGATAGGCCCACTACCCCCATGAGCGCGAATTGGATTCTCCGCGATTACGTGTGTTCTGTGTGCTGGCAATCGCTTGTTGAGCGATGCTACGACGGGGCCTGGTCAGTTGAGTGCGGCGTGTATGGCCGCGAGCACGCAGGCTTTCATCGCTTCGAGACGGCGACACGCTCACGCCAGGAGTCGTCGCTCCGGCTCCAGGAATTCAAGACGCTATACCGAAAGTCCGACTTTGCAGAGATGCTTGGACTGACCGACCATCGAACGCCGGAAGAAATTCTAGCCTACGGTCGGAGAGCACTTGGAAGAGACGACGGAGGGATTTTCTGATGACAATCAAGGGACTTACGGATCGGAACATGGCCTTCCCCCAGATCGGCAACATCCGCAAGGGCGAGCCAAAGGACGAAACGAAGGGTAAGGGATATTTTCCCAAAGACTTGCACTGGTTCCGCGTCGAATTTGATGCTGCCGAGAAGCAGGCTGAGCAGGATTTCGCCGCGCTGTATGGTGACAAGCCAAATGGCATCGTCGTGATTCTCCCGTTCGACGAGATCAGCCTCGTGTGGGATGCCTGGCGCGAGGCGTATACCGCCGGTGCGATGAATCACCGCTGCGACGGCGAACATATCGTATATGCTATCAATCCTCAGACTGGGGATATCGTCGTGCAGAATTGGATCGAGATAGCAACAGGACAGCCCGCACTGTGCAGACTGAAAGATTTTGCAGATAAGGACTTGCGCTGTAAACCAACGGGCCGCCTGAGCGTGGTCATCCCGCAACTGAAACGCCTGGCTTACCTTGTCGTTCATACTGAGTCAATTAACGACATCAAAAATATCAGCAACCAACTCCGGGCAATTCGAGATTTGAACGGAGGTCACATCGCCGGGATCCCGCTGGTCTTATCGCGCAAACCACACATGATCAGCACACCGTCCGGCACGGGCGGCAAACGCGCCCGCCGCGAGAAGTGGCTCATCAGCATCGAGGCCGATCCGACCTGGGTCGCCGCGAAGATCGATCAGATGCGCGCCTTCGCCTTGCCTGCTCCGGTGGCGCAGCAGGTCATTGACGCGCCCAAATCCGGCGGGCCGAACCTGGCCGACCTGAGCGACTATGACGAGGACGAGAACGGCGAAGGCGACGGGCACGATCAGCCCGCTCCCGAATCGGAAGCTGTGCCAAGCGCGGAACCGACACCCGTCAAGCCGCGCAAGCTGGCGAAGGTGAAGGGCGGCGCTGATAAGGCATTTCGCACCGCCGCTGACGAGTGGGCGAAGCGGTACACGCGCTATGCGGGCAAGGACGGCCGCGCGGACTACAATCACATCCTAGCCTCGGCGTTGGCCGAGGGCTACGTGGAGATCACGGTCGAGAACATCCGCGCCATGCTCGAACAGGTCGGGCAGCGGCACGCGATTGAGACCGGGTCAGAGGAGGCATGATGCGCTACAACGCAGTAACCGAAACCGACCGGGAACGATACCTGCAAGACGAACTTGATCGTTGCCGGGAATCCGATGAGCGTCGCCTGGACGATGCACGGCGCGAACAAGAACGGGCACGGCAGGAATCGCGCGAGCGGATGGAACAGCGGTGGCGCACGGCTGACGATTGGCCCGAAGCATTGCGCAAAAACATCACGCTCCTGCGGTATGAGGTTTCCGGCCTGCCGGATGAGGCCGATCTCGATGCTATGTTCGAGAACTCCGCTCAGGCGTGTGAGCGCGCGCTCGATGCTTTTCAGTCGGATGAGGTGAAAGCCATCGAGGACAAGATTCAAGCCCTGCGCCGTGAAGTCTTGGATGTGGTCGCGTCGAAGTTGGAGCAAGATGAGCGACCAGAATTTCAGGATGTGGCGCAGCAGTTGCGCGAGAACGAGCCGGAAGACCTGCTGAACTGGTAGGAGGCGGCATGAAAGCAGAGGTTGTTTTTACGCTGGATGAGCATCAGGCGGAAATCGTCAGGCCGCTTTTCGATAAAGTCAGAATCGCGGCTGCGACCGGCAGGCCAGGCATGATTTTGTGCCAACTGTTGTGGGGGCCGCCAAACAACATCCGGGTTAGTGCCAGCTACGTCGATGAGGACACGGCAAGGGCGGTAATCTCTGCTGTGCATGGTGTGACAACAACTGGTGAGGAGGCGGCATGAAGGCGGCGATGCAAATCGAGGACATAAGCGGCAACGTCATCACGGTCACGTTTCGTCCCGACGGTTCGCCCGCGCAGGCTGTCAAAATCATGGGCGGCATTGCGGGGAACATAGCTCAACTGACGGTTGAGTTCGAGCCAGCACCGGGACAATTCTGGGGCGTGACGGATGACTGCCACGCCATGACGTTCAGGAAGAAGTAAGAATGACCATCGACTCCGAATTCAAGCTCATCATCAGCGATCCGTTCGGCCTGCTATTGCTTCTCAGTCATCTACCGCCGCGCCGGTTGTGGCGGTTCTGGAGGAGGGTGCGTTCGGCGCACGAGCGCCACTAACAACCGAATAGAGCCGGCGCTCCCACTGCGCCGGCGTGACGAGGACATGCCTTGCGATGCGTCTTCAGACTACACATGAGCAGTAACGTTGTGGATGACCCAAACGACCTCGACGGGACGCTGTGGGCAGGGCGTTTAACAATCGATCTGCGCTGCGCGTGACTCGGCATCTGGACTGCACCGGGCGTGCAGAGGCTTGCTGCTGAGGCAGCTCGACGGCAGCGCGGATCGGATGTGCGGCGGCGTGGTGGGGCAGCAAGCGACACGCATATGCGCAACGGATTTCGCAACTGGTCAGCCGCTATCGGGTTCGATTCCCGACCGCACATTTGTCAAAAGAGGAGACAGCAATGATTCTCAAACTGTATTGTGAGCACTGTGAAAAGCGGACATCACACTACTTTGTGTCACTCGTCCAACGGCCTGATGGAACTTTTCGTCGATGGGCCTGTCGTTTGTGTGGAGAAGTTGTTGGGGTGTATGTAAATCCTCGTGGTCGCACGGGGGAGATCGTTGGGAGTGGAGATTAGGTAGGCAATCGTGAATCTCGAACCACATCACACCGCAATCGTCGCCATGCTCCAGAAGCGCACCAGCCTGCGCTTGATCGCATTCGTCCTGGAGTGCAGCCTGGGCGAGTTGCGGCAGTACATTGAAGAACATGATATGGATTACGCGCCGGGGCCGACGAAGCGATACCCGATTCATGGCGCGCGTTATTGGCAGCCGTGGAAGGCGAATCCGTATGACCTGCGCTAATTGCGGTAAGCCGCTCAGCGTATCCTATCGCCTGGTTGCCTTTGACCGTCCCCGGCGTATTAACGTGCCGGCATGCAGCGGGCGATGTAACGACGTGGTGCGCGGGTGGACCGGCGAACGGCTGGAGCTACACATGATGGGCCAGGCCATCAAGCCCAATGAGCGTCGCTATGCAACTCATTGATCTTGGAATCCTCTTGGCTTGCTGGTGCGGATTCTCAGCGCTCTTCGCGCCGCTCATGGGCGCATGGCTAAAGCGGGTCCGGGCGCGATATGAAAGACGGGGAAGATGAATATCTGCCTCTGCGGCGCTGAGAAAGGCTTTCCGCACGATCAGGACTGCCCGTATCCGCTTTACAAAGCAACTCACGAGCAGTATCAAGTGTGGATTCAGGCGAAGAAGGCGCGGCGGCGGGTCCGGTTGGAGCATGCGCGCGCAGACGCAAACCGAAAACAAATTGACAAGCGGCGCTGAAAGTGGTAGGATGTAACTGCGGCGCGCGACCGGTTGGCACCCGGTTAGAGCAGGCGCACGAGAGAACAATCAAAGGTCAAGGGGTGCTCCCGTTTTGTCTGCGGGTGGTACAGGTAACGCGATAGCCACATCGCACCCTTGACCGCCTGACCACTCGCAGAGAGAACGGGAGTTTTGTTATGCCAGAGTTTCATGAGTTGTCAGATATATTTCCCCTCATGTCGGAATCGGAGTTGTCCGATCTGGCAGATGACATCCGCGCGAACGGTCTCCATGAATCAATTGTCCTCCACGCTGGAAAAATCCTCGATGGCCGCAATAGATATATCGCTTGTGAATTAGCTGGTGTTGAACCTAAGTTTGTGGAGTATGCTGGCGACGATCCCCTGGCGTTTGTTGTCTCTCTCAATCTGAAGCGCCGCCATCTGAACGAAAGCCAGCGCGCGATGATCGCGGCGCGGCTGGCGAATATGAAGCAGGGCAACTTCTCGAAAGCGGCAAATTTGCCGCTTTCGCCAATCAGTCAATCCAAAGCCGCCGATCTTCTCAGTGTGGGCGAACGCAGCGTCCGCAGTGCCAAGCACATCCTCACTTCCGGCATCCACGAATTGGCGCAGGCCGTGGATCGCGGCGAGATCGCTGTATCGAATGCCGCGAGAATTGCCAAAGAACAGGAACCCGATCAACACAAACACCTTGCCGATCACCAACTCATTACTCAAAGCAACAGCAACGAATGGTATACCCCATCCGAATACATCGAGGTAGCCCGCAAAGTTCTAAAGACAATCGATCTCGATCCGGCTTCGTGCCGTGAGGCTAACCGCATTGTCAAGGCTGGTAAGTTCTACACCAAAGAGACAGATGGATTACAACAAGCATGGCCGGGACGCGTCTGGTTGAATCCCCCTTATGGGGGCCTAGCCGGGAAATTCACTGAACGATTGATTGAGCAATACCGCGCCAGGATCACAAAAGAAGCTGTGATACTTCTTAACTCGAACTGCATCGAAACGCAGTGGTTCGATCCACTGTGGGATTACATCTTGTGCTTTACCGATCATAGAATCAATTTTGATTCTAACAACGGTTCCAGAAATGGGCCAACACACGGCAGTGTGTTTGTATATCTTGGCCCGAATGAAAAAAGATTTGTGAGGGAGTTCGCAAAGTTTGGGCATGTCGTCAAGGAGATTAGATGACAATTCACGACAAACAAATCTACATGGATAAGCTGTGGGACTGGGGATTTCTTGATCGATGTTTTGAGCCTACCCGAATCAGATTGACCGATGTCGATGGTATCGTTGAGCGCAGAGGCCATTTCTTGTTGATCGAAGCGAAATCACCAGGAAAGGATGTGCCGACAGGTCAGCAGATCATGTTTAATCATTTGTCTGCAATTCCCAATTGGACAATCCTTGTGATCTGGGGTGAAGCTCCAGATCAACCTATCTCTTGTATGATTTGGGGCAAAGAGAAGCAAATCGCCAGTCAGGATACGATTCGTCAGATTGTCTCACGATGGTTTGAGGAAGCCAACAAATGAACATCGACACCCTACCCCCTGAGCTATCACGACGTTGGAGCAATCTCGTTTACGTGCGCAAGCACGGCACAGAATGGAGCGCCGAATGTCCGCGCTGTGGCGATGAAGGGCACGGTGGACATGATTTCCCTGACCGATTTCGCATGTGGCTAAACCCGGCGCGCGGCTGGTGTCGGCATTGCGGCTACCAGGACTTCGCAGATAGCGACAATCGTCAAGTTATCATCACGCCGGAGATGCGCCAGCAGTGGATATATGAGCGTCAGGAGCGCGAGGAGCAAGCCAAGCGCGGGGCCGAACACGCGCTAGAACTTCTCCGGCACGAGCAAGCCTACCTGCGCTATCAGCAGCAGATGGACGATTATGCGCGCGGTTGGTGGCGCAGCAAGGGCATAGTCAATTGGATGCTAGAGCGATTCAAGCTCGGCTATTGTGCTTCGCGCAGCGTGTGGTTTCATGGCGCGGAGTACAGCACGCCCACGGCGACGATACCGGTTTTCGCAGTCGGCGGTGAGCTGGTCAACATTCGGCATCGCCTCATCAAGCCGCCGGAGCCGAACGACAAATATAGACCAGAGCGGGCCGGCCTGCCTGCGTCGCTGTATCTCACTGAGCCAGAGCAAACTCCGCGCGGCTTGACGATCCTAGTTGAAGGTGAAATCAAAGCAATCATCGTGTGGTCTTACTTCCAGGAATCGCGGCGCGTGACCGTGGTCGGTGTGCCGGGCAAGAATCCGCGCGATGAACTCATCCAGCAATTGTCGGAATGCGAGCCGGTGTATGTGGTGCTTGACCCGGACGCAGGAGCACAAGCGCATCAGATCGCAAAGCGTCTCGGCAGCCGGGCGCGTATTGTGAAACTACCCGTCAAGCCAGATGACTTCTTTGTGCGGTACGGCGGGACGGTGAAGGAATTCGAGTCAGCAATCAAGCACAGCGCGAGGGTGAGATGAGACTTGACACGCTGTCCAAAAGTATGGTAGGATTAGAGCGGTGACGATAAAAAGTCATCCCCGTTTGGTAGCGGGTGTGGGTAAATGAAGGCACTTGATTCGTGTGCCGGTTTGCCACCTTTACCCACAAGGCTACCAAATCGGCAACCGACACACGAATCAGGTGCTTTTTATTTGAGGTAACATGGCAAGAATAGGAATCTGTCAATCGTGCGGCAACAACGGAGAAAAGCTAAGGCTAGAAACTTATGCAGACGGAACTAAGATAGATACTTGTCGAGACTGCGCCAGGAAACGCGGAAAAATTAGAGATGAAAGAAATAGACAATGGCAGGAAATAAGGCTCAAAGTTCTTCCAGACGTTATCATTAAATCAGAAGGACAGTGTATAAAATGCGGATCAACAGAGAAGCTTACCATTGATCACATCATACCAAGAACAAGGGGCGGGACTGATTCGTTAGAAAACTTGCAGATACTTTGCAGAAGATGCAATGAAAAGAAAGGAGCAAGATGAGCAACCAATCTGATGTGATAGCCTTGATTCGCTCAATCAGTGGTCAGGCCAACGTCCTAACAATTCCTCGTGTTTATATCGTCTTCACAAAGAGTCATCGTGCGGCGCTTTTCCTGAGTCAATCAGTATATTGGAGCGATCGCTCATCTTACTCTGCTGGATGGTTTTACAAATCATTCAAGGAATGGCGTAACGAAATTGGTTTGAATCAGCATGCTGTCGAGACGTGTGTTAAATGTCTCATTAAGGGCGGCTGGCTCGAAGTCAAAATCGACAAGGTAGGAATACGGAACGTTAGCTTCTATCGACCAGTTCTGGAAACAATAGCAGAATCTATCAAGTTCACCTTAGCGGAAACCGCTATAGTGGAAACCGCTAACGTACCTAAGCGGAAAACTATAAGGTCTTCAATTGAACATAGATTACATGCAAAAGACAATTCAGATGATCGTACATCAATAGATATAGATGAACACCCTTTGCTTTCCGTATCTTTCAGCACAAGAGACATTCAGAAAGCGTATGAAGGCTGTGTCTCCTACAAAATCGACTGGGTACGCGGAGAAGGGCATGCTGCTAAATGGCTTGCAGAGAATGGATACACACCGAATGATATTGTTTCGTGCTATGCCGATCTAAAAGCGCAGAAGTTTTGGTCAGACAAGCCTCTGTCTCTATCCAGTCTCAAGAAACAAATCGGAGAATGGAAAACAAAGAAGGGTAGAGTGATCAAGCTAACCAACGTGGTGATAGCATGATAAAAGACAAACCCGACCTGCGCGCGCTGGTACACACGCCATCCGACATGGCCTCGGAATTCATCGAGTATGCCGAGCGGATTCGAGTCAATCCGGGCATCACCTGGGGCGTGCCGAGCATGGATAAGGTGATCGTGCCGATGCGCGCCGGCGATGTGGTCGGGATCATCGCGCGCCCAGGTCATGGTAAAACGACGATGGCCGCTTACCTGGCGCGCAAGGCGGGTAAGGACTTGCTGACGGCTGGACGTGCTGAATCGGAGTGTGTGGTCTACGTGAGCCTGGAGCAACAGGTCGAGGAAATCGAAGCGATGTTTCAGGTCGATTCTGTTGAGGGGGGCATCACAGCGACTGACATCGCCTGGGGCCTGGCCGATCTGGAGGAGTTAAAGCGGCGCGCTGTTAAGCGCCTATTACTCCCGGTATGGCTGATGGGAGCCAGCACGATCCGGCGCCGGCGTGTGCCGCGCATGACGATTGAGAATATCTACCGCACGCTGGCGACGATTGAGGATGACTACAAAATCCGGCCTGCGCTTATCGTGCTGGACTACGTGCAAAACATCCCGGTTGAGCGGGCCAGCGAACGGGTAGAGCAGGTGGGTGAGGCCATCATTCGCGCTAAGGAACTCGCGCAGTACATCGGCGCGCCGATGGTATTGTGTGTGCAAGCGGCGCGTCGAGTAGATACCTACGACAACAAAATCCCGGCGGCCAGCGATTGCCAGTGGGCTTCGGCAATCGAACAGACTGCCGATAAGCTCATCGGCATCTGGCGTCCAAGTCTGACTGAGGGCGAGGGATCGATGATTGACATCGGCACTCAGGAGATCGTAGTCACGCCAAGACTGTTTATCGCGCGTCTACTCAAACAACGCATGGCCGATGCTGGTCAGACATTCATTCTCAATTTCGCGCCGGAGTTTGCGCGGTTGTCGGACATGGAGTTGAGGCACATCAATGGTGTCGATTGACGCCGTGAACCTGGGTTTCGCCCTGGCCGGATTCGCCTGCTGCGGGACACGGTAGCCGAACGCGATCGGGCACTGCGCGGCGAGTTGTGTGCGGCGCTTGGAATGCCAGAGAACACATCAGCGCGTGATTTGATCCGTGCGGTGCGGGAAATGCGTCGCGTATTGGCGATACGTGACTGATGGCCTCTTACCTCGTCGTTATTGACATTCTACCTGTTTCAGTTGTATACTCCATGCAAGCTGCGTGCCCGGCCGGGGTCGCCGGGCCATTTGGGGGCGAGTCCTCCGCTCGCCCCTCCCCACAATAGGAGACTGACATGCTTACTGATCTATCCGAGTTGCTCCGACTGTTCCTCGCTCTGGCTGGTTTCGCTGCCCTCGCCGCCGTCGTGGTAGACATCCTCAAGCGGTTCTTCAAATTGCCAGACGGATCCGCGCCGACTGCCTCACTCATCATCAACTTGATCGGATTTGTCCTGTTCGTCGTCGCCAATGTGTTCGGCTTCAATGTGGCCGGGATCGATGCAGTGCTCGCCGGTGTCGCATCAGTGCTGACCGCGCTTCTCGGTCTGTTCGGACAACTGATGGTCTCGCGCGGTGTGCACGCCGGCCTGCGCGGGACGCTGTTGAGCTATAGCCGGTCGCGGAGCCAGCATTGAGTCCCGCCGATCGTATCGTCTGCGTGATCCGCGTGCTGTGGAATGGCACGCGAACGCGTGAGTACACTACAGCATTCATCGCTGCAATGGATGCGCTCGTCTCGCCTCAGAATGGCGTGACAGTCGTGAGTCTACGCGTGCTATGGGGGGATGTCCTTGATGAATTCACCCGCTCGGCTTAAGTTTCAGAACTTGCGCCTCGTGTTGTGCCTCTTTGCAATCGTGATCGTCGTCATTGGCGGATGCGTTGGCACGCCAACTCCGACGATCTCACCCGTGACGCCAACGCCGACCGCGACTGTCTCCTCTCCGCTCCCGCCGCCGTCAGTGACGCCGACCGCTACGATTGCGTCTCCGATCTCGCCGCTTCCGACTTCAACGCCAATGCCATGACTGATAAGCTGCTTGGCCGGTTCGAGGCGTGGACAGCCAGCGATGGCACGATTCGCTTTGTGCCTCTCGCGCCGACCATTCCAGCATCTACCCTCAGTCTGGTATGGCCGTGTGATTATCGGCCTGCACAAGTCAAATATCCGTATGGCGAGAAGCGTAAGGACTTTGACCATGAAGGTGTTGACATCGTAACGCCAATGGGTTCAGTCGTTCGCGCGCCTGTGATTGGCGAGATATTCCAGGCAAGCGAATGGGGATTCTACGGGAAGCGAGTGGCGATTCGCTTCTTGGTCGGTGATAAGCAATACGAGGTCTACCTGGCCCATCTCTCGCGCATCTATGTGCGGATGGGCCAGATTGTTGCAGCGAGCGAACAGGTCGGTCTGAGCGGCAATAGCGGCAATTCGACTGGGCCTCATCTGCATCTGACTCTGCGCGATCCATCGAATCCGCTCGTGCTGCGCGGGATCAAAGCAACGTTCAATGGCTGCATCGATCCGCAGCCGTATCTCGTGATGCCTTGAAGAAGTCAGATATTCTCACTGTCGAATACTGGCCCCTCTCCCGCGTCATCAAAAAGCGATGGACGCGAAACGCAAAGCTGCACGACATCGGCAAGCTGTGCGAATCGATTGAGCGTTACGGTTTCCGCGATCCGATTGGGTACGATGCTACGCTTGACGCATTCGCCGAAGGCAACGGACGTGCTGAGGCTCTTACCGCACTTAGGGCGCGCGGGCCCGTAAAGGGGAAGCCGTGGCCGCCACGTGGCATCCAGAATGGCAGCGGCAGCGAGTGGCAAGTACCTATCCTGGTTGGCGTGGATGCCAAGACGAAATACGAGGCCGAAGCCTATGCGCTCGATCATAACAACCTCACGATGTCAGGTGGAGACTTCAGCGCGCTCGATATGTCGCGCATGTGGGATGCCAATCTCAATCAGGTCTTGCTTGACCTGGCGGCGAATGATACGTTCAGCGTCGTGATGGACAGTGATACCGTAGATGCTCTGATTGCGGCACAGACGGGATTCGGGCAGGCTGATGCTGAACCGCAGATTGACAGGGCGAAGGAGCTTAACCGAAAGTGGAAGGTCAAGACGGGTGACTTGTGGCGCATTGGGGAGCATCGGCTGTTGTGTGGCGATTCGACGCGACATGAGGATGTCGAACGGGTGATGGGGGGAGAAAAAGCAGAAGCATGCGTAACCGATCCTCCATATGGCATGGATTTGGACACTGACTGGACGGATGTCATCGGCATCATTGGTAGGAAAAACAAAACGACCGGAAATAAATATGCGCCCATCATTGGCGACGATAAACCATTCGATCCAGCTCCTATATTTGAGTTGTGGGATGCAAAAGAAATGTTCCTGTTTGGAGCCGATTATTATGCCGAAAAAATCCCAAACCGCCTAGCCGGAAGTTGGTTGGTTTGGGACAAGCGCAAGGATAGTCAAGCAGATGCCATCGGGGCGGAGTTTGAACTTTGCTGGAGCAAGGTAAAACACAAGCGGCGCATGCTCCGGCATGACTGGTTTGGTTTCCTGTCATCTTCAAATGCAAGCGATGCTCACAATAGACAACATCCCAACCAGAAGCCGGTAACGCTCATGTCAGACATTCTAGGACAATGGACGCCCGAAGGTTGTATTATCTCTGATCCATTCGTCGGCAGTGGCACAACTCTCGTCGCCTGTCAGAACTTTAACCGACGCTGCCGAGCAATCGAAATCAGTCCAGCTTATTGCGCCGTCACCCTACAGCGCATATCTGATGCCTTCCCTGGCATCGAGATCGAGCGAATTGAGAATGGCGAAACGAAGCACAAGGCGCGCGGCATCGTCAAGGCCTCGCGTTGAAAAGCAACCCGATACAACGCCAAACGGTAAGCAACTTGGCGGCGTGACTGGTAAAGGTTTCATGCCCGGCAAGTCCGGCAACCCGAATGGTCGAACGCCATTGGCCGTTACCCTGGCGCAGCACTTCCGCGACATCGGCTCAGAGATAGTTGACAAGGCGACGGGTTGGACACGTATCGATGTTGCGATTCGCCGTCTTTTCATGGATGCCGCAGGCGGAAAGACACAGGCGACTGAGCTTATTCTTGATCGCGGATGGGGTAAAGTGACCCTGCCAATCGACATCACGATCTGGCAGCGCGACTATGCTGAGGCAATCCGACAAGGCACTCTCACTCTGGCGGCGCTCACATTGCAGTTCGGCCTTGACGGAACGCTGCATATCCTATCTGACATCGTGAGCGGCGGATACATGACTGCTGACGAAGTGCAGGAGCGGCTTAACGTCAAGCTGCTGGCCGATGGACTCTTTAAGCAACAGGTGACGATAGGCGAGGAATGACATCCAACCAGGCAGACAACATCGATGGATGTGTCTTCATCACAGGTGGTACAGGAAGTTTCGGGCGTGCTTTTACGCGATACCTTTTGGCAAATACCGATGCCAAGATTAGGGTCGCCTCTCGTGATGAATCTAAGCAGGAGGACATGCAGCGCGAGTTGACCGACTCGCGCTTGACGTTTATATTGGCCGACGTGCGCGACCTGCGCAAGCTGGCGCAGGCGGTGGACGGCGCTACAGTCATCGTCCATGCTGCGGCACTGAAGCGCGTAGCGACGGGAGAGCGGCAGGCGGACGAGTTTGTCAAAACAAACGTGACCGGTACAGCTAACGTTATCGACGCGGCGATATTGACCAGTGTACCGCGAACGATGTTTGTTTCGTCGGACAAGGCGGTAGCGCCTTTCAATGCCTATGGTAAATCAAAAGCGATGGCTGAGTCGCTTATCATTCAGGCCAACATACGCGGCGCGCATCGTAAAATCAGATTTGCCGCCGTTCGGGGCGGCAATGTCTGGGGAAGCCGGGGATCGGTGATTGAGATATGGCGCGAATGTCTCAAGACGAGCAAGCCAATTGAGGTATCCGATCCGAGCAATACGCGCTTTCATTTATCTATGGATGAGTGGTGTGCTTTCGTTTGGCGTGCCATAGGCGATATGCGCGGCGGTGAGATATTCGTTCCAAAGCTCCGCGCGTGGAAGCTGGACGATTTGGCACACGTGTTCACACGCGCGCATCCAGACAACGCCGGCGAGCCTTACCCGTTCTCGATAGCTGGCGTGCTGGACGGCGACAAGCCACACGAGACGCTAATAGCGCCGGGCGAAGCGTACCGCACAATTGACGCGGACTGGTGCTATATCGTCGAGCCTTCCGAGGCGGTATGCGGTGTGTGGGAGTACGTGCCGCACCTGGGTCGCAATCTTCAGGATGGCTTCGAGTATACGAGTGCACAGGCATCACGGATCACGCGAGAGGGATTGAGGAACCTAATCTATGGGTAGCATGGCGTTGGCTGGTGACGCATCGACGCAAAGCCGGGGACGGCGCCCGCTGCCCCCCGGGGCGGTGCGCGGCACGACCATAGCGGCGCGTGGCGTGACTGAGACGGTTCGATTCGATTTCGAGGACGGCCATCACGAGCGGCGTGAGTTGCTTTCGTGGGTGGGCGGTCAGGCCGGCCTGCTGTTTGGGGCATCGCCCGACTTGTCGCAACTGCCGTTTGATGCTTTACATCTGCGTGAGACGCACGGATCGTATGGGCACGCCGCAGAGTATGATTTGGTCGATGTGCTCGGCGAGGTGTTCGACGGCTATCTCACGTCACCCGAGATGTCCTGCCGTTTCTTTCAGTCTGGCGGTGAAGCGTGCGCTGCGGCGGTCCGGATCGCGCGCGCGGCAACGAGGCGGGATGCGATTGCTACGAGCGGGTATCATGGCGCGGCGACGGACTTTGCGCATGAACCGAAATGGTTAGGGTATCCGCGCGCTAATCTATGGCTGAATCGGCGATTCGAGTTTGGTGAGACCGAGCGAATGAATGAGGCGGCTTCTGGCATAACTTATCGTGCGGCTTTTGGGTCTGCTGCCCCAATGCCATATAACCTTGATTACGGTATATCTTCCTCCTGCATCATAGTTGAGGTTCCAGCTTGGGATGACGAAAATGCTATTGCCTCATTCCTGCAAGCGTGCCGCATGGAAGCCGATCAGCAGGGCATCCCGCTTATTATCGATGATGTGGTGTGTGGCTTCCGCCTCGCGCTGGCTGGATCATGTGAACGATACGGTATTCAGGCTGATATGGTAGTGCTCGGCAAAGCCATGAGCGCGACGGGTTGTGTGTCGGCGCTGGTCGGGCGAGCCGATCTGGTCGGGCGACTCGGGTCCGACGTGTTCTATTCGACTACATTCGGCGGCGCACCTGGGCCGTGCAGCGTCGCAGCGGCTACGGTGCGGTGGTTGATTAGGCATCGCAGAGAAGTGTATAGTTTCCCGTCAGGATTGCAGGCAAGCATCAGAGAGTATCAGATCGGACATCTTAAGCGCATAGGCCGTGCTCTGAAAGACGGCTTGAACGATCGGGGAGTTCACTGCGTCGGCCAACCCGAACGCAGCGTCGTTGTGTTTGACACGGACGACGAATGGCTGAACTGGTGCGGGCGCATGATTGAGCAGGGCGTGATGATTCATAGGCCGAACTTTCCGACGATGGCTCATACTCTGGCCGATGTCGAAAAGACGCTGCGGGCAGTCGAGGCGATTCGATGAAGGTGATTATCTTTGGTCTTGGTTCAATCGGAAGTCGGCACGTAAGTAACCTGATGACATTGCGGCCTTCTGCGATTATTATGGCTGCCGATCCGAAATGCGATTCCCCTGATTCGATTGCACTGTCGAATCTGATAGAATCAATTGATCGTCGTGGATGTGCCTTCGCAGATTGGCGTGAGGTTATGAAGTCACATGATGATGCCGATGCCGCAATCATCGCCAGCCCGACCGAGGCGCATCTTGAGCAAGCGATGGCCTTGCGCGATGCGGGGATACCGTTCTACCTTGAAAAGCCGATAGGCACGCTCGACCAGGTAGCGCAGTTCGCGCGGCTGAACGTGGATCGGTGCGCGGTCGGGTATCAATATCGCTTTCATCCTGTCTACCGTGAAG
>Ga0209642_10001656_pt1 | contig 14910 bp, 13 predicted proteins | sample RifCSP19_2_FD_184025 | JGI IMG/M metagenome (GOLD analysis project Ga0209642, IMG submission 184025) | Soil microbial communities from Rifle, Colorado - Rifle CSP2_sed 19_2 (SPAdes) (version 2) | ecosystem: Environmental > Terrestrial > Deep subsurface > Rock core/Sediment | place: Rifle... | reverse complement strand
CACACATCATTATCAGACTGAGGCATTGAAAAGCCAGAGCATGGCAGCACAAGCGTAAATATAAGAGAAGCAAGAGGCAAGAAGTTAGAAGCAAGAATAAAGACTTATAACTGAAAATATGGATAAAATTATCATAGAAGGCAGCGCCCCTCTTAAAGGCGAGGTAACGATAAGCGGTTCTAAAAATGCCGCACTACCGATCCTTTCTGCAGCCCTCTTAACCGATGACTGGAATACCTTTTATAATGTCCCAAAACTAAAGGACATTGATACCCTGAAAACCCTTCTTCTGCATATTGGGGCCAAGATTGACGAAGGCGGAAATGCCTTAAAGATTAGCATCAGAAATCCGCAAAACCTCGAGGCGCCTTATGAACTGGTGAAGACCATGAGGGCATCGGCTTTAGTTCTTGGGCCGCTTTTGACAAAATTCAAAAGGGCAAGGGTTTCCTTGCCTGGTGGGTGTGCAATAGGCGCAAGGCCCATGAATCTCCATCTCATGGCACTGGAAAAGATGGGCGCTGATATAAAGATAGAGAGCGGTTATGTCAATGCACAGGTAGCCTCCCGGTTGAAAGGCGCAAAGATATATTTTGATATAGCCACGGTAACCGGTACGGAGAATATCATGATGGCTGCCGTACTGGCAGATGGTATTACAATTTTGGAAAATGCTGCATGCGAGCCGGAGGTAGCTGAGCTGGCAGATGTGCTAAATAGTATGGGTGCCTGCATAAAAGGCGGAGGTACTGATTGTATAACCATAGAAGGTGTTGACAGTCTGAAACCTGTCACGCATACAATCATGCCTGACAGAATAGAAGCAGGAACCTTTATGGTTGCGGCAGGAATGACAAAAGGGAATGTCCTGATAAAAAGTTGTCCGCTGCAAAACCTTGAAGCACTGGCTGTAAAAGTAAAAGAGGCAGGTGTGGAGATAAAAACAGAAAACGGCGGAGTGAGGGTTATAGGAAATTCCCACTTGAAAAGCGTAGATGTGAAGACTCTTCCTTATCCGGGTTTTCCCACTGATATGCAGGCGCAGATGATGGCAATGATGAGTATAGCCAGTGGCCTCTCTATAATTACAGAGACAGTATTTGAAAACAGATTTATGCATGTAAGCGAACTTCGAAGAATGGGTGCGGATATAAGGATAGAAGGGAGAAATGCCATTGTTAAAGGAAGACCATATTTAAGCGGCGCACCGGTTATGGCAACTGATTTAAGGGCAAGCGCATCACTTGTTTTGGCAGGTCTTGCAGCAGAAGGAATAACAGAGATATCCAGGGTTTATCACCTTGACAGAGGTTATGAAAGAATAGAAAAAAAATTGGCAGGGTTGGGCGCAAAGATAAAGAGGGTGAAAGAATGAGAAAAACAGGGGTCAGGGGTCAGGGGTCAGGGGTCAAAAAGAACGGAGAAAAATTATTTACTCCGAACTCCGAACTCCGAACTCATAACTATTTAACCATTGCCCTTCCCAAGGGCCGCATACTGAAAGAGGGTGTTGCCCTTTTTAAGAAGATTGGCATTGACTGTTCCGATGTCATGGAAGACAGCAGAAGGCTCATTTTTGAAAATAAAAAAACCGGCATAAGATTTATGGTAATCAGGTCCCAGGATGTGCCGACCTATGTGGAATATGGTGCAGCAGATGTCGGTATAGCAGGAAAAGATGTTTTGCTGGAACAGGAACGGGATATTTACGAGCCGCTCGACCTGGGCATAGGCATTTGCAGGATGGTTGTTGCCGAGCCCAAGGAACTGGGCAAAAAAGATAACCCGAGACACTGGACGCATATAAGAGTTGCCACAAAGTATCCGAACATTACGTTGAAGCACTTCATGAACAAAGGGATACAGGTTGAGATAATAAAACTCTATGGCTCCATTGAACTGGCCCCGCTTCTCGGACTGTCAGAGAGGATAGTTGACCTTGTCCAGACCGGAGAGACGCTTCGAAGAAACGGCCTTGTAGAGGTGGAAGAGATAATGAAGGTTACATCAAAGCTCATCTGCAACAGGGCGTCGCTTAAGACAAAGCCTGACAGGATAAAAGCGATAGTTGATGGTCTGAAAAAGGCAATATAGCGCATCCTGCCCTGCACCACATTCAACCTCAAAGTTCAATAAAAGAAAATACGGGGAGTGTCCCTTTGCCCTCCTCTCGTATTTTGCTTTCCGACTCATACCCTAGCAAAAAATATAACCACGCCTATTAACCCATGGCGCAGGGTTCATAGCCATTTTTTCTTTTTAAAATAGAAAAGCATTAGGACTGTTACTACAGACATCCCGAAAATGATTATGAAATAGCCATACCGCCATTTTAACTCAGGCATAAACTCAAAGTTCATGCCGTATATGCCGACTATAAAGGTGAGAGGTATGAATATTGTGCCGATGATGGTTAGAAACTTCATTATCTCGTTCATCTTGTTGCTTATGCTTGAAAGATATATGTCGAGCATGCCTGAAAGCATCTCGCGATATGACTCAATTGTATCAATCACCTGTATTGTATGGTCATAGACATCCCGGAGATATATGGATGTGGTATCCTTGATGAGTGGAGATTCCTTTCTTTCCAATGCGCTTATCACCTCTCTTAACGGCCACACGGCTTTTCTTAAATATATCATCTCCCTCTTGAAATCGTGTATCTTGTGCAGGGTCTGTGCCTGAGGGTTTTTGACAAGTTCATCTTCAAGGTTTTCTATCCTTTCTCCCATCTCCTCAAGCACGACGAAGTAGTTGTCTACAATTGCATCTATAAGGGAGTAGACAAGATAGTCTGTCCCAAGCCCCCGTATCCGTCCCTTCCCGCTCCTTATCCTTTCTCTAATCAGGTCAAATGCGTCCCCCTTTATCCCTTCCTGAAATGAGATTACAAAGTTCTTGCCAAGTATTATGCTAATCTGTTCAGCGGTAAACTCTGTCCCGCTCTTTTTATGCAGCATTTTAAGGACAATGTAAATATAATCGCCATGATCCTCTATCTTCGGACGCTGGTCTGTATTCAGGATATCCTCAAGCACAAGCGGATGCAGATTGAAGCAATCGCCAAGTTTCTGAATAATGTCAGGCTGGTGGAGACCCTCAACATTTATCCATGTTACAGTAGGTTTCTCCTTTAAAGGTATGCACTCCTCTACAGCCTTTAACTCTGCTTCAAGGACATTTGCCTCGTCATAGTCAATAACAAAGATGTTTACATCTTCTTTCCTCTTTTCACCGATATGAACAAGTGTTCCGGGAAGAAGACCGCTTTTTTTAGACCTCGCCTTTATTAAACGCGGCATGAATACCTCATCAATTTGATACTAAAGCAATAAATATTTTTTTACTGTGTTGGACTTCCCCCTCTTTCCCCCTGCACATGATAATTCCTAACAGGCTGCAAACCCCTCATCTATAGCCTTCCGCACCTTTTCCATCAAAGGCTTTTCATCCATCCCGCTTGTTGCTATCGGTTTACCCACGACTATTTTTACTGGCCCTGGTCTTATGAGGATGCTCTCTTTTTTCATTATATCAGTGGTGCCTTGAATGGATACAGGGACAACAGGGACACCACTTTTGGTGGCAAGTAAAAATCCGCCTCGTTTGAACGGCAGAAGCTTGCCCGTGTTGCTTCTTGTACCTTCTGGAAATATCAGCACAGATGTTCCATTTTTTATCCTTTCAGCTGCTGCCTCAATGCTTTTGTAAGCACTACTTGCTCGTTCCCTTTCTATGCCTATATATCCTGCAAGACTCATGGACCACCCGACAATCGGTATCTTAAAGAGACTCTTTTTTGCAACCCACCTGAATTGCATCGGGATAAAGGCCTGCAAAGCTAATATGTCAAAAGCGCCCTGATGGTTTGAGGCAAGTATCTGGGGCCCATCTTGAAGTAGATTCTCCGTACCTTTTATCTCAACAGTTACACCGCTTAAAAAAAGCAGGATTCTGCTCCATAGCCTGCCGATAGAATGTATCGCATTCCCGCTCCTGTCAAAGGTGAGCGATAGTATTACAAAGATAAAAAGGATAATGGTAACAGGAAGACCGATTATCCATACAAGCAGGGTTCTGGAAAGCATTTGCTAATATTAAATCTTCATAAGGGGTAAGTCAACCCTTGTAATACTTTATCTCACGGCTCTTCTTTTAAAATATTTTTCTATTTCCACGGCACTAAAGACCACTGAAGATAAGGCAAGAGAAATTACAAGTTCCCAAAAGGTAAGAGCCTCTGTCTTGAAAATCGGCTGGAGGAACGAGACGTATATTGTTGCCATTTGCAGGATGAATGTCAATAAGACTGCACCGACAAGCGGCTTGTTGGAAAAAATCCCCTGGGAAAAGAGAGATTCCTTGTCAGAGCGGATTGCCAGGACATGCCCCATCTGTGACAGGCAGAGGACGGTAAATACCATGGTCTGCCAGTGGGCATGGCCAGTCGTTATGGCCCACGCCTGGATAAAGAGGGAGGCCCCTCCCATGAGAAGGCCTACCCAGATTATATGGAAAGCCATGCCATGGGCAAAGACACTCTCTTGCGGGGGTCTGGGAGGTCTTTTCATAACTCCCTTTTCCTCAGGCTCTGCTGCAAGGGCAAGCCCCGGGAGCCCGTCCGTGACAAGGTTTATCCAGAGGATGTGGATGGGAAGGAGCGGTATGGGGAGACCAAGAAAAGGCGCAAGGAATATCACCCATATCTCGGCAGAGTTGCTGGTCATCGTATATTTTATGAACTTCCTTATATTGTCGTATAGCTGCCGGCCCTTCCTCACCGCCCTGACTATGGTGGCAAAGTTGTCATCGAGGAGGATCATGTGGCCGGCCTCCTTGGCCACATCTGTCCCTGTTACCCCCATGGCAACACCTATGTCAGCCCTCTTCAGGGCAGGGGCATCATTCACACCGTCGCCTGTCATGGCAACGAACTGCCCCTTGTCCTGAAGGGCCTTTACTATCTTCAGCTTCTGCTCCGGGGCGACCCTTGCATAGACCCTGATGTCCTCTACCCGCTTCTCAAACTCTTCCATGGGGAGACGCTCCAGATGTGTTCCGGTTATGACCTCGCCGCTGTCATCCATAATACCAAGTCTTCTGGCTATGGCTCTGGCCGTTATAGGGTGGTCTCCGGTTATCATGACAGGCTTTATGCCGGCAGACTTGCAGAGTGAAATAGCCTCCCTTGCCTCTTCCCTCGGAGGATCCATTATCCCTATGAATCCGAGCAGTGTAAGCTGATTTTCAACGGTGTCAGGATTCATCGCCACAGGGATTGAATCCCATTTCCTCATCCCTATTGCCAGGACCCTCAGACCATCGGCCGCCATCCGCTCACTCTCTTTCAGCAGTTCATCAGTCTTTATATCTTTCACCCCTGATGAAAAAGCCATGCCCCGGCTTCTGCCCAGAACAACCTCAACCCCGCCCTTGGTAAAAGAGATATATCCTCCTGCCGGGTCATTATGGAAGGTGGTCATCATCTTTCTGTCGGAGTCGAATGGTATCTCAGAGACTCTTGGATAGCTCTCTTCCCAGCGCTTCTTGTCAAATCCTGTTCGCTCCGCAGCTGACAGGAGCGCTGTTTCGGTAGGGTCGCCGATAAGGTTCCCTTCTGCGCCTCTTGCGGCATCGTTGCTGAGGGCCATGGCCAGCATAAGAAGGCGAATCGGTGAATCGCCCTTCGACAGGCTCAGGGCGAATGGTTCCGCCACTTGTTCATGCTGAGCTTGTCGAAGCACAAACTCCGAACTCTGAGCTATCTTACCTTCTACACATATCTCCTCAACCGACATCTTGTTCAGGGTCAAAGTGCCTGTCTTATCGGAACATATATAAGTCACGGACCCTAAAGTTTCTACAGCCGGCAGCTTTCTTATCAAGGCATTATTCTCAGCCATCTTTCTGGCTCCAAGAGCGAGAGAGATGGTTATTACAGCCGGCAGTGCCTCAGGAATGGCTGCAACAGCCAGGCTTATGGCAGTAAGAAGCATAAGAATAGGGTTTTCACCCCTCATCAGACCAACCAGAAAGACAATAAGGCATATCACCAGAACAGCAATTGCCAGCCTCTGACCAAAGCTGGCCATTCTCTTCTGAAGCGGGGTCTTGACCTCCTTCTCTTCAGATAACATGGAGGCGATCCGCCCCAGCTCAGTGTCCATTCCTGTCTCCACTACAATTCCAGCCCCCCTGCCATATGTGACAACAGTCCCCTTGTATGCCATGTTGCGCCTGTCCCCAAGGGGAAGGCGCTCGTCATGGAACACTGAGGTGACCTTTTCTACGGGGACAGATTCCCCCGTAAGGGCAGCCTCTTCGATTTTCAGGTTTGCGGCATCAATAAGCCTGAGGTCTGCAGGGATAACCCTTCCAGCATCAAGTATGACCATATCTCCAGGAACTATCTCCCGTGCCGGGATTGTTACTATATTTCCGTCCCTTTTTATTGTGGCGGTTGGGGAGGCCATGGCCTTCAATGCCTCCATTGCCTTCTCTGCCCTGTACTCTTGTACAAATCCGATTATTGCATTCAGCACAACAATAATCACGATGGCAATCGTATCCTTAAAGTCCCCGATCATCCCCGATATGAGGGCCGCCGCAATAAGGACGATGATCATAAAGTCCTTGAACTGGTCCAGCAGCATATTCAGGAGAGTTCTTTTCTTCCCCTCCTTGAGCTCATTGTGCCCGTATTCTATAAGCCGTTTATGGGCATCTTCTGAAGAAAGGCCTTCAGGCGATGAATTTAAATCCTCGATAACCTCTTTTATTTCTTTTTGATGCCAGCGCATAAAAACCTCGTGTATAGGAGGTAGGAGTTGGGGAATGGAAAAATCCTTTCCTATATCCTATTCCCTACACCCCACCTACACCCTATCTTTTGAATACACTAAATAACTTATCAAGGCCTTTTTTCTCAAGCCTTGATATAGCCTCAAGTTCTCCGGCATCAAGCCATATGCCTTCGCAGTTTGAACACTTGTCCACCTTCATACTGCTATAATCAATCTCTATCAGTTGCATACCGCATTTAGGGCATCTCATATGATGGAGTTCTTTGAGTCTCTTTTTCTCTTCTTCCGCAAGCCTTCTTTGTTTTTCTTCCTCTGACTTTTTTCTCTGTTCGTATTCTATTCGTGCAAAATACTCTTGTTCTTGTTCGCTTGGTTTGTCTGGCATAACTGTCTCCTTATTAGCTGGATGCGCATATTTTGATAAACGATTACATGTAAAAACAAAAAAGGCAGACCAATTGGTCTGCCTTTTTCTTAGCTGCAATCACTTAACCTGTATAAATGGCATGGCCCCGCCTGTCACGCTCGGCAGTTTCCCGTCCCATTTTTCTATCGCCTTCCGCTGGTTCTCAATCTCTCTGAGTTTCAGGAGGGATTCCGTTATCTCCTGCCTCTGAATCTTTAACCCCTCAGCCTCTGCCTTTGCTTGACTGATCTTCTGTTCGTTTTCTACCTTTATCCTTTCCAACTCATTCCTGGACTTAGCAACCTGCTGTTCCGCCACCTGTTTTGCCTCAATGGCGTCATTGAAGGTCCTGGAGAAGTTGAAATCCGCAACTGATACCTCTACAACCTTGATATTGAAGGTTACAAGTCTGTCAGTCAGTTCTGTCCGTATGGCAGATTTAACCTCGCCCCTCTTTGCTATCAATTCCTCTGCCGTGTATTTGGCTGTTACGGCCTTGATAACCTCCTGCACAGCAGGCTGGATTACCTTGTCCTCAAATGCCAGCCCTATCTTTTGATACACCTCGTCCACTGCCTCCGGGATCAGGTGATAATTTGTGGCCATGACTGTAGATATGATCTGAAGGTCTTTCGAAGCTGCCTCGGCCTTTGCCTCATTTTTCTGCACCTGAACATTCACCCGTACAACCCTGTCTATGAACGGCATTTTGAAGTTCATACCTTCTTGGAACACACCTTTTTGCACAGCCCCAAGCCTGATGAGAACGCCCCTCTGCCCTGGTCCCACAATAGCCCACGGCTGCCCGCCCATGAGCAGCATTACAATAATGAGCGCCCCAATTATTATGGGGAGTTTGCCAAAACGCTTTCCAAATCCCTTTGCCTTGTTTATTATCTCTTCTACATCTGGATCCTGACGATTCTGATACATTTTTAATTACCTCCTTTTTTTATTAGTCCTCTTCAAAATCCCTTCAGTCGCCGCCACTGCCGCATGTTGTGGGTTCCTTCCGGCAGCAAAGGCGATCGGGGTCATGTTGCGCCTGCTAAAAAAAAGACCTTTACCCGGATAAAACCAGGTAAAGGTCTCGTATGTTCATAAGGAACCAGAGGAACCGGGCCAGCATATAGCTGACCGTGTTGACGATTCCTCACACCCGCTCTATGCGGGTTACTACTCCCCTTTACTCAATGAGCAACCCCCCGCCAAAGATTTTGGTGTGGGGGTAAAACCAAATTGTGATTTGAGTTTATACGATGTCTCTTTGTAATGTCAAGGGTTTTTTCTTTAATCAAACAACAAAGTTTACACCTTATTAAAAATTTTGCTATACTTTACCGCATGTTTAAACGATTCAGCCTTATATTTATCACAATCTTATTTTTTGCACCCCAGGCTTTTTCTGCTGAACCAGAGGTAATAAAACTAGCTGGTGGTGTTTACGGTTTTATTGGTGAAGAAGGCGCAGCCAATTCTGGTTTTGTTCTAACCAATGAGGGTGTTGTTGTCATTGACACCCAGGGAACAAAAGATTTGGCACTTCTCCTAAGAAAGAAAATTCGGGAAGTTACGGACAAGCCCATTGTCTATGTAATAAACACCCATTATCACGGAGACCATACCTTTGGCAATCAGTACTTTAAAGAGGCAAGGGAGATTATCGCTCACGAGAATACAAAGAAAAACCTTTTTGGGAAAGAGCAACAACAGAGAGAGCAGTTTAAAAAATTCTTTGGAGAAAATTCTCTGGAAGGTTTTGATTTGACTTTGCCTACCAAGACTTTTAAAGACACTCTTACTCTGCGTGCAGGTGGCAGGACTATTGAGCTTGTATATCTTGGTCAAGGCCATACCGATGGCGATATTGTTGTATATCTACCCATAGAGCGCATACTGTTTGGTGGCGATCTGTTTTATAAAGGCAGGCTTCCATGGCTCGGAGATGCCTATACCGCTGACTGGATTGCAACTCTAAAAATGTTAAAGAACTTTGATGCAGGTATATATGTCCCAGGTCACGGTGGTATCGGAGATATTTCCATACTCTTTGCGTTTAAACAATATCTCGCCGACTTACAGCTTGAGGTAAGAAAGTATATTAAAAAGGGCAAAACCATTGATGAAATAAAAAAGGAGATAAGTTTGCCAAAATATAAATACTGGCTTAAGTATAATGAATGGCTGCCGTTGAATGCGGAAAAGGTTTATAAAGAATTTACCGGGAAATAAGGGAGATGTTTTGCAAGGTTTAAGCTCCGAGTTGTAATTATCACAAAACGCATACCTTTTTTATAAAACATCGTTCGCATTTTCTCAAATCTTTTTGCTTTGGACAATGTTCAAGTATTCCAAGTCTGCATAAAGCAAAATCATATTTTACAGGATCCTCAGGGTCGAGCATTTTCAGGCTTTCGGTAATCTCCTCTGCCATCTTCCAGTCAGTGCTCTTTCTTTTGGTAAGGCCGATATTTTGAGACATGCGGGCAATGTGCGTATCCAAAGGAATGATAAGCTTGTTCGGGTATATTTTTTTCCAAAGGCCAAAATCCAGGGCATCTCCATTTCTCACCATCCATCGTAAATAAAGGTTCAGTCTTTTGCAGGGGCTTCCGTCTTTTGGAGATGGAAAGAAAAACCGCACCCCCGCATTTTTGGGAAGTTTTGCTTTGCCATAAATGGCAAATGTATCAAGTGATAATGCCCTTTCAGTAAAACTCACCAGAGCGTTTTTTATATTTGCATCCGTTGGGTTATAACCTTTCAGGAAAAACTCACCAAGGGAGCCGTGCTCCTCAATCATCTGTTGTGTAAGATAAATAAGGCAGGCAATATCTTTGCCATTATTAAACCTGTGAATAAAACCGTCAAACACCTTTGTATCTCTTCTGGGATTAAAATTAATCACAAATCGGTAGGGTTGATTGCCCATTCGTTCCAGCACGTTTCGTATGCTTTTAAGAATCCTTTCCACCTGGCCATAGGCAAGGGATGATGCAATAAAGCCTACAACCTCTTGGTCTTCTTGTTTTTTAAATCGGTGGACAAATTCAAGCGGATCGGGTGAGAGAAATTTCAAGTCAAAAGTTGTGTAGAGCTTATCAAGGTAGGTTGTTAGGTTTTTCATGCATTATATTCATCCCAGAAAATGCAATAGCATTTTCTTACAAACGCAATCTTTGGCCAAATACTGCGTCAAAGCTGGCTGTCCAAATACTCACATAAATTAAGGGGTATGCGTCGGTTTTGTCCAGCCAGCTTTTCCTTGTCTTTGGCTCAAATCTTGCGTTTGCACCCGAAAAATAAAAACCAAATGCATTTTTCGGGTTCATGAGGCTTTATAGCTTATTTTATACTGGCCTATCTCTATGGCATCGCCATTTTTCAGCTGATGTTGTTCAATCTTATTCCCGTTGATTTTTGTAGGTGTTCTACCCCCTTTGTGCACAAGTGTAAATTTGCCCTCGTTGCCCCTTAGAATGCTTGCCTGATGTTCTGCCACTCCTCGACCTTCAAGCCGAAGCCCCATGTCTTCATTGCTGCCTATAGTCATAACGGTAGATTGTAAAAAGAATTCTTTGCCATCTTCAAACACAAGCCTTGAATGCGGCCCGCCTGGTTTTGGTTTTTTCTCAGGATTGATAGAAGATGCAATAGGTATGGAGGTATGAGGCTTAGCCTGAGGTTGAACAACGGGTTGTTCAAGAGGCTGCTCAAGAAGGATAGTTTCTTCTATAGTATCTTTTTTGGAAGGAAGCTTTTTTTTGTAATGGCCAATTAAACTCTTTGGCAGTTGATCCTTTGCAGGTATTGCATCAGGGGCCGGTTTCATCTGGATATCTTCAAAAATCTCTATAGACAGCGCATGTTTTTTTTCACCATAGATGTAAAGGAGCAGGCCGTCCTTTGGCTGTTCCTGTGCATATGCACCATCAGGCAGATAGCTAAATGACGGACTTCCTTTTAGGCAAATGCAAAAGCCCATTTTATTACCACATATGGTAACTATCATGCTGTCGGCGCCCTTTGTTTTAAGGCCATTCAGCACCTTTTCCATGTCAACCACATCGTCGTTAAGTTTTTGCAAAGGCCTTTTCTTGAAATACACCAGAATACCTAATAGCAGTTTCTTTTCTACCTTATAAAAGGCCAGATCTGCTGCGCCAATTCTCGAATAGGTATCGAAGAACTCCTGAATGTCAAGAAATGACAGCCCCTCTTTTTCTATTCTGCCAGAGGCATACGGTTTGCCGCCAACCACAAAGAGATATACCATATCCCCCTTTTCTGGAATGGTAAAATATCCCTCATTTGCCGCTGAAATTACATCATAAAAGATTTTATCAAACCGCATTATATTGCAATTTTTTTCCTCGAATAATTTTGTGGTGGATGGAAATACCGGTATCATGATTTCCTCTTCATTTTAAAACACAGGGATGAAGATAGCTTTGAGTTTGAAAATGGGTTTTGGTATAGGGTACTGCCTATAGCCGGTTTTCTATCCGTAAAATAGCGATTAAAAACCTCGCTATTTTACAAACTTGCGATTTGCCTGCCATACTTTGTTAGCAAAGCATTTTTGCTCCTCACCGTACGGGTGAAAGTACGGTTGCGTCACAAAAATGTCCGCTGCCTCGTCTGGCAGTCAACTTGCAAGTTTCCCCCAAAAATCAATGTCTATTTTTGGGTCTATACTCTTTTAAACTTCTCGCCAAGGGCACCGCATATAGGGCATTTGTTCGGGGTGATATTCTTCGCTTTATAACCACATGTTGTACATATAGTAGTTATGTGTGTTTTTAAACTATTTCCTGTTTGCGTGTGACTCTTAGTATCTCCATGAAGGATTTGGTGCGGTTTTTCTGGTTTTACAGTTGAATAAGCGTGCTTTATGGGTTTTTGTTCTTCCCGGAAGTTTGGTATAGACTTGGTTGAACATGGTATTGGATGGGGTTTCTCTGCCGGAGAGGCCGAGTGAGCCTGGCTTGTTGTCTTCTGTTCCTCGCGGGGTTTTATAGTCGCCTTTGAAGATGAAAATATTTCATCAATCTTTTTGCTCCCTTGTTCGAACCCATCTTCCTGTTCCTTGTCTTTCCACAGGAGGAGGGCGTTGAGTTTTCCCATGTGGGCCTTTGCTTCCTTTACCATATCCAAAAATATCTTTCTGAGCTCAGCATTATCTGCTAACGTTGCCATTTGTTCATAGAGACTGATGGCCTCCAGTTCTGTTCTTATTCCAGACCTCAATAATTTGTTAGCAATGTCTGCGTTCTTCACTTTCTCTGAGTTCATAAATGTTTTTGACGACATACTTTGACCTTTAAGGTGATATCCTCTTCAAGCAATTGAGATGGCCTCACAAAAAAGTTACCTGTTACTGCTTGCTTCTGCCAGTATTTATCACAGGGGGAACGGTTTTGCAACTAGTTTGTTTTGTATGGCTATTGTAATAAGTTGTAAGCTATGTTAAAGGTAGCTCAAGGTTTTAGCCTTGAAATTATACAGAGCGCCATAACTTCGCATACCTGCGTTGCTCCTCAGCTCGTCGCTGTGGCGTACGGCAAAAGTACACCTCACTCCTCGCCTTCGTCACGCCTTGGTCTGTTTTGTTCTGACGCTCTGTATGCGAATTTATTTATGAAGCCGTGTATAAATCTAAAGATTTAAGTTACACTTTGATAAAGATGGAGGAGAAAATGATTTTTACCATTGCACTATGGCTTCACCTTGTTGCAGCAGTTATATGGGTGGGTGGGATGCTTTTTTTGGTGGCTGTTTTAAGGCCTGCTGTAATGGGCCGTCAGAAAGAATCCTGTGGCAGCTTACAGGAAAGGGCAGAGCTTTTTAGACAGATTCATAGCCGTTTTAGAGCCATTATTGGTGTAATGATAGCTCTATTGATTACTACGGGGTTAATAAATTTAAGCCGCTACACGCCCGCAATTTTTGCAGGGATTGCGACCCAATCCATAATAATTCTCTGGATTAAACTCATCCTTGCCGTCGGTCTTTTCACGATCTATATAGTGAATGTTTTATATTCAAGAAAGGCACAGGCTTCGCACTGTATAGACAATCCAACCCCGCAAAAGATGAAATTTCAACTAGCAGCTATTGTAATGGCGATGGGAATATTGTTTTGTTCAGCGTGGCTCAGGGGGTAAACAAGCTTACATCATCCGGAGGTTCTTTTAAATTCAGGATTTAGTTAGTTCATGCTGAAAAACTTATTATGCGCTTGATTACGCAGATTATAAACAGAGCAATCATTTGCCACAATCTTTCAGTGGCAACTTGTTAAACCATCTTTTTCATATTTGTTAAAAAACTACCCACTGCAAGTCTTACTACGCCACTCCTTGTCCATTTCTGGCCAAGATTTTTCTGAAATTCCTTCGCCAGCTCATCTATAGCCTCTACCTGTTCTTCTTCCAAAAAGATTGTGCAGCGTTGCAGTTCTTCCTTTTCTTCATGTTTTGTCTTTGCCATAGTATCTCCTTTTTTGTAGAGGTGTGTAAACTGCCATTACGAGCCAAAGCCGAAGCAGTTTCCTAAGGTTGTCATGGCCGCTTACGTGCCCTTGCTCTGGGTCAGCGAGAAGGGTTGCAGATGCAAGGCGGAGCAAGCCCCCGATAGATTCAATCGGGGGGAGGCATACTTTTGATAGTATGTTGAGTGCAGAAGCCGCAGCGACAACGTAGCAGATGTGCCTTCATCGCTGGACCATGGTGGATAGTTTCCCTCTCAACTGCCCACACGCTGCTGAAATATCCTGACCTTTACTGGTTCGTATTATAACAACATAATTATTGTCCAGAAGAACCTTCTGGAAGTTCAATATTGCCTTGTCAGACGGTTTTTTAAATTCAGCGCCAGGGAATGGGTTAAAAGGTATAAGATTTATTTTGCACTTTATGCCCTTGAGTAGCCTTACCAGCCTTTTTGCATCTTCAACCGTATCATTGATACCCTGTATCAGGATATACTCAAACGTTATATGTCTGTTCCTTACCGCAGGATATTTTCTGCAGGCATCAAGCAGGATTTGTAATGGATATTTCTTATTGATTGGCATGAGATGGCTTCTCACTTCATCAGTTGTTGCATTCAGGGATATGGCAAGATTTACCCTTGTTTCTTTACCAAGCCTTTCTATTATCGGGGCAATGCCGGAGGTTGAAACCGTTACTCGTTTAGGTGCAAAGCCGAGCCCCTTTTGGTGAGTGGCAATATTTAAGAATTTTATAACCTCATCATAGTTTAAAAGTGGTTCTCCCATGCCCATAAGCACAAGATTGGTAATCTTCTGATTGGCAGAGAGCAGCGTCCTCGCCGCAAATACCTGGTCAACCATTTCCGATAATTTCAGATTTCTGACAAACCCGCCTTTTCCTGTCATGCAAAAACCACAGTCTAACGGGCACCCTACCTGGCTGGAGATGCAGAGGGTGAGCCTTTCCTCTTCAGGGATCAACACGCACTCAATACAGTTTTTATCCTCCAATTCCAGAAGAAGTTTCTGCGTCCCATCCTGTGATTTTTCTTGTGCGAGAATCTTTGGTCGGCTGATGAAAAAGGTTTCTTTGAGTTTTTCCCTCAACTCCTTTGACAGGTCTGTCATATCGTCAAATGAGCTGATGCCTCTATTAAATACCCACACAAATACCTGCAATGCCTTGTAAGGTTTTTCTCCGA
>Ga0209642_10001655_pt1 | contig 14915 bp, 14 predicted proteins | sample RifCSP19_2_FD_184025 | JGI IMG/M metagenome (GOLD analysis project Ga0209642, IMG submission 184025) | Soil microbial communities from Rifle, Colorado - Rifle CSP2_sed 19_2 (SPAdes) (version 2) | ecosystem: Environmental > Terrestrial > Deep subsurface > Rock core/Sediment | place: Rifle... | reverse complement strand
TCCTTCACCAGTCGCCACACGAGCTCGCAGGTGGAGCTCGCCCGGGGATCGACCAGCGGGATCGATCCGAGTCCTTCGTTCGTTACGTGGTGGTCGATCCAGATCAGCGTCTTGGCGCGCACGGCGGGGCCGCCGAGCATCGACAGCCGATCCATCGAGGCAACGTCGCACGTCACCATGACCGACGGATCCCTCGGGAACTCGCCGGGCGGCACGAGCGCCTCGTTTCCCGGCAGCATCAGCGCCCACCTCGGAACGTCGAAGGGCTCGTTCGGGAACGAGCAGATCGTCTGCTTTCCCATCCCGCGGAGGTGGTTCGAGAGCCCGAGCATCGACCCCACAGCGTCTGGGTCGGGGTTCACGTGGCAAGCGAGCGCCACGGTCGTGGCCTCGGCGAGCGCCGCGGCCGCCTGCTGATAGGGGTCGGCGACCTGCACTCAGTCCCCCTCGTTCCGATGGAGCCCGCGCATGAGTTCCTCGATACGATCGGCGCTTCGGATCGCCTCGTCCTCCTCGAACTCCAGATCGGGGAGCACCTTCAGCCGGACCTGCCGCCCGATCACCTTGCGCAGGTGGCCCCGAGCCGACCGCAGAGCCGCGGCCGTCGCGCGCTTCTCCTTCTCCTCGCCCATCGTGGTGTAGGAGACGCGGGCGTGGCGGAGGTCGGGGGTCACCGTGACCGCGATCACCGTGACGAACCCGACCCGCGGGTCCTTCAGCCGAGGGATCTCCTCGGCCAAGATCTCGCGGAACTCCTCGGAGACCCGGGTGGGTCGGACGCCCCCGGTCACGCGATGTCCTCCGGGTGGTGCAGGGTGAGCTCGGTGTCGATGACCTCGACCTCGGCCCAGCGCTCGACGAGCTTCTCTACCTCGTGCATCACCTTGCGTGCTTGGTACTGCTCGCCCGCGACGGCAGCCACGCCGAGGGCCGTGCGCTGCCACAGGTCGTGGTGGTCCACCTCGGCGACCGCGACGTTGAACTTCGCGCGGATCGCGTTCGAGAGCGTCTTCACCACGTGGCGCTTCTCCTTCAGGGATCCGCATCCGGGGATGCGCAGGTCGAACCGTTCGAGCGCGACCAGCACGGCTACAGCTCGCGCGCGACCTCGCGGACCTCGTACGCCTCGATGACGTCGCCCTCCTTGACGTCGTTGAAGTTCTCGATCCCGATGCCGCATTCGAACCCCTCAGCCACCTCGCGAGCGTCGTCCTTGAACCGCCTGAGGGAACCGATCCGCCCGTCGTAGACGACCACGCCGTCGCGGACGACCCGCGCCCGCGCGTTCCGGGTCATCGTGCCTTGCACCACGTAGCAGCCGGCGATCACGCCCACCTTCGGCACCCGGAAGAGCGCCCGCACCTCCGCGCGGCCCTGCTCGGTCTCGCGTTCCTCGGGCTTCAGCATGCCCGAGAGCGCGCCGCGGATGTCGTCGATCGCGTCGTAGATCACGCGGTAGAGCCGGACGTCGACGCCCTCCTTCTCCGCCAGCTCGCGCGCCTGCACGTCGGGGCGCACGTTGAAGCCGACGACGATCGCCCCCGAGGCCAGCGCCAGCGCGATGTCACTCTCGGTGATCGCACCGGCGGCGCTGCGGATCACGTTCACGCGCACCTCGTCCTGGGGCAGCTTGGCGAATGCGTCCACGAGCGCTCCGATCGAGCCCTGCACGTCGGCCTTCACTATCAGGTTCAGCTCGGGGACCTCGTCGCGACGGGCCTGCGCCATGAGCTCCTGGAGCGTGGGAGGACGGGTCATAACGAGTTCGGCCGCGCGCACCTTGGCCTCGCGCTCCTGGGCCAGGTGGCGCGCCTCGCGCTCGTCCCCTACCTCGCGGATGTCGTCCCCCGCGTTCGGCGTGGCCGACCACCCGAGGATCTGCACCGGCTTGCTGGGTCCGGCCTGCTTCACCGTCTGACCGTTCTCGTCCAACATCGCGCGGATCTTCGCCCAGCTCGTCCCCGACACGAGCGTGTCGCCAACCTCGAGCGTTCCCCGCTGCACCAGGATCGTGGCGACCGGGCCCCGCCCCTTGTCGAGGTGCGCCTCGAGCACCACGCCCCGGGCGCGTCCGATCGGGTCGCCCTTCAGCTCCTCGACGTCGGCTACCAGCAAGATCGTGTCGAGCAGGGTGTCGAGGTTGGTCTGCGCCTTGGCCGACACGTCGACGAACTCGTTCGTCCCGCCCCACTCCGAGGGAACCACGCCGTGCTCCACCATCTGCTGACGGACCCGCGCCGGGTCGGACTCGGGCTTGTCGATCTTGTTGACCGCCACGATTATCGGCACGGCGGCGGCCTTGGCGTGATCCAGTGCCTCAACGGTCTGCGGCTTCACCCCGTCGTCCGCCGCCACGACCAGCACAGCGATGTCCGTCACCTGAGCGCCCCGGGCCCGCATCGCGGTGAACGCCTCGTGGCCAGGGGTGTCGATGAAAGTGACCTCACGGTCGTTGGTGTGCACCTGGTAAGCGCCTATGTGCTGCGTGATCCCTCCGAACTCCTGCGACACCACGTCGGTGCGCCGGATCGCATCCAGCAGCAACGTCTTCCCGTGGTCGACGTGACCCATGATGGTGACGACCGGCGCCCGCGGCTCCAGCCGACCCTCGTCGACCTCCTCCTCGGGCTCCTCCTCGTCCTCCTCTATCCCGACGATCTCCGCCTCGTACCCCAACTCCCCGCACAGGAGGGTCAACGCCTCATCCGACAACGACTGTGTCGCCGTCGCCATCTCCCCGAGTCCGATAAGCGTCTTCACGACCTCGGCGGGCGACCGCTGCGTCTTGTCCGCCACATCCTGAGCCGTGGCCCCCCTAACCAGCTTCAACACGGGAAGAGAGGGCTTGGCCGCCCCCGGCGGAGCGGGAGCGCCGACCGGGGCGGGGACCGGCGTGGGGGCGGCAGCCGGAGCGACCGGCTGAGCCGGGGGCTCGTCGACGCCCGCCACCTCGGGGAGCACGACCGCCGCCGTCGACGACTCCCCCGGCGTGCCGGTCGCGGAGGCGTCCACGGCATCCACCGCGACCTCCTGGGCCTTCTTCCGCGGCCGCGACTTCGGGAGCGGCTCCTCGACGGCCTCCTTCATCTTGGCCTCGGGAACCGCCTTGCCGCCGGAGGCGCGGAGCCGGGGCACGGCCTGATCGGGCACCGACGATGACGCCGTCAGGCCGTCAAGGCCCATCTCCTTGAGGGCGGCGAGCAGCTCCTTGCTCGGCACCCCAAGCTCCTTGGCAAGCTCGTGAACCCTCAAGAACCCAGTTCCCCCTCGATCTCCGCCCTAAGGGTAGCCGCTCCATCCTCGTCCAACCTCGTCCGCAGCGCCCGACCCACCCCGCCGCGCCGCAGCGCCTCGTCCACGCACGCGCGATCGCGATGCACGTACGCCCCCCGCCCCGCGGCGTAGCCGCCCGGATCGACCACCACCGAACCATCCGGGCTCCGATACACACGCAGGAGCTCGGCCTTGGGCGCCCGACCTCGACATCCGACGCACGTCCGCTCGGGAACATGCGCGGACACCGGATCAGGCCTCCGCCGTCTCCTCGGCCGGAGCCACCACGGGGACCTCCTCGGCCGCGTCCGGCTCGGGCGCCGCCGGCTCCACGGTGACGGCCTCAGATGCCGGCTCCACGGTGACGGGCGCCTCGGACGACGGATCAGCCTCGCCGGTAGCGCCTTCGGCCGGCGAGGCCGACGGGGGCTCGTCGACGGCCGCCACCTCGGGGGGCACGGACGATGCCCTCGACGACTCCCCCGGCGGTCCGCTGGACGAGGGCGCACCCCCGCGGGCTTCATCAGCGACCTGCGTCTCGCTCTTGATGTCGATCCGCCACCCGGTGAGCCGCGCCGCGAGCCGCGCGTTCTGCCCCTCCTTGCCGATGGCGAGCGACAGCTGGTAGTCGGGCACTATCACTAGGGCGGTCTGCGTGTCGGGGTCTACGCGCGCCTCCTTGACCTTGGCCGGCTGGAGCGCGTTCGCGACGAACGCCGCCTGATCGGCGCTCCAGGGCACGACGTCGATCTTCTCGCCGCGGAGCTCGGTCACGACGTTGCGCACGCGCGAGCCCTTGGGCCCGACGCACGCACCCACCGGGTCGACCGCGGGCTCGTTGGAGGAGACCGCGATCTTCGAGCGGTGGCCGGGCTCGCGCGCGACCGCCTTGATCTCGACGATCCCCTCCTCGATCTCGGGGACCTCCAGCTCGAACAGCTTCTTCAGCAGTCCTGGATGGGTACGCGAAACGACGATCTGGGGCCCCTTCGTGCCTCGGCGGACCTCCGTGATGTAGCCCTTCAGGCGCTCGCCGCTGCGATAGGGCTCGCTCGGCACCTGCTCGGCCTGCGGCAGCAGGGCTTCCACCTTGCCGAGGTCCAGCAGCGTGTACCGGCGCTCGGACTGCTGGACGATGCCGGTGACGATGTCGCCCTCGCGCCCGGCGAACTCCTCGTAGGTCATCTCGCGCTCGGCGTCGCGGAGCTTCTGGAAGATCACCTGCTTGGCAGTCTGGGCGCCGATCCGACCCTTGAACTCGTCGGTTACCTCGACCTCCTGCTCGGACAGGACCCTGATCTCGACCGAGATCTCGCCCTCCTCGTCCTCGTGCTCGTTGCGCTCGAGCTCCTGGACCCACACGCGCAGGTCCCCGGACTCGGGGTCGATCTTGGCGCGGACGCCGAATGACTCCTCGTCCAGGTCTGGGTGCTGCTGCTTCCACCACGACTTGTAGGCGGAGGCCATAGCCTCCTCGAGGCCCTCGAGGATCGTCTCGAAGGCGATGCCCTTCTCCCGCTCGAGCTCCTTGAGCGCCGCGATCATCTCCTGGTTCATCTCGTGCTCCTCGTCCTTCTGGCGCTCCCGACCTCGCGAGGCGATGTCGGAAGCGTGGGGCTACCGCTTCGCGGCTTTGGCCCCGACCCCCATTCGAAGACGCGTCGCGCCGACGCGATGCCGACGTAGGGGACGCGCAGCTCTCCGCCCTCGGATGCGACCACGATCGCCTCCGCGTCGGCCGAGACCAGCGCGCCCTCGTGGACCCTACGACCCTGCACCGGCTCCACCGTCTTCACCTTCACCTGCTGCCCGACGCTCTTCTCGAAATGCCGGCGCGACCGGAGCGGCCTTTCCAGACCAGGCGAGCTCACCTCCAAGGCATATGCCACGTCCAAGGCGAACCCCTCCAGGTCCAGCCGGCGCGACAGGCGTTCGGACACGTCCGCGATGGCGTCTAGGTCGACACCGCCGTCACGGTCCACCATCACCCGCAGGATCTGGCGTCCCCCTTCGCGGCCGAAGGTGACCTCCCAGACCTCGAGCCCGGCGGCCTCGACGACGGGCGCGACCAGCGCCTCCACGTTCCTCTCGCCCACCGCAAGCGCCCCCTCGAAAAGAAAAGTGGGCGCGAGCCCACTTCCGGGTGAAACCGCTTCCAGTTCGCTCGTCCGAGTATACCGGACGCGCTGCTCAGGGCCCTATCAGCGTGCCCGACGCTGCCCGTCGGGCGTGTTCCAGTGGTCGCGCCCGCTCATCCGCCGGGCGATCCTGGGGTCGTCCCAGCCTCGGTGCATGCGGGTCCCGAGCTCGCGGCAGGTCGCCTCGGCGGCCTCCTCGCTCGCGAACTCGTCCCGGACCCACAGACCCGTGACGTCGATGAGCACGAGGTCCCACGTCCGCAGGCCGACGTGCTGGAGCACGGCCTCAACCTCGGGGCGGAGCTTGACGAACTCGCGGAGCGCGCTCGGGGCATGCTTGGTGCGCATCGACATGAGCCTAGGGGGCCGCGGCCAGAAGGTCCACCGCGGCCCGGGCGGCCTCGGCCAGCGAGGCCTGCGAGCGCTCGCCGGTCGCGCGGAGCTTCAGATCGACCGTCCCGGCCGCTACGCCGCGCTTGCCGACCACGACCTGCACGGGATACCCGATCAGATCCGCGTCGGCGAACTTCACGCCGGCGGTCTCCTCCCGATCGTCGATGGCGGCTTCGACGCCGCGGTCGCGGAGCTCGCCGTAGATGCGCTCGGCCTGCTCGACGACGGCGTCGTCATCCCGGTTCGCGATCAGCACGACCGCGTCGAACGGCGCCAAAGCCTTCGGCAGCTGGAGACCGCCATCGTCATGGAACTGCTCGACCGCCGCGGCGAGGATCCGCGAGATCCCGATCCCGTACGAGCCCATCAGGTACGGGCGCTCCGAGTCGTCCTCGTCGATGAAGCGCGCGCCCAGGGGACCCGAGTAGTTGGTGCCCAGCTGGTAGATGTGGCCGAGGACGATCGCCCGGCCGACGCTGAGCGAGCCACCGTCGTTAGGGCATCGGTCGCCGTCGCGCAGGGCGACGACGTCCTCGAACCGATCGATCCGGAAGTCTCGCGGCGTGTTGACTCCGGTGGCGTGCCGGTCGGGCTCGTTCGCGCCGGCAACCCAGTCCGCGCCACCGCGGACGGAAGGATCGGCGAGGATGACCACGTCCTCACCCATCCCCTGTGGTCCCACGAACCCCTTCACGAGCCCGCGAGCGGCGAAGTCCGCATCCTCGAACCGCCGGACCGAAGTCGGGAAGAACGCCCGCTCGAGCTTAGCCTCCTCGACCTCGCGATCGCCGGGGACCAGCACCGCCAACGTCTGCCCGCCGGCGTCGTAGAACATCGACTTCAGCATCCGGTCGGCGGGCCGACCCAGGAGCGACGCCACGGCTTCGATCGTGGACGCGTTCGGCGTGTCCACGATCTCGATCGGGGCGGTGCCCTGCGGAACCGGGGCGGGCGGCAGCGGCGTCGCGGCCTTCCGATCGGCCAGGTAGTCGCCGTTCTCGCACTCCACGAACCGGTCCTCGCCGACCTCGGCACGCGCCATGTACTCGTGGTTGACACCGCCGCCTATCTGCCCCGGCTCCGCCTCGACCACGACGTAGTCCAGACCGAGGCGGTCGAACACGCGGATGTAGGCGTCGTACATGGTCTGGTACGAGCGTCCCATACCCTCCATGTCGCGGTCGAACGTGTAGGCGTCCTTCATGAGGAACTCGCGACCGCGCAGAAGCCCGAACCGCGGACGGAACTCATCACGGTACTTCCACTCGATCTGGTACAGGTTCACCGGCAGGTCACGGTAGGATGGAAGCTCGGCGTCGACGAGCGGAGTCACGATCTCTTCCTGCGTCGGCCCCAGCAGCATCTCTCGGCCGTGCCTGTCGGTGAGGCGGAACATCAGGTCCCCGTACAGCTCCCAGCGGCCGGTCGTCTTCCAGGGCTCAGACGGAAGGACGATCGGCATGCGGAACTCCTGCGCCCCCGAGGCGTCCATCTCCTCACGGACGACCTTCTCGATCTTGCGGATCGAGCGCAGCCCGATAGGTAGGGTCGTGTACACGCCGGCCGCGACCTGACGGATGAACCCCGCACGAAGCAGCAGCCGGTGCGAGGGCACCTCAGCCTCGGCGGGATCCTCCCGAAGGGTGGGTGCGAACAGCGCCGACAGCCTCATGGAGGGCCCAGGATACCGGCCGCCTGGCGCCCTCCGTCAGATGTGCTGGACGAGGCTCACCGTTTGCTGGAAGGCGTTGAAAGCGGTCGCGTACTGGTTGACGGTGGCGACCGAAGACGGATCTGCCGGGCTACGCCCGATGCCGTTGTAGTCGCCCCAGCGCTCGGGACCGTTGGAGACGTCGTACACGCCCTGCCCCGGCGCGAGCAGGATGCTGTTCGCGTTCGTCGATGAGGGCGGCACCTCGGCGACCCAGGCGGACAGGAATTCGCCGGTCACACCGCTGGCCCTGCTGAACGCGATGAACAGGTTCCCCGAGCCGTCCGACGCCACGACCGGCCAGCCCATCTCTACCTCCGGCTCGCCCACGACGCCCTTGCGCGAGATCACCGAGTTCTTCAGCCTGGGCGCCGGGTTCACCTCGTACCAGCGGACCGCGGCCTCGATGTACCCGCCGGTCACGGTATCGGGCTTGAGGTTCTTCCGGATCGCCTGCGCCGCGAACAGCTCGTTGCGATCGGCGTCATGGAAGGCGTTCACCAGCCTGTAGTCCCCCGGATCCCACCAGAACTCGCTGTCGAACAGATCGGAGACCCCGCCCTGGGTCGCGGGGAATGGGGCCCTGACCGCGCCCGTGAACAGGGTCACCTTCTTGATGCCGACCCCGGTGTCGCTCGGTCGGAGCCGCCAGAGCGTGAGGAACGAGTCCCTACCGCGAGGCTCGAACGACAGGAGGAACTGGTCGGTCTCCGGACCTCCAACGGTCTGCGCCGGCTGGAGCGTGAAGGCCGGCGACCCGTCGGTGTTCTCCGTCTGGCTCCCCGAGAAGGCCGTCCCGACGAGATCCGTCGAGCAGTCGTACAGGCTGGCCTTGGTGAACGAGAGCACCTGTGCATACCGGAACGACCCGGCCACCGACGGGAAGGTGAACTGGTTGGTCGCTATCGTCACGCGGTCGGCCGAGTAGCCGAGCCCCGGGTAGTCGGCCCACTGTGCACCGTCGCCCGGAACCTGGTCGCCCGGGAGGATCGTGGTGCACCAGCTGGACGGGTCGCCGGCGGTCGCGTCCGGGATCGTCGTGATCACGATGAGCGAGGTCCGTGGCGAGTCCTCCTGTACGAGGAAGACCATCACGAAGGTGTCGTGGTATTGGTCGTAGACCACCTTCGGGTCGAAGACGAAAGCACCCGCCAGCTTCGGGTCCACCGAATCCAGGTCGGACGGCCCCAGGACGGGGGAGCCCGCCAGGTCGAACAGCGCGAACGACGTGTTGACGGCCGTCAGGAACCACGACCCACCCATCGCGCCGGTGGGATCGGCGGGCGTGGCACCGTCGATGTCGCCGATCGCGTCGAACCCACCGAGGGCGGACGGGACCCTGGCCTCGAGCCCCGCCGCGATCGCACCGGAGCCGTTGGCTATGGCCGGGCGGCCAGCCGTGAGGGCTGACAGGGATGACCGCCGACCCAACGTCACCCTCGAGACCGGGTCTCCGACCACCGCCAACGGCCGAGCCCAACGAACCTGCCGATCGGCGTCTCCGTCACGGCCCGCGGTCGCGGGCGATGCCAGCAGTGCGAAGCCGAGCGCGAGCAGGGCAGCGGTCGCGATCGTCCCACGGGACGTGCGCATCCTGGGGTCCCCTTGTCGTGTCGGGCAACCCTACCGGCGACGGCTGGGCGCGTCGACTCACTCCGACCCCTCGCCCACGACGTGAACGGTTTGCTGCCAGTCCTCCGTGGTACGGCCGCCGTCGGACGGGGCGTACTGGTTCACTAGCGCAACGAGCGACGGATCCAGCGGATCTCGCGAGATCGCCGCGTAGTCGCCCCAGTTCTCGGGGCCCGGGATCGCCTCCATCCGCGCCGAGCCGCCAGCCAGCAGCAGCGAGACGCTGGCGGTCCGCCCGGGTCTGATCCTGGCGACCCAAGCGGACAGGAACTCTTCCAGGGGCGCACTCGCCCGCGAGTACGTGACGAACACGTTCCCACCTTCGTCGGTCCCGATCGCGGGCCACCCCACGTCTACCTCGGGTGCGCCTATCGTCCCGCTCCTCGAGACCTCAGACCGGTGAAGCTTCGGATCGACCTCCACCTCGTACCAGCGGATCACGGCCTCGTCGTAGCCACCGGTCACTCGGTCGGGCCGGAGGTCCCCGGCCACGACGTGGGCACCGTACACGTAGGCGTGGGGAAGGTCGGCGAACGCGTTGGTCAGCCGGAGGTCGCCCGGATCCCACCACGTGTTGGGCGCGCTCAGACTCCCCCCGCCCTGAGTCGCGTACGGCCCGATGCTCACGCGGCCCACCTCGAGAGCGGTGTTCTGCAACGAGAGGCCTCTGTCTACCTCGCGGAGCCGCCACAGCACGACGTAGTTCGGGCGTCCGTCCTGGAACGAGAGCAGGTACAGCGAGTTGCCCGAACCCACGGTGGTCGCGGGCTGGATCGTGAAGGCGATCGAACCGTCCGGGTTCCGCGTGCTCTCGCCCGCGAAGGTCTCCACTATCAGCTTCCGCTGGCAGTCGTAGAGACGGCTCTTGGGCATCGAGATCAGCTGGGCGCCCCGGTACGCGTCGGACCCGAAGTCGAACTGGTTCGACGTCACCACCACGTGATCACGGTCGTAGCCCAGACCCGGATAGTCGGCGAACTGCCGTCCGTCTCCGCCGGTGCGGTCACCTTCGATCTGCGCCCCGCACCACGTCCCGACATCGTCCGCCGTCGCGTCGGGGATCGCGATGACCAGGATCCACGACTTCTCTCGAACATCGTTCACCGCCAGGAACGCGACCACGAAGCTGTCGCGGTACTGGTCGTAGACGACCTTGGGATCGAAGACGTTGGTGCCGTTCGGCAGCGGGAACAGGGGCCGGAGCGGGTCCGGCCCTAGGACGGCCGCGCCGGTTCGGTCGTAGACGGCGAGCGAGGCGTTAACGGCCGTCACGAAGACCGACCCTCCGAGCGCTCCCGTCGGGTCCGCCGGCCAGTTCTCGCCGATGCGTCCGATCGCGTCGAACCCGATCGTCTGCGACGGCGCCGCGGGGGCCGGGCTCCCTATGGTGCGCTCCGCTCGCCACACGATCCGTCCATCCGGCAGCGCCCGGAGCTCGGGACCCTCGGTCGACCCATCGACCTGGTCCGGCCGCGCGCCGGGCACGGGAGCGTAGATCCGGGCCCTTGACGGAGAGAGTGTCTCCCCCACGGCCGCCGGGATGCTGAGCGCGGCGAGCAGAGCGCAGGCGAGCACTGCCGAGATCGCTCTGGTCGGCGTTCCCATCCAGGTCCTCCCCATGCGCCGCCCGGCGGGCCCGGTCACGCGCGGGTAAGGGTAACGGCCCGAGATCCGGATGCCCTGCATTGACGTGATCGAGCAACGGGTGGGACCATCGGCCTCCATGAGCGTGCGTGAGGATCGCTGGTCCTGTCCCCGGGGCACCTGAGTCCGGACCCGGCACCCCGGCACGCGTTCCAGACGCATCGCAGCCAGAGCCCCGGGCCCGAGCCCGGGGCTCGCTCGTGAAGGAGCCTCCGTGAAGGTCCACCCCGATCGCGAGACGTTCGACCGACTGGCGGAGGGTCACGCCCTCGCCCCGGTCTGGGCCGAGCTGCTCGCGGACGTCTCGACCCCGGTCGGCGTCTTCCCTGCCCTGGCCGGGGACGGCCCCGGGATCCTGCTCGAGAGCGTCGAGCGCTCCGAACGGTGGGGCCGTTACTCGTTCGTGGCCGGCGACCCGGCGGCCGTCGTCGTGCTGCGTCCCGAGGGGCTTGAGATCCGCGACGTGGTCCGCGACCTGCCGCTGGATGCGCCGCGAACGGGTGATGCCCGCGCGGACCTGGTCGCGCTCGCCCGCGGGCTGGGCGCACCCAGGGCGGACGGGCTCCCATCGCTCACCGGCGGACTGATGGGCTACCTGTCCTACGAGGCGGCCGGGCTGCTGGACGGACACCCGACACCCGGCGGTGATGTCCCCTGCCCGCCGATCGGGCTCCTCCTGGTCGACCGGGCGGTGGTCTTCGATCACTGGCGTCAGCGGCTGCTGCTGATCGCTCACGTCCGGCCGGGCGACTACGAGGGCGGCGTCCGAGCCTTGGAGGACCTGGCCGTCCGGCTCACGACCTCGGACGCACCGGTGCCCGAACCGCTCGGGACGGGAGCGGGCGGCGATGCCGGCGAACCCAACATGCCCGACGAGCGCTACCGCGAGATCGTCCGGACGCTGAAGGAACACATCGCGGCCGGGGACATCTACCAGGCGGTGCCCTCGCGCCGGGTGACGTTCGCTGCGCCGCGGGGCGGCATGCCCATCTACCGCCGTCTCCGCGTCGCCAACCCCGCGCCCTACATGTTCTTCGTCCGCATGTTGGGGATGGAGCTCGCCGGCTCCTCGCCCGAGCCGCTGGTGCGGGTCGAGGACCGCAACGTGACCACCAGACCGATCGCCGGCACCCGCCCCCGCGGCGAGACGGAGCTCCGCGACCGGCTGTACGAGCACGAGCTCCTCGCCGACCCGAAGGAGCGCGCCGAGCACGCGATGCTCGTGGACCTGTCGAGGAACGACCTCGGCCGCGTCTGCACGCCGGGCACGGTGCGCCCGACCGAGCTCATGACGGTGGAGCGGTTCTCGAAGGTGATGCACATCGTGAGCACGGTCGAGGGCGAGCTCGCGGAGGGACTGCACCCGCTGGACGCGCTCGCGGTGACCTTCCCGCACGGAACGGTTACCGGAGCCCCGAAGCGCCGCGCGATGGAGCTGATCGCCGAGCTCGAGCCCACGGCGCGCGGCCCGTACGCGGGTGCCGTGGGCTACTGCACGTTCGCCGGCGACCTGGACTTCTGCATCACGATCCGGACCGCCGTGGTCGCCGAGGGTCTCGCGCACGTCCAGACCGCGGCCGGCGTGGTCGCCGATTCGGATCCGGAGACGGAGCTCGCCGAGACGAAGTGGAAGGCCGTGGCCCTGCTGCCCGCGATCGCGGATGCGGAAGGAGAAGCGCCGTGATCCTCGTCGTCGACCACTACGACTCGTTCACTTACAACCTCGTCCAGCTGATCGAGAGCCTCGGGGCGCGGACCGAGGTAGTGAAGAGCGACGCGGAGACCGCCGAGGCGCTGGTCGCGCGCTCGCCCTCAGCGGTGATCCTGTCCCCCGGCCCCGGCCGGCCCGAGGACGCGGGCGTGTTCACCGAGCTCCTCCGGATCCTTCCCGAGGAGACGCCTGTGATCGGCGTGTGCCTCGGACACCAGGCGATGGGACTGGTCGCCGGTGGCCGCGTGGAGCGCGCCACACCGGTCCACGGCAAGGCGTCGCTCGTGCACCACGACGGCCGCGGGATCTTCGCCGGGGTCCCGAACCCTTTCGAGGCCGCCCGCTACCACTCGCTTGTGGTCGATCGCGAGGGCCTGCCGGCGGAGCTCGAGCTGACCGCCTGGAGCGACGACGGCCTCGTGATGGCGATGCGACACCGCGAGCTCCCCCGATACGGCGTCCAGTTCCACCCGGAGTCGATCCTCACGCCCGACGGCCCGGCGATCGTCCGCAACTTCCTGCGACTCGCCCGCGTGTAACTACTCGGCGGTGACGGCCTCGCGCTCGGCGGCGATCTTCCTGGCCTCCTCGATGAGACGCTCGACGAACCGGTCCTCGGGGATCTTGTCGATGACCTCGCCCCTGACCACCAGGAACCCCTGACCCTTGCCGGCCGCGATGCCGAGGTCGGCCTCGCGCGCCTCGCCGGGCCCGTTCACGACGCAGCCCATCACGGCGACCCGGATCGGGACCTTCAAGCCCTCGCGCTCGAGCGCCTCGTGCACCTGCTTCGTCAGCCCGAGCACGTCGACCTCGGCGCGACCGCAGCTCGGACATGCGACCAGGTCGAGCCCCCGTTTGCGGAGGCCGAGCGACCGGAGGATCCAGGTCCCGACCTTGACCTCCTCGACGGGATCGTCCGTCAGCGAGACGCGGATCGTGTCGCCGATGCCCTCGGCGAGCAGCGCGCCGATCCCGACGGCGCTCTTCACGCCGCCCATCGGCATCGGGCCCGCCTCCGTCACCCCGAGGTGCAGCGGGTAGTCGCACGCCTCCGCGAGCTGCCGGTACGCCTCGATCATCACTTGAGGGTTCGAATGCTTCACCGAGATCTTGATGTCGAGGAAGTCCTCGTCCTCCAGGATCCGCGCCTCGCCCAGCGCGCTGTCCACGAGCGCCTCGGGCGTGGGGGCCCCGTACTTCTCGAGCAGTTCCTTCTCGAGCGAGCCCGCGTTGACGCCGATCCGGATCGGGACGCTCCTGGCCTTGGCCTCGCGCGCGATCAGGCGCACCTTGTCCTGATACTTGATGTTGCCGGGGTTGATCCGCAGGCCCTGGATCCCGGCCTCGAGCGCAGCCATCGCGTACTTCCACTGGAAGTGGATGTCGGCGATCACCGGCACCGTCGACTTGGCCGCGATGGCCGTGAGCGCCTCGGCGTCCTCCCAGTGCGGGACGGCGACGCGAACGATGTCAACCCCGGCGGCTACCAACGACGCGATCTGCTGGAGCGTGGCGTCGATGTCCGCTGTCTTAGTCGTGGTCATCGACTGGATGCGCACGGGAGCGTCGCCACCGATCGTCACGTCGCCGACGCGGACCTGCCGGCTCTTCCTGCGCTCCGCGAGCATCGCGAGGACCCAGGCCTACTCGCCGAACACGTGGAAGACGACCTGGCGGTCCTTCGGCTCGTCCAGCTCGAACAGGATCAGCCTTTGCCACCTTCCGAGGATCGGCTCGCCGGCGGACACCGGGATCGCATGCGAGGAAGCCGAGAGCACCATCGCCTTCACGTGCGCGGGGCCGTTGCGTCGCTCGTGCGACTCGTCGAGGTTCTGCGTCCGCCGGGCCAGATCGTCGTGCGCGTAGTAGACGTCGTCGGGCACGAGGTGGATCATCCGGTTGCGGAGATCCTCGAGGGCGCCCTCCTCCCACTCGTTGATCAGCAGGGCGCAGGTCGTGTGCGCGCAGAAGGCGATCGCGGCCCCTTCGGTCACCCCCGAGTCTTTGATCGCGCGCTCGAGGTCCTCGGTGAGATCCAGGTACGTGTAGCGCGCTGAGGCGGCGACCTCGATCGTGGTGGTGACGGACCTCATCTGCTCCCCCTCGTCGGTGGGCCCTCGGCAGCGGCCGGGAGCTCGAACGTGAACGTGGCGCCCTCACCAGGCTGGCTCTCGGCCCAGATCCGTCCGCCGTGCGCCTCCACGACCGAGCGCGCGATCGCGAGCCCGATACCTGTCCCACCGTCGTCGCGCGAGCGAGCCTCGTCGACCCGATAGAAACGCTCGAAGAGCCTGGGCAGGTGCTCGGGCGCGATGCCCGGCCCGGTATCGGAGACCTCGACGTCAACCGACCCGTTGTGGCGGGACGCCGTCACGGTGACCCGTCCGCCCGAGGGCGTGAACCGCACGGC
>Ga0209642_10001650_pt1 | contig 14925 bp, 19 predicted proteins | sample RifCSP19_2_FD_184025 | JGI IMG/M metagenome (GOLD analysis project Ga0209642, IMG submission 184025) | Soil microbial communities from Rifle, Colorado - Rifle CSP2_sed 19_2 (SPAdes) (version 2) | ecosystem: Environmental > Terrestrial > Deep subsurface > Rock core/Sediment | place: Rifle... | reverse complement strand
CCTGAGTTTCATCACTTAAAAGGACGCTTAGCAGCTATTTTACTTGTGGTATAATTCTTCAAGGGGGGAACCATGGTACCAAGTATTATTTCAATTGCTATAGTCTTCTTAATAATTTTCCTGCCGGATTCTGTTATGGCAGGAGGAAAGGAGGTTAATGAAATGTTAAAGGACATACACTGGCTTGGGCATGATACCTTTAAAATTACCGGAGAAAAAACTGTTTATACTGACCCATTCAAGATTAGAAAGAAAGACACAGCAGATATAATATTAATTACCCATGAACATTTTGATCACTGTTCTCCTGAGGATGTTAAAAAGATCCAAGGGCCAAATACTATGATTGTTGCTACTTCTGATTGTGCAAAAAAGCTATCAGGTAAGATAAAGGTTGTCAAACCCGGCGATAAGATAAATGTTGAGGGTATCGAGATTGAGGCCGTTACTGCCTATAACACGAACAAACAGTTTCATCCAAAAGCAAATGGATGGGTTGGATATATCTTTACAGTAAAGGGACAGCGAATCTACATTGCTGGAGATACAGATTATATCCCCGAGATGAAGAATTTTAAGGCTGATATCGCACTTCTTCCCGTATCAGGTACATACGTAATGACAGCTGAAGAGGCTGTAAAGGCGGCACTTGATATAAAACCAAAGATTGCCGTTCCGATGCACTATGGTTCAATTGTTGGCTCGGAGAATGACGCAAAGAAATTTTCTGAGGGACTGAAAGGGAAGATTGAGGTCGTGATACTGAAAGAAGAGTAGAAGTAGTTCATCGGTCTTAGCGCATCTTGTGCCTTATCGCTTATTTTTTCTGTAAAGGTGTTGATGGTCAAGAAAAACATCCAGCAAAAATCTCTTGAGTTCTCTTTAGATGATATAAGGGCAGGGGTTAAAGGCTCAATAGGGAAAGAGGTTCTCTTTTATGAGACCGTTGATTCAACGAATACTGTTGGAGAGGCACTTGCAGAAAAAGGAAGAGCAGAGGGTACAGTTATTATCGCTGATAGTCAGGAAAAAGGCAGAGGAAGGCTCGGCAGATCATGGGTATCACCTCCCGGCTTAAATATATATATGAGCATGGTCTTGAGACCAAAAATAGAACCTAAGGATACAACATTAATAACGATAATGACTGCTGTGGGGTGTACAATTGCACTCAGGAAGGTTACAGGCTTGGATGTTACTATAAAATGGCCAAATGACCTGATTGTCTCTGATAAAAAAATAGGAGGAATTCTTACTGAGATGCGGATAGCAAAGAAAAAGGTAAAGTATGCTGTTACAGGAATTGGAATAAATGTAAATATGGATTCAGATGCCATGCCCGATGAGATAAAAGAAATAGCAACGTCTATAAAAATAGAGACAGAAACTACGTATTCGCGGGCAGAGATATTGATAGAGATCTTAAATCAAATAGATTATTGGTACAGGATTCTTAAGGAGATGAGGAGAAAAGAACTCCTTAGTAAATGGCAACTATTGACATCCACGCTTGGAAGGCAAGTCAAAATAACAACCAGCAGAGAAACACTCACTGGATTAGCCGAGTCTATAGATGATGAAGGTATGCTGGTTTTGAGACTTCCGTCAGGGGCCTCGAGAGTGATAAGAAGTGGGGATCTGACAGTATTGAGATAGATGCTTATTGCCTTAGATATAGGTAACTCATTTATAAATATAGGTTTTTTTACTGAGAAGGGCCTTTTTGTTCGGAAAATAGAGACCTATCCAATTAAGCCCTATGAAAGATATGCCTCGCTTCTGAGGGACTTTTTAGCAGAAATTTCTATTGAAAAGAATACCCATGAAGTTATAATATCCTCCGTGGTCACTGGCCACACCGAGGTTCTGGCTGAAGCATGCAGGGATTTAATGCCGGAAGATCTTTTAATCGTGGGTCCTGAAGTCAAGACAGGGCTCGTTTTTGACATTTCTAAACCGGAAGAACTCGGTTCGGATAGGATAGCAAATTCTGTAGCTTCATACGAGCTTTATAAGGAGAATGTGGCAGTTGTGGATTTTGGCACTGCTACAACGATTAGCGTTATTGGGAAAGATGCTCATTTTATTGGAGGCGCAATATTGCCAGGGGTTGGCTTGATGAATGAGTCTCTTGCAAAAGGAACGTCGAAATTGTCAGAGGTTGTTTTGAGACCACCTAAATCAGCTCTTGGCACTGATACATACGGGTGCATTCAGTCAGGCCTCTTTTATGGTACTGCAGGTGCTGTAGAAAGGCTCCTTGAGGAGATAGAAAAAGAGGTTGGCTTTGGGCTGAAGGTTGTTGTAACAGGCGGATTTAGTTACATAATTTCAAAATTTTTAAAAAGGGGACATGACCTGAGGCCAAATCTTACACTTGAGGGTTTAAAAATAATCTATATGAGGAACAGGAGTGAATGAGCTGAGGAAGAACCTCTTGCATGGCAGGTGGATAGAGGTTCTGTCAGAATCTAAAAGGCCATTAGAGTACTTATTGCCCCCTGTGAAAAGCTCGGGTGAAACTGCTTGTGTTCTATGCACTGGAAAGGAAAAAGAGACTCCTAAAGAGGTAGCGTCTATCAGGAGGACTGGTACAATGCCCAATACCCCTGGATGGTGGGTAAGGGCTATACCGAGCTTTAAACCCATCTTTCAGGTAGAGGGAAATCTTGATAGAAGAGCAGCAGGAATTTATGATAAAATGAATAGCGTCGGCGCAAACGAGATCCTCATCGAATCTCCTGATCATAATACAAAACCTGAAGATATGGGCCTTGAGCAGATGGTAAAGGTAATAAAGCTCTACAGAGACCGCATTACTGATCTTATTAGGGATTTGAGATTGAGATATATATTTATATTCAAAAATTCTTGGTTGGATCCCTGGCAGGAGAACTTCTCCCATCCAGTATCTTTTTTAATGGCAACTCCGATAATACCAAAAAATATTAAAGACGAACTCGACAACGCGAAGCAGTATTATGACTATAAAGAAAGATGCATATTCTGCGATATCATAAGGGAAGAATTAAGGGTTGGAGAGCGGGTTATCCTCGAGACAAGAAATTTTTTATGTTTTTGTCCCTATGCGTCTTCATTCCCTTTTGAGTCCTGGATAATCCCCAAGAAACATAGTTGTGACTTTCATGCAATCTCAAATGAAGAGGTCGAAGATATGGGATTTGCCCTCATGAGCATGCTGCAAAGATTGAAGGTTGTCTTTGAAATGGAACCACCTTTTAATTATTTTTTGCATACTGCTCCAAACAGGGTACCAAGGAGGAATCAATGGCATACACTTTGTGATGACTATCACTGGCATCTCGAGATAATTCCGAGGCTTGAAAGAAAAAGCGGGTTTGAATGGGGTTCAGGCCTATTTATACAGACTACATCGCCGGAAAAGGCGGCAAAATATCTAAGGGAGGTGTGATAATGGACATTAAAAGGATTCTTTTTCCGACAGATTTTTCAGAGGGATCATCAATCGCACTGGAATATGCCATGGATATGGCAAAGCGTTATAGTGCAAAGCTATATATTGTTCATGTTATTTATGATGTGGTTAAGGCAGCAGGTTGGTATGTGCCTCATGTGTCTATAGATGAGATGTATAAAGATCTGGAAAAGGGAGCTCAAAAAGAGATTGAACGATTTGGTCTCGAGGAACTGAGAAGTCTCAAAGGCATTGAACGCAGTGTGCTTATGGGTGTTCCTCATGAAGCAATAGTAAAATTTGCAAAAGAAAACAAAGTAGACATTATAGTTATGGGAACACATGGCAGGAAGGGTGTTGGGAGAATACTCTTCGGAAGCACGGCTGCACAGGTCGTAAGATTTGCACCTTGCCCAGTCCTAACGGTAAGAATGCCAATGTATAAGGGGTAAAAAACTATTGCGTGTATATATCTCAGAAAATGCCTTTATTGACCTTCTGCTAAGTTCTGCAGAAGTATATAAAAAGGAGTGTCTCGGCTTTCTCTTAGGATACAATCTTGAAGACCGTTTCATAGTGGAACATGCATTTACTGTCCAGACTGCTAACAGGAAGCATAAAGGTGTTATTTATAACAGAAAGAATCATAAAAAGATAGAGCCAATACTCGCGAGGTTGGATAAGTTACAGATAGTAGGAGATTTTCATTCCCATACCCAGTTCGGCCCAACAAAGGGTCTTCCTATACCGAGCCCTGAGGATATAAAAGAGATGCTCCTCGGCCGTGTATACCTGATAGTCGCAATAAACAATAATCAGAAAACCATGCCATGGGGTGAAAACAGAGATGGTACAATATCAGGCTCTGTTGATGAGTTCTTTTTCAAGATATCAGCTTATTTCCTTAACGGAGTTTCTTCTAATGGCACGAGCTCAGCAAAGAGAGCAAAGATATACTGTCCATTCCCGCCAGGATTCAAACAGTAAGGAGTAATGAGTGACGAGTTACGAGATAAAACAGAATTATTAATTAGAAACTCATTACTCCTTACATGTCACTCAGTTTAAGGTGAAACTCAAAACCAAGATTCTCGTCGTCGGTGGTGGACCTGCTGGCGCCATTGTAGCAAGGTCTCTTGCAGAATGTGGTGTTGAGGTCATACTGCTTGAAAGAAATCTCTCTTTTAAAAAACCCTGTGGTGGCGGTGTTCCCTTCAGTGCTTTCGAAGAGCTTCGCATTCCTAAGACAGTGATAGAAAGAGAAGTTAAGTGCATTCGCATAGTCTCACCAATGGGTGAGAGGCTCGATATAGAATTGGGGGAAGGAGGCCTCGCAATGGTAGAGAGAGGGAAATTTGACAGTGCCCTGAGGGCTGAAACAGAAAAACGGGGTGCAGAAATAGTGGAAGGTGAATTCACTGGCTTAATCACCGGGAAAAAAGAATACCAGATTGTGGCCAATGTTAAAGGGGAAAAGACCGAGATATGTGCAGAATATGTTGTTGCTGCTGACGGCGTGAACTCAAGGGTCAGGGCAGCTTTGGGCATAAAACCATATAAATCTTTTATTACAGTGTCCGAGAAGATAGGAGGAATAAAGACAGACTTCTGTGAGTTCTGGTTTGGTTCATCCCATGCGCCCGGTTCTTATTCATGGGTTTTTCCTGCAACAGAAGGGGTTTCTGCAGGTACGGGAAGTTCCGAGCCTGGAAAGACAATTGCCTTATTAAAAAAATTCAAGGATAAACGTGGTATAACCCAGGAAGGCATAAGGAGAATATACAAGATTCCAATATGGAAAGGGGACTTATATAATAAAGGTAAGGTTATATTCATAGGAGATTCGGCAGGGCAGGTGATGCCCCTTATCTATGAAGGTATCTACTATGCAATGAAGGCCGGAGAATTTGCTGCCAGAGCCATCATCGAAGGGAAGGCCTCCAATTATAAAAAGATATGGGAAGCAGCACTTCAGAAGAGATTTTACCTTATGGATAAACTGAGAAAATATTTTTACAAGAATGACCTCTCTGCCGAGAAATTTGTTGCTTTTCACAAAAGGCCTGAGGTTCAGGAGGCATCTATGAGGCTCTGGTTGAGGAAAGACAGTGGCGAAGAAAACATCCAGAGCTATTTAAAGATCTTCCGGAAATTCTTATGTTGACCCTAGGGAGATTTTTTGCCTATTCCATAGCCTTCCACATAACGTTCTTTATCCTTGCACTTTCCCTTGTATCGCCTGTTAAGAATAAAAGAGGAGAGGAATTTTTTGCTAAGATTGTATCTCCTGAAGAGTTTTTAGCGCCTGCACCTCGTATTCCCGCGATACCAAAAATAAAACCCGTTCTGCCCTCTAAGCCGGGAAATGCTACTTCCAAACTCCATGTCAAACCAGGAATTTCTATTTCCAAACCCCTTGGAAAGACAGACACACAGAGTTCCCCTGAACAAGGGCCGTCCTATTCTCAGTTACCCTCACCTCCTGCACATTCAGGTCAGGGAAAAGAAAGCATACCGGAAACTAAAGGAAACACTCAGAAGCCTGATGTGCCGATGCCTTCTTTGAAAGAAAAACTCTTCGACAGTAATATCATTGGAGATATTGCGAAGAGAGAAATTAAAAAAGAAGAAAAGGAAAGAAGGACTTTTTCGTTTAACGTAAAGGAACTGCGTTATCTAGCCTATTTGAGAAGACTGAAGGAGAGAATAGAAAGCATCTGGATTTATCCTCCTGATGCAGCAACAAGGGGAATCTACGGAGACCTTGTTATTAGATTCACCATAAAGAAAAATGGAAGTTTGGGCGTAGCAGAACTTGTGAGGACATCAGGGCACAAAAGTCTTGATGATGCTGCTTTGAGAGCATTAAAGGAAGCTGAACCATTCTGGCCTATTCCAGATGAATGGGGTATGGAGGCCTATACAATCGAGGGCCATTTTATTTATACTATTTATGGTTACTACGTTAGATAAAATATTGTGTAATCTGTTTTCTCAGAAGACTTGAAACTTCAAAACAGGGGTTGAATCATGAGGCCGAGACTCTATCTAAAAGTGGGTGATATTGTCAGGCACGCGCGATATAGTGGATGGGGAGATGGAGAGGTTGTTGAGGAAAAACATTCAAGCCTTCCGGGTGGTTTATGCCTTGTAAGGGTGTTGTTCGAGGACGGCATAGAAAGAGCCTTCATAAATGACTTAAATAGTGAAAGCTGCTGTTTCTATGCAGGAGTGAGATTGAGCGGGCTCTAAGAACTGCTTTCTCCTCTTCCAGAATTTTTTCCGAAAGGAAAGAAGGAATGGATATTGGATATTCTTCCTGGATTTATCAAAGGGGAATCTACTGCAAATGCTTGTAAGGCCTTCTTTATCAAGGGGTAGTAAAAGATAGAATGAAAGAAAAGAGGTCAAGCAAGCCACAGTCTTTTTATGATACTTTTGAAAGCCCTATCGGGACGTTATATCTCATATTTACTGGCAAAATCCTCAGCGAAATTTCTTTTAAAAAACCTCCTGAGATATTGAGGAAAGACGAATTGCCCCCTCTGATTAAGAAAGAGCTCAAGGAATACTTTGAGAATGGCAGGGAGGAATTTACACAGAAAACAGTATTTACGAAAGGCACAGAATTCTATAGAAAGGTCTGGTTTGCCCTAAAAGAGGTACCGTACGGAGAGACGAGAACATACAGATGGCTTGCAGAAAAGCTTGGAAAGCCTTCTGCCTGTAGGGCGGTTGGCCAGGCACTCAGCAGAAATCCGATACCTATTGTCTTTCCATGTCACCGCATTATCGAATCTGATGGTTCAATTGGAGGATACTCATCAGGGTTTGATATTAAAAGAAGATTACTTGAGTTTGAATATTACGTGAAGTTGTCAAAAAAGACTTGAATATTTCTTTGATTTCGGTAATATTATTCCATGGAAGTAAGGGTTGGTACCATATCTCACATTTATAAGAAGATAGGTGTGGCAATTGTGGACCTTTCAGAGCCCCTGCAGGTTGGAGACACTATTCATATCAGCGGACATCATACTGATCTTACTCAAAAAGTTGATTCTATACAGATAGAACACCAGGATGTTCAGAAAGCAGAACGGGGGCAAAGCATAGGGGTAAGAGTAAACGGCGAGGTTAGAGAACACGATCTTGTTTTCAAGGTCGTAAATTAACTGGCATCAGAGACCACACTGCCCATTCTACTCTACGAGTCGTAGACCTTGCGTATCCGCTTGTCTCTAATATGAGATGGGAAGGTGTATTGTGGATGAAATAGTCGTTTTCATAACTGCCTCAAATGAGGATGAAGCTGCCAAGATCGCTAAAGCACTTGTAGAAACCAGACTTGCGGGTTGCGCAAACATAATCAAAGACATACGTTCCATCTATAGCTGGCAGGGGAAAATAGAGGATGAGAAGGAAGTCCTCATGATTATAAAGACCCGGAAGACCCTCTTTGATTCCCTCATGAAAAAGGTAAAAAAACTCCACAGCTACAAAGTCCCCGAGATAATTGCACTCCCAATAATCCATGGCTCCAAAGACTACCTCAAGTGGCTTAAAGAGGTTACAGGATAAAGTTTTTAGAAATTGTTCCACGTGGAACAATTTCTAAAATCCATGAACAGTTATAGAACAATGATTATTGATAGCCATATTCACTGCGGGAAAGGACTCACTTACGAAACAATCATTCCTTTTCTCAAAAAGGCAGATATTGAAGGGGCTTGTCTCTTTGCACCAGTAGAAGAAGTCTATGACCGATATGATCTTGACTTCCAGGATACTCAAGAATGGCAACTGAGAAGGAAGGAGGCTAACCAGTATCTCCTTGAAATTGCACGAGCAAACCAAGGGATCTTTCCTTACCTCTTCGTCTGGAATGACTTTGATTGTGATGAGCTTTCTCTTGGATACAAGGGAGTCAAATGGCACCGTCATGAAGGAGAGCCAGTCTACAATTACACAGATAAAAGGTGCCAGCAATTAATAGAAAGGATTGTCGAGCTTAATCTCCCTATTGTGTTTGAGGAGAGTTACTCCAATACCCTTAACTTTATTGAAAATTTAGCCCATGAAGCCATAGTTATTATTCCTCACCTTGGATGGCTTAATGGCGGATTTTCTGTACTTGATGCCTCAGGGATATGGAAAAAAGAAACGGTATATGCTGATTCTTCTCTTGCCTCTTCATACGAGATAAAGATGTTTTTAAGAAAATATGGTTCTGATAAACTTCTTTTCGGGAGCGATTTCCCATTCAGCTTGCCTGAATCTGAACTACAAAAAATCCTGTCTCTTGATCTCTCTGAAGTGGATCAAGAGAAGATAGTGGGTGGGAATATTTTAAGGCTTTTGGGTTTGTGGGGTTGTTCCACGTGGAACATTCAATAAAATTAACGAAAGGGAATTCCAAAATCAGGCAAAAACCTCGAAATTTCACGGACTTTGTTACTGAGGAGCATTATTCCGAAAATGATAAGAAGCAGACCACTTAGAAGCATAATTACCCGCATAAACCTGTAAAATATCTTTGAGTAACTGAGAAAGGCATTTATAGCAAGGGAAGATAGAAAAAATGGCAGGGCAAGGCCGAGGGAGTAGAAGAAAAGGAGCTTCAGTCCGTATGATGCTGACCCCTCTGACGCTGCATAGAGAAGGATTGTACCCAATATAGGCCCTATGCATGGCGTCCAGGCAGCAGCAAAGGTCATGCCTATTATGAAAGAGCCAAAATATCCTGCAGGTTTGCCATGGGGATGGAACTTTCTTTCCCTTATGAGAAAATCGAGCTTAAGAATGCCTGAAATAAAAAGACCGAAGATTATAACGAGTATACCGCCAATTATCCTTATCCAATCCTGAAATTTATAGAGAAGGTGACCTATAAAAGAGGAGGAGGCCCCCAAAGAGATGAAAACCGCTGAAAACCCTGAAATGAAGGCTAAGGAATTTGTTAAAGTAAGGAACTTTATCCTTTTTCGATCTTTGGTAGAAGTAAGATTTTCGAAAGATACCCCTGTTATATAGGATACATAAGATGGTACGAGAGGCAGGACACAGGGAGAAAGAAAAGATAAGATACCTGCAAGAAAGGCCATCGCAATGCTTATATCTTTAATTCTGCACTCCTGTTTGCGTTAAGGTCTTGCACATTCTGCAGTATCCCCCTTTATTTTCTCAATAGCATGGGGAATAACGTCTAATATTACCTCAAGATTCTCCTTAACTGCTTTTGGGCTTCCTGGCAGGTTGATAATCAAGGTTTTTCCTTTTAAACCTGCTACAGCCCTTGAAAGGATTGATCTGCTGGTCTTTTTAAAACCTTCATACCGCATTGCCTCTGTAATTCCCGAGACCTCTTTCTCAATAATCTCCAAGGTTGCATCAGGCGTAACATCTCTCGGGGCAAGCCCTGTCCCTCCTGTTGTCAGAATCAAATCAACTTTTCCACAATATTTGATAAGGGTTTCTTTTATCAGGTTTTTTTCATCAGGTATGATTTCATAGTGCCTTACATCAGCTCCAACAGGCTTAAGGATCTCAGCAATCAAGGGTCCACTGGTATCTTCTCTCTCACCCTTTGAACCTTTGTCACTAATAGTCAAAACAGCAACAGTAATCATTCTTTGTCATTAGTCAGTAGTCATCAGTCAAAAGTCAGATTCACTTTTGGCACTATGTGCTGACTACTATTTCGTCTCCTTCCCTAATTTTACCACCCTTAAGAACTTTGACAAAAATACCTTCTTTAGGCATTACGCAATCACCAGCCAGATAATATATTGCGCACCTTGTATGACATTCTTTGCCTATCTGGCTGACTTCTGCCTCAACTTTGCCTATTTTCATCTTTGTCCCAATTGGTAATGCCAGAAGGTCGATGCCTTCTGTTGTGATATTCTCTGCAAAATCTCCGGGTTTAACGTTTAAACCCTTCTCTTGCATCTTCTTTATGCTTTCGAGAGCCAGAAGGCTAATCTGCCTGTGCCATGTACCTGAGGCATGGGCATCATCTTTGATGCCATGGTCTGTAATAATTTCTGCCTCCTTTACGGGTTTTTTGCGCATACCTTTCCTGCTACTAATATTTACAGAAATCACTTTACCTTTTATTTTTTCCATAAATACAATGGGTTATGTTCCCATTTCCCAACTATGTAAATACTTTTCCTGCTCCCCTGTTAAGGTATCTATCCTTATCCCCATAGCCTTGAGCTTCAGTTTAGCAATCTTCCTGTCGATCTCCTCTGGAACACTGTAAACCATCTTTTCAAGCCTCTTGGAATTCTTTGTAATGTATTCAGTACAGAGTGCCTGGTTTGCAAAACTCATATCCATTACTCCAGAAGGATGTCCTTCTGCTGCTGATAGATTGATGAGCCTGCCTTCGGCGAGGAGGTATATTTTTTTATTATTCTTCATGGTATATTCCTCGACAGAGTCTCGCATTACCCTTTTCTTCTTTGACATTTTTTTGAGGGACTCTATATCTATTTCAACATTAAAATGGCCGGCATTGCAAAGGATCGTGCCATCTTTCATGAGGGGAAAGCATTCCTTCGAAATTACATTAATATCTCCGGTTGCGGTAACAAAGATATCTCCTATTCTTGATGCCTCTTTGATGGGAATCACTTCAAAGCCGTCCATGGTTGCCTCAAGCGCCCTCAGGGGGTTCACCTCTGTGATGATGACTCGTGCGCCCATGCCTTTTGCCCTCATAGCTATTCCTTTACCACACCATCCGTATCCAGGGACTACAAAATTGGAACCAGAAATCAACCTGTTTGTGGCTCTAAGTATTCCATCAATCGTAGACTGACCTGTGCCGTAACGGTTGTCAAAAAGATATTTAGTATATGCATCATTCACAGCTATTATGGGATATTTTAAGAATCCTTTTTCTGCCATCGCCCTCAGACGAATTACTCCTGTTGTTGTTTCTTCGGTCCCTCCTATCACACCATTAAGTAAACCCTTACTGTCTTTATGCAGTGTAGAGACAAGATCAGCGCCATCATCCATTGTAATCTGTGGATTTATTGAAAGGGCATTGTTAATATGTCTGTAGTATGTCCTCCTGTCCTCTCCCTTTATAGCAAAGACAGGAATGTTAGAAAATCTGACAAGAGAGGAGGCAACGTCGTCCTGAGTGCTAAGTGGGTTTGAGGCACAGAGATAGGTTTCTGCGCCACCTGCCTTTAAGGTTTCCATAAGGATGGCTGTCTCTGTAGTGACATGAAGACATGCAGAAACTCTGTAGCCCTTCAAGGGTTTTTCTCTTTTAAAACGTTCTGCAATACTTTTAAGTACTGGCATTTCCTGGGCAGCCCACTCAATCCTTAGCCTACCTTTTTTCGCTAAATTAATATCTTTAACGTCATGAGCTATCATTCCACCTCCAAAGACTTATTATTTTTTAAAGACCTTTGTTGCGTCTGTTTTCTCCCAGGTGAAATCAGGGTCAGTTCTTCCAAAATGACCGTAGGCTGCTGTCTTTTTGAAGATAGGTCTCCTTAGATTAAGGGTTTCAATCATTCCTTTTGGTGTGAGGTCAAAATTTTTCCTTATGATCTTTACTATCTCCTCTGAGGGTCTCTTACCCGTTCCAAAGGTCTCTACGAGAACTGAAACTGGATCAGGTACACCGATAGCATAAGCCATCTGGACCTGAACCCGGTCTGCTACTTCAGCAGCAACAATATTTTTTGCTATATACCTGGCCATGTAAGCGCCTGATCTATCCACCTTCGTTGGGTCTTTGCCTGAGAAACAGCCACCACCGTGACTTCCGACTCCTCCATAACTGTCTACAATAATCTTTCTCCCTGTGAGCCCTGTGTCTCCCATTGGCCCTCCAACAACAAAACGGCCTGTTGGGTTCACATAATATTTAATATGCTCCTCATCAAAAACCTCTGCAGGTACTGTCGGCTTAATCACTTTCTCAATAATGTCTTCCCTTATTTCTTTTAGTGTGACCTCATTGCTGTGCTGGGCAGAAACAACAATGCTATCTATTCTAAAGGGTTTACTGTTCCTGTATTCTACAGTCACCTGGGTCTTACCATCAGGCCTTAAATAGCCGATGATGTCTCTCTTTCTCATTTCTGCTAATTTCATGGCGAGCTTATGAGCAAGCATGATTGGCATGGGCATTAGTTCCTCTGTTTCATTGCATGCAAATCCAAACATAAGACCCTGGTCACCTGCGCCGCCAATGTCAACCCCCATGGCAATGTCAGAGGACTGCTCGTGTATAGATGTGATTACAGCACATGTCTCATAATCGAACCCGTATTTTGCTCTCGTATATCCAATCTCTTTTATAGTTTCTCTCACAATCTCGGGTATCTCTACATAGCAGCTTGTGGTAATCTCACCAGCTACAAAGGCTAACCCTGTTGTCACGAGTGTCTCACACGCAACTCTTGCATTCTTATCTTTGGCGATTATCGCATCCAGGATTGCATCCGAGATCTGATCTGAAACCTTGTCTGGATGCCCTTCTGTAACAGACTCGGAAGTAAAGAAATAATTCTTTACAGTCATCATTCACCTCCCGGAAGTAATCTTGAACTTACTATTTTAGTATATTTTCTCTCTTTTTACCGCATCTGCCACTTTTGCAACCTTCACCGTCTCTTTAACATCATGAACACGGACTACATTCGCGCCATTTATTATTGAGATTGATACTGCTGCTGCAGTGCCTTCAAGCCTCTCAGTAGCAGGTACATCTCCAAGGATTTTGCCTATGAAAGCCTTCCTTGATGGACCTATAAGGATTGGCTTTTCCAAGAGGGTAAATTCATAGAGGTTATTAATTATCTCAAGATTGTGAGCAAAGGTCTTTCCAAAACCTATTCCAGGGTCGATTATTATTTTATCTTCTGAGATTCCTGCTCCTGTTGCTATTTTTATGCCCATCCTGAAGTAATCTATTATCTCAGGGATTAGGGCATCGTAAACAGGGTTTTGTTGCATATCCTGAGGTTTTCCTTTTATGTGCATGATCACAACAGGGACTTTATATTCAGAAACTACATCTGGCATTCTGGGGTCAAATCTCAACCCGCTTATATCATTCACCATGGATGCTCCAGCATCAAGTGCAACTTTTGCAACTTCTGATTTGTATGTATCAATGGATATAGGAACTTTTATTTTCTTCGAAATGGCTTCAATAAGAGGGATTGTTCGAATCAATTCTTCCTTAATGCTGATCGGCTCTGAGCCAGGTCTTGTTGACTCACCACCAATGTCAATTAGATCAGCCCCTTCTTCAACAATCTGGTATGCCCTTTCAATTGCTGAAGATTTATCAAAATAGAGTCCTCCATCAGCAAAAGAATCAGGTGTGACATTAAGAATTCCCATGATATAGGTCTTTTTAGAGAAGTCTAAAGAGAAGTTTTTCCAGATGAGTTTCATGGAAATATTATATGTGCATTTCAATGATTATTGCCAAAATATCAACTTACTGAAGATTTCAAAGATTTTAATTATAGTTACAATAACTGGAGAGTCGGCGGGCAAATAGGGATAATGTTCTGGAGGAAGACCGAGAAATCCTTAGACCTGAACAGTCCTTTTTGATGTCGCATCCTGAATGAGTGCATCTATCTCGGCTCCATCCAAGGTCTCCTTTTCGAGAAGACTCTTTGCTAATGCCTCAAGAAGATCATGGTTTTCTGCGACGAGTTTTTTAGATGTATCGTAAGCCTCGATTACTATCTTTTTAATCGCTTCATCTATATCGATTGCAGTCTTTTCACTGTAATCTTTATGCCTTGCTATCTCTTTTCCAAGGAAGATATGCTCATCCTTTTTCCCAAATGTGAGGGGTCCGAGCTTTTCAGACATTCCCCACTCTGTGACCATCTTTCGTGCAAGCTCTGTTGCATGCTCAAGGTCGTTGCCAGCCCCTGTTGTCATATGATTAAGGGCGATCTCTTCAGCAGCCCTCCCACCGAGCAAGACTGAAAGGGCCTTTATAAGATAGTCCTTAGAATAGGTATATCTGTCATCTATAGGCAACTGCTGTGTAATCCCGAGTGCCATCCCCCTTGGAATGATGCTTACCTTATGTATCGGATCAGTGCCTGGAGTTAGCTTTGCGACAAGTGCATGTCCTGCCTCGTGGTAGGCAGTATTTTTCTTTTCTGTCTCGCTTATAATCATGCTTTTTCTTTCCACTCCCATCAGCACCTTATCCTTTGCAAACTCAAAATCAGACATCTCAACTTTTACTTTCGATTTCCTTGCTGCAAGCAGGGCAGCCTCATTAACAAGGTTTGCAAGGTCGGCACCTGAAAACCCAGGGGTGCCACGGGCTATCTGCTCAAGATTGACTTTCTCATCAAGGGGGATATTCCTTGTATGGACTTTGAGTATTTCCAATCGTCCCTTTACATCGGGTTGCGGGACGACTACCTGCCTGTCAAACCTGCCTGGCCTGAGGAGTGCCTGGTCAAGGACAT